>Ga0325404_1002663_pt1 | contig 19050 bp, 14 predicted proteins | sample PopdelMetagenome_18_FD_205664 | JGI IMG/M metagenome (GOLD analysis project Ga0325404, IMG submission 205664) | Populus deltoides microbial communities from Bellville, Georgia, United States - Xylem-Control-R1 | ecosystem: Host-associated > Plants > Phyllosphere > Stem > Wood/Secondary xylem... | reverse complement strand
TAGAGTTTCACTCCATTGATGCTGGAATGGAAACAACATCCATATCAACACAGTGTAAGGGGAAATGTTGGCAAAGTCATTAGCTTGTGTGTGGTCAAAACAACATAAAAAATGGAGTCTTTAAGGGGGAAAAAAAGTAACCAATTTTGTGCAGAATAACATGAATAGGGGGAGAAAAAAACACTGCAGAAACTTATCACTCGTTTTCTTTTCTTTCTCTCATACATCTCCAGAACATTCAGCCATATATATACAAAACATCAACATATCTTAGCCTTACATTTGTTCATCTTAATTCATCTTTTAATCAAACTCTAATTACTTTCACTTAACACAAGTTAACTAAGTCAAGGTTCAATACTTGTTACAAAAACTTAACTAATTACAACATACTAGGGGTGATCATTTTCGGTTCGGTTCAGTTTTTACCTATAAAATCAACTAAATTAAAATTTTGTGAAAAACAAAAACAACCGAAACCGGTTCCAATCGACAGGTTTCGGTTCAGTTCGGTTTGATTCGGTTTCTGTTCGGTTTGGTTATTTTATATTAAAAAATAAAAATTATATTGTTTTTTTGGGTTTTTTTGACTTTCTAATAGGTTTTTTCGGTTCGGTTTTTTGGTGCGATTCGATTTATTTCTTAACTAAATCTGTTCGATTTGGTTTTTTGATTTCATGCTTATGAAACCAAAACCGAACCAAACCAAATTTTTTTAAAAATATTCTAATTGGTTTTTTTTTCATGGTTAAGTTTTTTTAGTTATTGTTTTTTGTTTTCTCGGTTTAATCGGTTTTTTGATTTTTTTGCTCACCCCTACAACACATTAACCTTAACATTTTTCCCTATAATATGTTGAACTTGAACTCTTGCATTTCTTCACTTTGAAATTTATCATTAGCCAATGCTTTTGTAAGGATATCAATCACTTACTCCTCTGATTTGCATAACTCAATTTAGCCTCTCCTTTCTCGATTGCTTCATGAATGAAATGATATTTAAGTGCAATGCGCTTGGTTATGCTATGAAAAATTGGATTCTTTGCCATTGCTATAACTAACTTATTGTCACCAAACAATATTGTTGTCTCTTCTTTCTTTCCTCTTACATTCTTTATAATTTTTTTCAACCAAATAGCTTGCTTAACAGCTAAACTAGCTGTAAAAGTTTCAACTTCAGCAGAAGATTGAGCCACTAATTGTTGCTTCTTCAAACACCAAGCAAACACATTTGAACTAAGAGAGAAAACACAACTTGAAGTTCTTTTCATATCATCAACACATCAATCCTAATAACTATTATAAAATCCAATCAATTTAAGCTCAAAAGTTCGATCAAATTTGATTCCATATATACTTCATAGTGCCTTGAATAAATCTAAGCACCTTTTTAGCAATTCCAATATGAAAATAACTTGGAGAATGTTGGTGTGAGCTATCATTGAGAGATTATTGGATGAAGCTGTAATGGAGAGATTATAGGAACAATAGAGAGATTCTAGGAATCCCCTGATTTAAAGGGTCAAACATTATTCTTGCCTTTAATTAAGAGATCTTTGTGTATTAATAGACTAACAATCGTTGTAAAGAAATACACATAAATAAGAGATAAATTTTCAAATACTGTCATGGTATCAGAGCCAGATTGGTTCTGAGATTGCTTTCTTCTCTATTAACCTTTGATTATTCAAATACTTCTCCACCAGTCTCCATGAAGATCACCAGAGACGTTGATAACTCTAGTGATCTTCCATCCAACTTTTTCATCAATAAGTTAACTACAAAGATGGCTGATGTTCTGACCAAAACTTCAGCCCATACAATTGAACCTTTTGTTGTTCTCATTAGAATCAAGCTGAATGACACCACCTATAGACTCTGGTCTCAAGTTATCGAGATGTATATCTCTGGCCAAGATAAGTTGGGATATATCTGTCACGGCCCGAATCTCGGATCCATGACTGGCACATAGACAAGGTTCCCCTCCAAGGTTCCATACTTATGCGAACCCAAACTTACATACAAACTTATCCTTCAAAACTCAATCAGAGTTCAACACAACACTAATAACAAAATAAACTTCATAATATAATTTGATTGTCATAATACAAGAGTTCATATAAATTCATAGTTTTGGAGCACTAACTAGACATAAAAGGAAGGTAAAATTACAACCAAAAAGCAGGTTCGGAAGGTTCAACAAAAATGACCCGCTAACAAGCTATAAGCCTGAAAAGATAAATAATGAGAGGGTGAGTTCAACAACTCAGTGAGTAGATAACGTTTAATACACACACACACACATGAGGTAATACAACAATGAGAAATATATATACAAGTATGGCTTCAGGTTCTTATAGGAAGGTTTCTAAAATAGGCCATAACAAGAGTATCATATGGTAAAACTCGTCAGAAAATCAAAATGCAATGAGCATGAGGTTCCGTACTGTGGGATTATCAGTCCACATAGGTTGGTGACTCCCCCGACCAACTAGGGTTCAGATATGATGTGCACAAAGACTAACACTACCCTGGTAGCATGAGTATTCTGACTGACATACCATTGGTTCATAATCATAATCAAACAGACATATTCATATCTCAAGGCTCAACTCATGACATCAATCAAATGAGGAGCTATCAATTCAGAAGTCAATTCAAAATATATACTGGTTCATATCAAGAATTCAGATTCAACAATTGATCATGCTTTATCATAACAAGGATAATAATCAACATATATATTATCAAGAAGCATGATCTAATTCATATTAACAAATCAAATCTTTATAATATTTCTCATGCATATGGAAAATTATCCACTCACCTGACTCGAAAGAGCTTAAAGCTGATTCCGAAGGAAATCCTACTGACGTCCCGCCGGTAGAATATCAGGATTATCTGAATATAAAGAAGACATATTCAAGAATGACTCAGAAGAACATATAACCCATTTAATACATTTATCTAAGAGTATATTCCATAACCCTATATGTTTTTAGACTAAACTAGTTATTTTTCCAAAAACCTAAAAATTAATGGTTTTCCCGAAATCTAATCCATAATAAAACAAATAATAAGACTTGATAATAATTCACTAAATAACCCTGAATTATTCATCAAACCAATCTGCAAAAGCTAATATTATAGCTAGGGACCAATCTGAATTTTATCATATTTTTAAGGGTCAAATTGTAACTTTGTCAAATTGGAGGACCAAAATAAAATTGTCATAAATCCATGATTATACTGAAATTCTGACCATAATTAATCCTTAATTCTGTCCAGAATATCTCATTATGATCCAGGGACCATTCTGGAATTTTACCAGATTTTTTAGGGTCAAATTGTAATTTTTCTCAAATTGAAGGACCAAATTGAAAGTGTTAAAATTTCATAACTATACAAGAATTCTGCCCATAATTTATCTTTTATTCTGTTCAGAATCTCGGAATATGCTCCAGGGACCAATCTGTAATTTTCCAAAGTTTGGGGACTAAACTGTAATTTCCACAAATTGAGGGACCAAACTGAAATTTTATCATTTTCAACCTCCAACCCAGAATTTAAACAGAAAACCTACTGTTCTTTCCTGATTTCTAACTCAAAATTCACCATTTACACAATTCATAACTCAAAATCATCACAATCTTCCATAATCAACTAAATAATCAATTACCCACAACAATCAACCCTATAACATTCAAATTAATTCATCAATTAAACCCAAAATAAAATCTTCAAAACCCTAACATTCATCAAAACCGAAATGTAAAGTTCAAAGAACACATTTATACATTTATAAAACTAAATCTTACCTTTAAACTTATTTTCTTCTACTCCTTTCTATTTCCCTTTTAATTTCCCTCTTTTCTCTTCTTCTTCTTCTTCGTTCTCACTTCACTCCTGTCGGTTCTCTCTTAAAATTTCAAATCCCTCTTTCCTTTTTTTTTTACTTCCTTTTTATATTTATCATCTATTTATTCAATTACTACAATACCCCTCATTTAATTATACTTACTTCTAAGCCTCCAAGGGCTTTATTGCCTTTTCCTATCTCTTTAATTCAAAACATTACAATCTCCCCACCTTATAAAAGTTTCATCCTCGAAACTTAATAGAAAAGATTGAATACTTACCGAGATTATCGAAAAGATGAGGATACACCTCACGCATCTTGTCCTCGAGCTCCCATGTCGTTTCCTCAAGTGAATGACTTTTCCATTTCACCTTCACTAAAGCTATATCCTTCGATATAAGCCTCCTCACTTTTCGGTCGACTATAGCTTTCGGTTGCACCTCATAAACCATATTATCTCTCAATTCAATGGGATGAACCTCTAACACATGCGATGGATCTGACATATACTTCTTTAGCATGGAAACAAGAAATACCGGATGAATAGCAAACAAGTTTGGTGGTAATGCTAACCTATAAGCAACTGCCCCAACTCTCTCCAGAATATCATACGGTCCAATGAATTGAGGACTCAACTTTCCTTTCTTCCCAAAACTGAATACTCCTTTGGTCGGTGATACTTTTAAGAATACACAATCACCCACTGAAAACTCTAAGTCACGCCTTCTTTTATCTGCGTAACTCTTTTGTCTACTCTGAGTTGTTTGAAACTTCTTTCTAATTACCTCTATCTTCTCTGAGGTAATCTAAATCAACTCCGGTCCTATTAGCCTCTTCTCACCAACCTCAAACCAACAAACCGGTGATCTACACTTTCGACCATATAAAGCCTCATAAGGTGCCATCTCTATGCTAGCCTGATAACTGTTGTTGTAAGAAAATTCCACTAATGGTAGGAACTTACTCCAACCAACTCCAAAATCCATAACACAAGCCCTTAACATATCCTCCAAGATCTGAATAATCCTCTCAGACTGACCATCGGTCTGAGGATGAAAAGTTGTACTCAACTGCACTTTAATACCCATAGCTTCTTGGAATTTCACCCAAAACCGCGATGTAAACTGTGGATCTCTATCTGACACTATCGAGATTGGCACTCCATGCAACCGTACAATCTCACTAATAAACAATTCCGCCAACTTTGCATATCCATAAGTAATCTTAACTGGCAGAAAATGGGCTGATTTTGTCAACCTGTCAACAATCACCCATATCGAATCATAACCCTCTTGACTCCTAGGCAATCCTGTCACAAAGTCCATTGTGATCCTTTTCCACTTCCATTCTGGAATCAACAATGGTTGCAACAATTCAAGAGGTTTCTGGTGTTCACCCTTTACCCTCTGACAGGTCAAACACCTAGAAACAAAGTCTGCTACATCAGCTTTCATCCTATTCCACCAATAACACCCCTAAAGGTCTTTATACATCTTGGTGGAACCTGGATGCATTGTGTAAACTGTCTGATGTGCCTCTACCATCAATTCTCTCCTCAGATAATCCATATCTGGTACACAAATCTTATTCCTATATCTCAGCACATCATCATCACTATCATAAAAGCTGCAACCTTACCCTGCTCAACCTCATTTCTGATCCTGAGTAATGAATCATCTCTCTTCTAAGCTGCTTTTATCTTATCAAACAAATATGACTTAACCTGAAATTGAGCAATCATTCCTCCAACTTCACTAAGGTCAAATCTGACTCCTTCATCCACTAATTCATGCAGCTCCTTAATCAGAGGTCTTCATACCTCCTGAATATGAGCTAAGCTCCTTGATGATTTTCTACTTAAAGCATCGGTAACTACATTTGCCTTACCCGGGTGGTACTGTATAGTACAATCATAATCCTTCAGCAGTTCCATCCATCTCCTCTGCCTCAGATTTAGATCTCTCTGCTGAAAGATGTACTTCAAACTCTTGTGATATGTGAAGATCTCACAAGTTTCACCATACAAGTAGTGCCTCTAAATTTTCAAGGAAAAAATTACAGCCGTCATCTCTAAATCATGTGTAGGATAGTTCTGTTCATGGTTCTTCAGCTACCGTGAAGCATAGGCAATAACCTTGTCATGCTGCATTAGAACACATCCTAACCCCACTCTCGAAGCATCACAATACACTGTGTAACCACTAGAACCTGATGGTATTGCTAGAATAGGCATTGTAGTTAATCTCTCTTTCAACTCTAAGAAACTTTTCTCACAAGCTCCAGACCACTGAAACTTAACATTCTTCTGCATTAACGTAGTCAATGGTGCAAAAATCCAAGAAAAGTTCTCCACGAACCTCCGATAGTAGCCGGCCAAACTTAAGAAACTTCTAATCTCTATCGCCGAAGTAGGCCTAAGCCACTGCTTAACTGCTTCAATCTTTTGAGGATCAACCTCAATCCCATTCCTTGACACTATATGCCTAAGAAATGCTACACTCTCCAACCAAAACTCACTCTTTGAGAACTTGCCATATAACTGATGATATCGCAGAGTTTGAAGCACCATTCTCAAGTGTTGTTCATGCTCCTCCCTAGACCTCGAATACACCAAAATATCATCAATAAAAACTATTACAAATCGATCAATAAACTGGCCAAACACTCTATTCATCAAGTCCATAAAAGCTGCTGGTGCATTCGTCAACCCAAAAAACATCACTAAAAACTCATAATGACCATACCGAGTTCTAAAAGCTGTTTTTGAAATGTCCTCCTCTCTTATCCTCAACTAATGATACCCAGATTGAAGATCGATCTTAGAAAAGAATTGAGCTCTCTGCAACTGATCAAACAAATCATCTATGTGAGGGAATTGGTATCTATTTCGAACTATCACCCAATTCAGTTGCCTATAATCTATACGCAACCTCAATGACCCATCTTTCTTCTTTTCAAACAACACCAGGGCTCCCTAAGGAAACACACTCGATTGGATGAACTTTTTATCCAACAAATCCTACAGTTGCTCTTTTAGCTCCCTCAATTCTGCTGGCGCCATTCTATATGGTGCCATTGATATTGGTTCGGTACCCGGAACCAAATCAATACAAAACTCAATCTCCCTATATGCAGGCAATTTAGGTAAGTCATCAGGAAAGACATCGATAAACTCCCTAACTATAAGGACTTGGTCTAATTGAGGAACTTCTTTCTCTACATCCACTATAAATGCTAGGTAGTATTGTACCCTTTTTCGAGCCATTTTTCTCGAGATAGCCGATAACATAATTGATGGAGACCCAATCTTATCTCCTTGAAATACCAACCCAACTTCTTCATCTAGATCAAACATTATTTTCTTACCCCAACAATTTACCGAAGCCCTATGCTTTGCCAACCAATCCATTCCTAAAATCACATCAAAATCAACCATATCTAAGACATTTAAGTCTCCCATAAAGATCTTATCTTCAATCTCTATTTCACAATCCAGATACACATACTTCACTAATATTAATTCATCTAAGGGAGTAGAGACTAAAATTGGGGATTTTAACAAAGTTGATTGTTTATCTAACCTCATGGCAAAATATGAGGACACAAATGAATGGGTTGTACCCGTATCAAACAAAACTTTTGCTTCAAAAGAGCAAACAAGAAGAATACCTGAAACAAAAGTGTTGGATGCCTGGGCATCCTGCTAAGTCAAGGCAAAAACTCTAGCATGCCCGTGACCCTGCTGTATCTGACCTCTATCACTTACACCCCGGCCTCTCTAACCTTAAATGTGATACCTACATTTTACCTAAGAGTCACCGAGTACATTATCCTTTAAGTATGAATAAAAGTGATGTTCCCTTTGCTTTAATTCACTCAGATGTGTAGGGTCCTTCTTTAGCCTCTACTATGGCTAGCATTTGATGGTTTGTAATCTTTGTAGATGACTGCACTCGCATGACATGGCTTTATCTACTAAAACAAAAACATGAAGTCCTGAATGTGTTTCAATCCTTTCATGCTATGGTTCAAACTCAATTCTTGGCTAAAATTCAGATCCTCCGTTCAGATAATGGCGGAGAATATATGACTCATCAGTTTAATGAGTATTGTCAACAATATGGACTTATTCATGAAACCTTATGCCCTCAGACTCCCCAGCAAAATGGAGTGGCTGAATGGAAAAATCGACATATTCTTTAAACAGCTCGGGCGCTATTACTCAGCACGAACATGCCTAGTAGATATTGGTCTGATGTCGTTGCCACAACAGTACATCTTCTTAACAGAATGCCCTCCAAAGTATTAAACTTTCAAACCCCACTTCAGGTACTTTCAAACCCCACTTCAGGTACTCTCAACACATGTCTCATTGCCTTCTGTGTTGATGATTTCACTATGAGTCTTTGGATGTGTTGCTTTTGTTCACCTCCATAAGAACTAGCGCACTAAGTTAGATCCTTGTGCAGTCCGCTGCATTTTTCTAGGATATAGCTCTCATCAAAAGGGATATAGGTGCTATGATCTAGTCAGTAAACGCACTTATATAACTGTAGATGTTACATTTTTGGAGTCTGAAACCTTCTTTTCCAAAGAACCCGATTCTCCACATCAGGGGGAGTACTTAGATGAAGTGCATAATTGGTTACAATTTGGTTGGTTTAATGATGCCAACATAGATATGCCAACTACATCACCAAAAATAGATATTCCAACTACAGAGGATACAACTGATATGCCAACTACATCACCAGAGGACATAATTGAAACAGATACAAAAGCCCCTCTCTTCTCAGTACCCGACAATCCTTCTTCTGTGAATACCCCTGAGGTAAGCTCTCCTATTATATCTCCAGACTCTCATGATATAGATACCACTGTTGGCTATACTTTACCTATCAGGTGTAACAGAGGCAAACCACCCAATAGATATTCTCCAGAAGTTGAAAACCGAAGATCAAAATATTTAATTGCAAACTTTGTATCTACAACAAGACTTTTTGAACCCCTCAAAAACTTCGCATATGCACTGTCCTCATGTCATGTACCTACAGGTGTTCATGAAGCATTGGCCAATCCTAAATGGACTCAAGCCATAAAAGACGAAATGAATGCTCTGCTAAAAATGAAACCTGAACCTTGGCACTCTTACCCGAAGCAAAAAAACCAGTGAGGTGCAAATCGGTGTTCTCTATCAAGCACAAAGCAGATGGATCAATTGAGAGATACAAAGCACGACTAGTGGCAAAATGCTATACACAGACATATGGGGTAGATATTTATCAAGAGACCTTCTCACCAGTAGTAAAATTGAACACAGTGAGAGTATCGGTATCTCTAGCAGCTAATCTTGATTAGCCACTACATCAGTTTGACGTAAAAAATGCCTTCCTCCATGACGATCTTGAAGAGGAAGTCTACATGGATATTCCAACAGGTTATACGACAATCTTAGAATCCAAGATGGTGTGCAAATTGTAGCGAGCATTGTATGGGTTAAAACAATCACCTCAAGCATGGTTTAAGAGATTTAGCTTGATAATGAAGAAATATAGCTTTCAACAAAGTAACTTAGATCATACGTTATTTCTAAAACATCAACAAGGCAAGGTGACAACTCTAATAGTCTATGTGGATGACATGATCATCATAGGAAATGATCCTGAAGAAATATCAAGGCTCTAAGAACAACTTACTACTGAATTCGAGATGAAGAATCTAGGAGGACTGAAATTCTTTCTGGGAATTGAGGTCGATAGATCAAAGCAAGGTATATTCCTTTCCCAACAAAAATATATTATAGACCTACTATCAGAAGTTGGACTAGTGGAATGTAAACCCTGTAGACACGCCAATTGTTCAGAATCACAAACTTGAAGAATACACTAACCAGGTACCTACAGATAAAATAAGGTACTAGAGATTGGTAGGAAAACTTATCTATCTCTCTCACACACGCCCAGATATCGCCTATGCCGTGAGCGTAGTGAGTCAATTTATGCATTGCCCAAACGAAGATCACATGGAAGCAGCAATCAAAATTCTTTGATACTTAAAGTCTTCCCCGAGAAAGGGAATTCTGTTTTCAAAGAATAACCATATAAAGATAGAGGGATATATAGATGCAGATTAGGTGGGAAATATTTCTGATAGAAAGTCAACTTCAGGGTATTTCACCTTCGTTGGAGGGAATCTTGTTACATAAATAAGTAAGAAGCAAAAAATGGTGGCATTGTCAAGTGTTGAGGCTGAATTTCGTGGGATGGCTAAAGGTCTTTGTGAACTTCTATGGCTTAGGAGATTGTTAACAAAAATCGGCTTTGCGCCTAACTGCTAGATAAATCTGTTTTGCAATAACAAGACTGCTATCAATATTTCACATAATCCAATTCAACACGACCGAACAAAACATGTAGACATAGATCGATATTTTATTAAGCAGAATCTAGAGGCAAAAATCATTCAGTTCCCTTTTGTCAAATCTGAAGACCAACTAGTAGATATACTCACAAAGGCGATGTGTAGTAAGAATTTCTACAACTTACTTGACAAGTTGAATATTCAAAATTTGTATGCACCAACTTGAGGAGAAGTGTTGGCGTGAGCTGTCATTGAGAGATTATAGGATGAAGCTGTCATTGAGAGATTATAGGAAGAATAGAGAGATTCTAGGAATCCCATAATTTAATGGGTCAAACATTATTCTTGCCTCTAATTGAGAGATCTTTGTGTATTAATAGACTAGCAATCATTGTAAAGAAAGACACAGAAATAAGAGATATATTTTCAAATACTATTAGAGAATTCACGAACCTAAAAAGTAACTTCCTGCAAACATTACATTGTAGTTGTGAGATACAATAGATTCCCAACCAAATTTTTATAAAATGTATCACCCAGCTTCTTTCCTTTATCTTTCATTAACTTTCCATTCATCACCAAAGGCATTTTAACAGGTTTTAAGCCAAACATTCTGATTTTTTTAAGAATTATTTTCAGCAAACTTCTTCTAACAAATAATATCATCATCATCTTGATAAACCTTAATACCTAAAAAGTGATGTAGCAACCCCATTTCATTTATCTCATATCTTTTTATCATTTCTTTCATAAACTCTTCAATTCATCTTCTATTACTACCCATAATTACTAAATCATCAATATATAATTCAACAATAAGAACATCACTTTCACCTTGTTTCTTCACATACAAAGTAGGCTTTCTTTTCCTTCTCTTAAAGCCCTGGTGAATGATGTAACTGTTACTTTAGTTGTACTAAGTTCTCGGAGCTTGTTTTAGACTATATAATGCTTCTTCAATAAATATATCTTATCTTATTTTCCACTAACAACAAAATATTGTAGACAGTGCTATCGTTGTATCACCTTAGCTGGCATGGAAACATTAGTGGACAAAAGAGGAGTGCTATCGTTGACATCAAAGGCAGCAAGGTTTCCATCATGATCAGTAATCTTGAAAATTCCAGTAGAGTTCTTGAGTGAAGTTTCTCTATTGGCAACCCAAACTACTGTTTGCTGGGAGAGACTTTGTTGAACCATATTCCAACATAGCGGCTTGGGGATTTTCCGGGACTGAAGAAGCCTAGTTTGAAGTTTCCATTGGATGATACAAGAAATTGATTTTCACTACCAGATACAAATTGGGTTTGAGTTATGGTGTCCATTGCTATAGATGGTGACAAAGTATTGAATATTAGAAGCAGTAGCATGATAGAAAATTTTATTTTAGATTCCATTATGACTTTGAAACTTCATGGGTTTGAACCTCTGGTGATGATAATATTGTTGAGAGAAAAAGTGATCACATTTAATGCTTTTTGATATTTCTGTGAGTGTAGAAATCATTCACTAGAGAGAGATGCTAAAATCTCCTTAAATATGTAGGGCATGCCATTTTAAATTGGTTAGTTGAATCACTTAAAGGTAGTCACGTCAAGGAAGTAACGTGTTCCATGCAGCAAGATCATCAATATTCATGGAGGGAGTTCCACTGCAATTTGGCATGAGTATAGTCTTTTATATTCTAGTACTTCATATAATATTTATTTTTATTTTTATATTTTCTCCTGGATAAGTAGAATAATCTTTATTATGTATGTAATATAAATAAATATATATATTTATTATATGACGAGTACAACTAGTTAATTTCTTGAATATTTATATTTGTTACTTTATTTTTCTAGTACTTATCTATTCTTGAATTTGCACTCATATTCTATTGAACTAAATTATATTTAATATGATATACATTGCTTTGATAATTATGTGAATATCTATTATGCCTTGATATATATAAGACTTGTCAGCAACTTCATGTTAAGGGAGAGTAGTTAGTTTATGTGCATATAGTATTCTGTATACTTAACCGGTGAGAGATGCATCGGCTTGTGGTGACTGATCCTCCCACAGTGGTCACCTTCGGGTATCATCTGATCTTTGACATGTATTCCATTATTTTATGATAATATGCTTCGTATGTATATGTATATCAAGATAAATCGACTTGCAAATTATTAACATCTAAAATATATATTAAATTAATGTTATTTCCTTACTGAGTTGGTTGAACTCACCCCTTATTTTTAATATTATTTGAGGTTCTTAATTTTTGTTAGTAGGTGAACTTTGTTGAGTGTTTCTGCTTCTTCAGTTTTGGTTGATATGCCTCGCTTTGTTGAGTGCTTCTGTTAGCGAGGTTTTCCTTTTAGTTTTGATTTGATATCTTAAACGCTCCACTATTATATTGTTTTAGTTAAAGTTTTAATTTTGACAATGTAATGAGTATTATGGATTATTTCAAAGTGATATTTGATTTTATTGGTTTTGAATAATATAATATTTTAGAACTTTATGAAATGCTGCGTGAATTTTATAAAGTTTTGTTTATAATAAGTACATTCTAAGACTTGGCGTAAGTGTAATGCCTTGTTGACACCGCTCATGCGTTATTGATTATAAACTCGGGATTCAGGTTGCGATTCTCTCTCACAATCCTTAAGACTATGTTTTCTCACAAATTATAATGTTAAATTTGATGACTGAATTACTTTTTTTTTTAATGAATAAAGCAATTTAATTAAATATTTTAATAATAATGAAAAATTTATTTTTTGGAAGGTAGCTAAATTATTTAAAATATGCTAAAGAATGGTTTATGACATGTGTATGGATTAGATTGAATACAAAGAAATGATATAAAATAATTGTAAAAGAAGTAAAATCATAACTTCTTACTATATATAAAGAAAAACCCCATTCAAGTTTTTCCGACCTTGTTATTTTTTTTTTGTCTAAATTATCTTTATATTTCAACTAAATATGTGTTTAGTAATGCGGTTTAGAGTGCTTATATAAAAGTTTTTATTAATTAAAAATATAATAAAATAATATTTTTAAAATATTTTTATTTTTAACATCAATATATTAAAACTATAAAAAACATCTAAAAATCATTAATATAATACTTTTTCGAGTTTAAACCCAATAAAAACCTAAATCTTTACACCGGTTGAAATGTTATTTATAAGGGGTGAGAAAAAAAAGGTTATGTAAATAAATATTCTATCTCCAACCTTGAGGACGAAGTTGATCAAATGCGGGAAAGTAATGATGCTTGTGGAAAATAGGGCCCAAAAATTATCCTAAAGATGTCAAGCCCAGCTTACACCACATGACATATATATATATATATATATATATATATATATATATATATATATATATATATATATATATATATATATATATATCCTTGACTGTTGAAATAAAATGAATTATTCTGGAGTTGGAAGTTAACAATGTTTACTATAAAGTTTTCATTGTTTAGCTACATTCAACCATTTTTAGGATGATGCAATTCGATTACCTGAAAAAATGGTTGAAGGGACAATTCATCTCTCTAGACTTCATGTTATTTTTCAAAATCTTTTTTGCCTATGTTATTTTTTTAAATTTGATTCATAATTGTTTTAAAAAATTCATTCTTGCACCGCACCAGTGTTATTTTGGATTTTAACTTCATAATTTATTTATATATATTACCTTGCCGTAGAGTTCTTGAGGTGTCATAGAAAGATCTCAATGTTTGATTGATGTTAAATTTTGTAAAGCTAGAGATGAGTTGTGAAATTTAATCTATATAAAATATACAAAAAGAATTATAAATAAATTACATTAACTTTATAAAAAAATTAAACATACCCAATATAATTAAAAAAATAATCATTACTTAAAAAAAGCCAAATAAGCAAAAACAAATCACAAAGAAAAGTACTAGTCAAAACAAAAATACAAAAATTATTTTAAAAAATACATATAAAAAAGTAGTATTTTAAAAAATAAAAAATAAAATAATAAGACCAAGTGCAGTGAGTGTGGGAAGCTAGGCTAAGTGCTTGGCCCACTAATAAAAGACCCGTATGCAAACCTACAAGTTCAAGCCCACGCAAGCAAGCCTTTTTATTTATTTATTTTAAGTTAAAAGGGTTGACGATGTATCGTCCACTCCATCTGCTGACAAAAAAAAAAAAGATAACGTGCCGTCTATTATTTTCAAAAATCCGATCACTGTGGTGGCTGAAAAAATAGAATTCTTGTTTTTTCAACTCAAAAATCTATTTTCAAACTATTATTTTACCCGAAACACCTAAGTAATATTTTTAAAACCTTGTTACATCAATTCATGGCCTCAAAAAACATTAAAAATTATCTCAAAATTCATAATTAACTCGAGATAAATTTTTTTTTTTCTGAATTTAAATATGTTTTTCTTAGTCAATTTCAAGATAAGAAAATATATAATCTTAACTTTTTTCATTATATAAAATTAATTCACACAAAATTATATTGTTTTAGTGTTCAGAATCACCACTAATAAGAACTTAATTTTTGTACGTTGAAATCTAGCAATCACCTCTTTATCCTTTTTTTAAAAAAAAAAGGCTGAAAAGAAGTGAAAGTAAAGTTTGGGTTTAATAACTATGAAATAATGTATAGTGTTCAGTGTTTGTCCACGAATGGCCAAGTCAACTCTATTTTTTTTTTTTTTTATTCACGTGAGGTGTCCGGGCTAGCTTACGCGCACCACGACTATTCCCCACGGCCCACTGGACATCCTGCAAGCCCAGGAGCAGGTAAGGCACCGCGGGGGTGACAGGCGTGCACATAGAGGGTTGAACCCGGAAGGGGGGGCGGAACAAGTCCACGATGGACCACAGCAATTAAACCCTCATGTGCTGGGTACACATGAGGGCTCGAACCAGGGCACTCAGCAGTACAAAGACTGCCAAGGCCACTGAGCTACAAGCCCTCTGTGTAAGTCAACTCTATTTCATTTGTTAGGTCATAGTAGATCAAGAGCCAGGAGTCTTCTAAGGCTTTTTTTAATCTCCAATATTTATTCGGATCTTCTGCTAGGTGTTCTCCGTCAGCCATAATAGCCGCCGCCGCCCCTCTCTCCTCTTCATCAAAGTCAACTCTACTTTGTCTTGTCGTATTATTAACGAGATAGACCCCTCCTGCCTTGTATGCCACTCTACAAGTAAAGTCTGAATCAAAACCGTAAAACAAGCTCCATCGACATTGTGATATTTAAAATAGTTTTTTATTTTTTAACATTTATATATTAAAAAAAATATTTAAAAACACAGGTAGAAACACTCGCAGACATGCCGTAGAAGTGGAGAACCCTTGACTAGAACAATGGAGGGGGTAATTCCATTGTTCGTCTACCAAGTTTTCTTTCTTCGTCAATCATGTAGATAAAATATTTCTTGAAGTTTTTTCTTGCCAGAAGTTTCCAATGTGACAATTAAGAACTGATTATTTATAGTCCATCGATTTCCCCTCAAGATAGGGCGCCGCCTTGACCACCTGAGTCTAGGTTTGGGGTTTTTTTTTTTTTAAAGGGAAAGTTCCCTTTAATTGTTTTATAGAAAAATGTAATTTTGTTGGTATTATATTACTGTTATAATTATCATAAGATTTAAATAAAAGTGAGTTATAATTATAACTAAAATATTAATTATTAAAATTTTAAATGACTTCTCGTCGACTCCAATAGGATTTTCTTTAATAAATCCTCCAAGTTTTTTTTTCTTCTAGGATGAATGTTTACAATGGTACTTTTTTTCATTGTTTTAAGCCCCAACCTGAACTGATAGGTGGATCTAGAAGCCGGCTAACGACCCGTATGGATGGAAAAAAAATAATAAAAAATATTATTTGATCTGGTTAAAACCTGATTATCAATTCATTGACTTTTTTTTTTTTATCAAAACAACCTTGGTTTGATTGTTTTTTTGTTAATTAGGGTTAATTTTCCTAACTTGGATCTTATTCTAAATTAATTCTTGAATCGAATTTTAAAACTATATTATAAATTTTTTATGTGTCTTAGTCTTAGAAATTTTTTGTATCACCTATTAATGGGAACAAGTCAGCAATATTAGGTCCCATTGATGGAAGAATCAAGAATGCAATTAGATATCAAAGTCACTAGCTCTATGAGGATAGATCCAATGACTTAATCACTTGAAATCTTAATACAACTATAAATCTATTCTTCAATCTACGATGGATTCATGAATAAATCTGCAATCAATACAAATAAAAAACAATAAAAAAAACCTCAAAGATCGAGGGAAAAAACCAAACAAGGCCATAAATAATTTAAATTCATTATTTTGGACATTTGAATACATCAAATCTAGAAATTAGATTTATAATTATTAAAAAAGAAAAGAAAAGAAAAAAGTAGGGAAAAGAAAGAGAGGTTGCTTCTTTGACAGCAACCAAAAATTAATGTGTGTTTTTTTAAAGAGTACTGTTTAGAGAAGGGAGATAACGAGAGCCTATTTTTTTTTTTTTTTTTTTGTAATACTCAAAAACTTTAGTTCCCTCCAAATTATATTGTGATTAATAAATAAATCATATTGTTAAATAACATTATATCATTTTGACTGGTTAAGAAATCCCATTCCGTTTAATTAAGAAGGTTTTGTTTTTCAATTTTTATAAACAAAAATAAAGGTTTTTATTACACTTTTAAAATATTCTTTCAATATTTTCAGGTTTAATTCATAAAAAAAAATAAAAGATCTTATTTTAATCATAAAATATCATATTTTTGGATTTAATGTCTTTAAAATTAAGTATGTGTTTGATATTGTGGTGTATTATTCCTTATTAAAGTGTTTTTTTTTGCTTGAAAATATATCAAAATAATTTTTTTTATTTTTTTTATTTTCAATATCAGCATATTAAAATTATTGAAAAATATTAAATAAAACATTAATTTACTTCTTTTTTAAGCTAAACACATTTTTCAAATGGATCTAAATGTAGTTCTAAATACAAAAAGAAATGATGGCTATAAGGATCAAAAACATGAAGTAATTGGGGAATGTCATGTATAATCTTTTTACATTATATTCACTATTTAAAAAAAAAATAACAAAGGTGATTTTAAAAAAAAAAATAAATAACATAGGCAAAAAAAAAAAGATCTTGAAAAATAACATAACTCAAAAGAAAATACTACTAGGACCAAATATTTTTTGAAAAAGCATCAGTGTTTCCTTTCTAGGTGTGTTATTTACAAAAAAAAATTTTTATTAACGTGAATGTCCGGACCAACTTGCAAGTATCTCGACTAATCTCACATGCTCTGCAAAAAATCTTTTTCTATTTATGTTAGTTGTTGTTTTTTTTAAGGTGCTAATTAAAAAAAAAACCCTTCAAAATGAACATAGTTCAGAAAAATAAAAATCGCTATTTACATTGTGAACACAAACTAACCAAACCTAACAAATTAATTAGAAACCAATTAGTTTTATGTTGACTGATTGGAGAATTCTAGTCTTTACCAAATCTGGTTAGTAGATTCCTCCCCCCATAATAAACGTTAAGAGATATAAAATGAAGAAAATGGAGCCAAGGTCGTCACTCTTGGAAATCACAACGAATTTCATTTTTATATATAGGCAAGAAAATTCTTTATATAAACTTACCTTGCTTTGATAGTTTTTTCCTCCTTTTTACTTCCAAATGATCACTACATCACATGACCATGATCTTTCTTCCAATTCAAACTTGCCCTTAAATGGCGACGAATCTTTTTTAATTTCAAGAATCCAACATCTTTCTTGGTGTGTGTGCTGCGGCATATTTTATAAAATTCCTAGAGCGCAGAGATGTAATTATCAGCCAAGGAAGTCAAGGCATATCATCTTGTTTAAAGGTACAAGCACCTCCTCAAAGCAAGAGTAACAACAATTATCAGCCAAAACAAGTCCAAAAGCTCAAATGAAGGCAGACAGACTGTTTCTGTATTCTTTGCTTTTGATTCTCCAATTCATTTTTTGTGTTTCCAAGGACTCCATAAACACCACCCAAATCATAAGAGATGGTGATGTTTTGATTTCCAGAGGAAATAATTTTGCGTTAGGATTTTTCAGTCCAGGAAAATCTAGCAATAGATATCTTGGGATTTGGTACCATAAATTACCTGAACAAACAGTAGTGTGGGTAGCAAACAGGAACCATCCAATCATTGGCTCCTCAGGGGTTTTGTCATTTGATGAATATGGAAACCTCAGTCTCTATAGTGACGGCAATCGAAATGTTTCAGTATGGTCTGCAAATGTTTCAGGGGAGGAAGCTGATACTTCTGTAGCTCAGCTTTTGGATTCAGGAAACTTTGTTTTGGTTCAAGAAAGTGGAAATATTTTATGGCAAAGCTTTGATTATCCAACACACTATGTATTGCCAGGAATGAAACTTGGGCTGGATCTGAAAACAGGTCTTGACCGGTTCCTGACATCGTGGATATCAGCTGATGACCCTGGGATTGGAGACTACTCATATAGGGTCAACCCTAGTGGTTCACCACAAATCTTTCTCTACAAAGGCGAAAAACGTGTCTGGCGAACTTCCCCTTGGCCTTGGAGACCACAGAGGAGGTCATACAACTCTCAATTTGTCAATGATCAAGACGAGATAGGCATGACAACTGCTATCCCTGCTGAGGATTCTGTTATGGTGAGACTACTGGTGGATCATTCAGGATTTGTTAAGGCAGTAAAATGGCATGAAAGCGATGGCCAGTGGAAGGAGACGTGGAGGGCACCACGGTCTAAATGCGACTCGTATGGATGGTGTGGTCCGTAT
>Ga0325404_1002660_pt1 | contig 19067 bp, 12 predicted proteins | sample PopdelMetagenome_18_FD_205664 | JGI IMG/M metagenome (GOLD analysis project Ga0325404, IMG submission 205664) | Populus deltoides microbial communities from Bellville, Georgia, United States - Xylem-Control-R1 | ecosystem: Host-associated > Plants > Phyllosphere > Stem > Wood/Secondary xylem... | reverse complement strand
ATATATATATATATATATATATATATATATATATATATATATATATAACCCGCACATTGCAGTGCCATTAATTAATGGGAACAGGGTAATCAAGAACAACATTAATTGAGATTAACAGTTGTAGATCAACTGTTATCACTGTTCCTCCTCTCTGCAAGAGCTGGAACCTTTCATTTGTTAAATACACACACACACTTCTATTTAGTTGGTGGGCGATTAACTATTAGCCGAAAGTTAAAAGCATTTCCCCACGAGGAAACTAAGCGTGTGATGTAAGATTTTTAAAATAAAATTAACATGTTGGATAATTGGTTGATTTTTTAATTTAAATATTCTGATGTATTTTTTAAAGTGAAGATAATGAAAAGCTTTAAATTGATTAGATAATTAATAATGAAAATGAAGCAGGTGTCTATTGGCAATATGAAATGATCAAGAAATTAATGGACGTGTAAACTTAATGGCCGGAGAGTGGATGTATATTTTAAAGTGTGGTTGTGGTTATTTTTTAAAATATATTAAAATAATTTTTTTATTTTTTAAAAATTATTTTTAATATTAGCGTATTATATAAAATGATTTAAAAATACTAAAATAACATTAATTTAAAACAAAAAATTAAAAATTTATTTTTTTAAAAAAACACTTTTAAAATAAAAAAACAAATAAAAAAACTATCCTCTCTCCACTGGAGAGACACCGTTTAGAGCTTGCTAGTAACATTAACAAATGCACTCAAAGGGTACCGTGAATTACTATGATATTATTATTCATTCCCTCATATTTTATTATTATTTATAGTATATATCTTTTATTCTATAAATATATTTATTTTAGTTGTTTTCAATTTTTATGCAACCAACAACATAGCTACAGATTTTTTTTTGTTAAAAAGATATATTAATAATAGAAAGATAATTTATGCTTAAATAATTACATTTTTTTATTGACTTTAAATTATTATTATTATTATAAAAAATATTTATTCTCACATAATTAAATAAAAAATCAAAAAGCATCCTGCAACGCAAGAATAACAATTAATTTAGGAGCTAGAAAACACATTTTACAATTCATGCACATTCTTCTTTTAACCGCGACATAGCACATTTATATTTGCCTAGTGTGTGTATTTTCATTTTCAACCTCTAGTGTGGTCCTCTTGCTTTTATCATCAATTAAATGCGTGGAGGACGAAGTAATTGTTTGTTTTTGTATTTAACAAATATTTTTTAAAAAAATTAACTTTTTTATGTGTTAATATCAAAAATATTTTTTAAAATATAAAAAATATCTTTTAATATATCTCCGAACAAAAAAAATATTTTTAAAACAACCAATCATTACAACCCTTCCCCCCTGTAAAAATCCTAGAAATGAAAACCAAATTAACCCGGGTAAAAAAGACATAGAAAAAGGCTAAAAAAACAAAGGGGAAATGGACTCCCCATGAAAAGGAAAAGGAAGCCATTGACGTGACGGGAGGCTTTAAGGACTGGATGATGAAAAGGATTCTAAGAATATGCAAGGTGGAGATTCCTTGCCCATTTACCTGGCCTGGCTACATGGGTCTATTCATTCGGGCCCTTCCCCAGCATGTGAGCGGTCGTCAGAACGGAAAGGTCTTCCAGATATGTCTACACCTACACCAGCTAGCCTGGCTAGATTCCTTTTATTATTTCTTATATAGAAAAAAGCACACCCAAACCACGTACACAATAAAAATCATCACAGAATCCATAGCGCTTGCATTATTTTTTATTTTTTTAAAAAATTATTCTTTTCTGTCCTTTTTATCAAGGATTAATTGTGCATGAAACATCTTCCTCGCATCAAGATTAAATTAATTCCTAACGACATGAAGAGACTTCCTCTTGAGCTATATCTTCAAGAATTTAATTAAGTATTATAATTTATATGAAATATATATTGTTTTACACGGCTTGCACAGAAGCATCGTGGAATTTTACTTGTTACGTTGAAGATTTTGCTTCAACTTCAATAAGCCAGCACATTGATGGTCTACGCATGAAAAATAAATAAATAAATAAATAAATAAACCCTTCAATTTTAAAAGGGTCCATAATGTATACAATGAAAAACCTTCATCTGATCCTTTCACTCAACAAATATGCCCAGCATTTTCAATAGATTGGGAATCCAACCAAGAAAAGGCTTAGAAACATAAAAAAATATTAAATATGCCTAGAATTTCTTAAGTTGATTTTTTGCTTGAAATAATATTAAATTTATATTTTTTTATATTATTCTGATGTACTAACATAAAAAATTAAAAAATTATTTTAATATATTCTTAATTAAAAAAATACCACGAATCATATTACCACATTAGCTTATCAAAACACAAAAGAATCATGGTAGGCGCAAAGAAGTCGCTTTAAGAAAAGAAGCCCAATGGGCCCACTGGACTGAGAATTAGACGTTGACACGTCATGAGAATACCAAGAAAAAGAATCAAGAAGAGGCCATATGTGTCGTTATTAGATTTATTGATATGCTCTGTATTGATTTGATTTACACCTTGTAAGTGTCGATGGCTCTGGACTGGAATTGAAAAGTCCTTACCGACAACTTGTCTTTATTTTTTTCATTGGGCCTAGGCCTATTGAGCCCAAAAATAAGCACAAAAGAGAGATCAAGATCCAGTCTAATTAAAACCTGGCCCAATAGTTATAAACCTTCAGAACACAAAACCTTTTATTTCCTTAAATCTGTACTAAACATAGTCTATAAGGGCTTTCTAGACCAGACCAGATCCATATTCTATGGGGTTTCTCAGGTCCATACCAAAATAGTCTATACTCTATAGGGTTTTTCACCATCTAGGGTTTTTGAATAACAGTCCTCGTCTTTGCTCTGAGAATTCCATCCATGGCTATGGCTTCCTCATCCAACAAAAAGAAACCCAAAAAAAACCAAACCCCAGAGTCGCAATTCAACTACAACCTCAATTTTTATTCAAAATCCAAAGACTTACACTCTGCTATTTCCCTCTACGACACGGCAATATCCCAAGACACTCGTCTCAATCAACACGGCTTCAACACTCTCCTTTACCTCTGTTCAGTATCCCTCAATGACCCATCGACGAAAGAGTTGGCTTTACGATGTGGGTTTCGAATATTTGATCACATGGTGTCTAATGGGATCAAACCCAATGAAGCCTCAATCACAGCTGTTGCTAGACTAGCTGCTGCTAATGGAGATGGTGATTATGCTTTTGACTTGGTTAAAAATGTTGGGGCTTATAATGAATTGCCAAGGTTGAGGACTTACGATCCTGCATTGTTTTGTTTCTGTGAGAAGTTGGAGGCTGATAAGGCTTATGAAGTGGAGGAGCATATGGGGAGTATGGGGGTGGGTCTAGAAGAGGGGGAGATTGCGGCATTGTTGAAAGTTAGTTTAGAGAGTAGAAATGAGAAGAGGGTTTATGGGTATTTGCAGAAATTGAGGAAGATGGTGAGGTGTGTGAGAGGAGAGACCGCGAAGGTCATTGAGCATTGGTTTGCGGTGTTTGAGGGTAGTGGGGTGGAATTGGATGTGGATTTGGTGAGAGAGGCGGTTTCGAGGAATGGGGGAGGGTGGCATGGGCTGGGATGGATTGGGAAAGGGAAGTGGGTGTTGAAGAGAGGGAGTGTGGATGTTGGTGGAAAGTGTTGTTGTTGCGGGGAGCAGCTGGTTTCTGTTGATATTGATGATGATGAAACCGAGAGGTTTGCTGAATCTGTTGCTGGATTGGCTATGGAAAGGGAGGTTAAGGCTAATTTTAGCGAGTTTCAGGTGAGTGATGGTAGTGTTTGTTTTTGTACTTGGTTTTTGTTGATTTACTGATTCATTGTGCATGATTGTCTATTTTCATCGGATTTTTCTTGTTTGTATTAATGTGGTTTGTTTTGAATTTGAGGATTAATGAAGATTGAGGACTTCGAATACCGAAAAAAGAAAAAAATATATAAAATAAAGAGAGAAAGAGAGAGAGACAGATTGAGTGAGTAACTTGGTGAACTCACTGCGAGTGACATGGTTGAGTTGGTGTTTTTTTCATCGAGTAATTGTTGTCGTTGTCAATCTTTTTCCTTTTTTGATCCGAGTCACTGCCAGTCTTTTATCCGGAACATTCTCGGCATATACACGTGAATGGTGATAGTTGTTGAGCGTTTTCTTCATATGTAGATATAGTTATGCCTTGTTATGTTGGTATAGTACCTGAGCCATTGTTCTGACATGCTTACTGTCCTTTATCATGATTTACAGTTTTATTAGGAGCTTCTTCATGCACGGTTCAAATTTGGTTTAAAATTGTGATTTTTGTATATTTAGATTGGTGATCTCTTCTAGCTATTGTGCAAATGCTATTGTGTTTTCATAGAAAATTTCAAATTTCAAGATTATTTAGAAAAGATACAGAATTTAAATAGCACTTCTTCTTGGGAAAAAGTTGTTGCTCTTTTCTGTTGAAACTTATTGATATTCTCTCTCATTACTTTCTATATATTATGCAATAGAATTGGCTAGAAGAACATGCCAACTATGAAGCAATAGTAGATGGAGCAAATATTGGACTTTATCAGCAGAATTTTGCAGAAGGCGGATTTAGCACTTCTCAGGTTGTTGTTGTGCATTTGAATTGGTACCACATTTGTTTTCTCTTCCATTAAGTATGCTTCTTTGATAACTGCTAATTTGTATAACTCATTTGCTATATGTTTTCACAAATTGAAATAGAGCAGCTTGATGCTGTTGTAAAAGACCTATACAATCAGAGTGGGAAAAAATGGCCACTTATTATTATGCACAATAAGCGTCTCCGAGCACTCCTACAGAATCCTTCCACTAGAGAGCTGATTCAAGAGTGGATAGAAAAGGATGTTCTTTATACCACGCCTCAAGGCTCCAATGATGATTGGTATAGACTTCCAGAACTAGTTCTTCTGTGTGTGTGGTTATCTCTATCATTGAAGGATTGTTTGTTGTAAAATTTCCTTTTCACCTGTTTTGTGGACTTTATACTATTATTTATCCAAGTCACTAATTGATCGATGCAATATTTTCAAATATGATCTTTCCACAGTGCTGATATGATTGGATGAATCTACTCCATTTTCCTAAAAAAGCTTTTCTATTCGTTTGTGTATTTTATTAACAAGTCATTTTGTATTTCAGGTATTGGCTATATGCTGCTGTCAAACTTAGATGCTTGCTGGTGACAAACGATGAAATGCGAGATCACATTTTCGAACTACTAGGAAGTGACTTCTTTATCAAGTGGAAAGAAAGACATCAAGTACGTGCTTGTCATAATCCTGTCCAATGCATACCCTCTGTTAATCTCATTTCCTGGATGTTGTTATTAACACCCATTCCTTTTAAGAAAGTATGGTGAAGTGACCATTTCTAGAAAATGCAGGCATCTACTTGTTCATTGTAAATTTATAGTACTGTAGTGGAACTTTTTGTTCGAGACATCCTTTTGGACTTGTTAAATATCCCTTTTGAAACCTAGGACTAGGCCATATTCAAACCTATATGATGAGTTGAGTAATTGTTTTGCTTTTGTTTCACACACACAATGTTTCCCATAATTATTGTTTTCTAAAATTACTTTAACTGTCATTTTTATCACTAAGAATTGTAGCATTCATCAATATTAATGTCTGTTTTAGTCATTTGGTTAATTAGTGTTTTGTAAATGAAGATGGATTTTTTTTTTCTTTCATCTATATTCATTGTAGCGTTGAGATTTGTGTTAATATAATAGCCTTGGAATATTTTGGACAATAAGTTTGAATGTATTTTGTCTACAATGAACCTCTAACTGACTTGATGCACCACAGGAATATCAGTTGCAACTGGTTACAAGGTCCAATCAAACTATTATTTGGTCAATCCAGTAGTCTTGTATTAGATAAATCATTTCATTTCTCTTTACAAGTATGTGATTATGTAGGCTTTTATGAGGTCTACTTTTATTGTCATATGCTTGTGAAGAAGGCAATGCCTACTGTTTAGGGAACAAGGACCATCTAGGTTCAGCCTGTATCTATAAGTGGATTATATGTTTAGATATATTTCTATCCGTGGATGAATCAACTAGTGGTTTTGATTTCTTTTTAACTCATAACTTTATGAAATATCATTCAAACACCATTTGGGTGTGTGGAGGAGTGCTTCACCTTCAAAAAATCAATCGGCAACTAAAAGAGAGTCCATTGTCCCTAGTTGTTTTTAAGTGTGTCCTTGTTCTGAATTTTTGTTTCTTGCATCGAGACAGCACTCCTTTATGGTTTTAGTAGCGTTTGGTGACATTTTTATTGATGGATCTAACTTTTTTTCATTCCTGTTTTCAGGTTCGATATACTTTTGTCAAAGGGAAGCTGGAACTTCAAATGCCACCTCTGTTTTCAGTAGTCATCCAGGTATTGTCTCTAACATGGCCAATACTGATGCAGAATTGCAGACTGCTACTCTTCAAGTTGCGTATTTATAAATGAAAATTTTCCTCCTTATTCTTCCCTTTTTATAACTACAATTTTAGTGTTGCTGAGATGCCAGTTTTTTGGGTTCAGGAATCAGAAAATGGATCATGGCATGTTCCTGTAGCAGGCAATGGTAATGATTCTCCTCAAAGCTGGCTGTGCGTTTCCCGGCCAAGAGCTTGTGATGCTCTTGAAGAAGATTCGTGCATGGAAGGGACAAAAGACAGTAATGATATTTGCTGCAATAGTAAGTTCCTGAGCTTTGGCAGACCAGAAAGTCTTACAAGTTGCAAAAATAAACTCCAGAGCCAAGCTTCTTTTCAAGAATCTGATAATAAAATCACAGCACTGACGTGCAAAAGGAAAGAGAGGTCCCCATCTCCTTCGTATCTACATGTTCCTTGTGACCAGCGCCATCAGTAGAAAAAATTGGCCCGTTGTAAGCTCATAGAAATTTTGCACTTGCCATGCTATTTGGAAATTCCCAGTGCCCATCCACCCTGTGAAGTTAATCTTTGGCTTGTAAGTTGTAACTGGTGCTGTACTGTACACTAACAACACATGGCAAAGAACACTCTACAGATACCTGCTCACTCCATTCATGGAGAGCGCTATCGGTTCGGTTCCTTTCTCCTGGTGAGAGATGATGATTTTTCTTCTGATTAACACTATTTCATTCGGCCGGTCCATCCGGGCTTTCATTATGCGACAGAACTTGCAGAATACATGAATGTTGCAAAATGTTTTCAAGAAGTGTATCTCCTCTCAATTGCCCTTCTTTCCCCTTTACTACTGCTGTATGTCGTCGCTATGAGCATTATCTTACACGCATCCTCCGTCACATTGGAAATGCAATGCCATTCTGCTTAACCAGCCAATAAGAAATGCGAGGATTTTCGAAGCAAGAGCAGAGTTGGACAATCGAATTGGCCAGTCAAGAAAAATACGAGGACGAGCCTGACCGTTTCAAACTACTCTACCTTCAAAGCATTGGTTGAATTCCGTATTTATCATATCTTATCAAGGGTCTGAGTCGCGAGCAGTAAGTTATCATATTTATGATCTTAGAAATTATATTTAAATAGTTTTAGAAATTATTCAAAATTTATAAAATATATATTTTCTATATAATTTAGAATTGCAACTTAAGGTTTGAGAAATTCTAGTTTTCTATCTTTTACTACACGCCGGCGTCACAAAATCTCTACAGTATACATAAACTCGAGAGTCCACACGTTTTGCTTTATAAGAACACCAGACATAATTATAAAACTATTGAAATCACATTGCATTTCGCTCCTCTTTATTTTCCGTACAACCTAATTAGAAGCATAAATATTCGTCATTACATCAAATGATTGAAACATGGTATCATCAGAAATAGGTAAGGATTTTCCAAAGCACGATATATAATCATTCTAATAATTATTTCATCATATACATAACGAGACCGGGGATGTGAGCATTCATCATATAATCCTCCCAGTCGATGCTCGTAGGATCAAAGTTGAAGACATTTGTTTCAGGACAAGTCTTTCTTGATGCTATTTGCAACTTCTCTGAATTCTTGTCCTCAAATGTGTAGACAATAATTTGTTTTCGTCAATGCAATTATCAAAACAATACGATGGAATACAACAGCCTGAATAGAACATAACGTACATGCCCTCGAAGAGCACATAGGGCTTGAAAAGGTCCGTCAATCGCCTTAGCAATTTGAGTTTTCGATCAAGAACAGCACAGGCATCTCTGTATTTTCTGAACAACAACATATTCACCAAATGCAATGCCTGGGAGGAAAAGAAGGATAGGAAAAAAAAAAAACATCAGTGCGATAATCAGTTTGTTTAAGATCGTTTGGAACAGTAAAATGGAATTATATTACAGCAAATCAATAAATTAACCTTCAAAGGAAGCAGGAAACGAATGGCCACGTATGCTTGGAAGCTATCCATACTTGTTAAAATGGCCATTTTTTACGACATGATATTTGAACCCAGTATACAGTCTGAGCAAAAAAAAAATATATATATATATATAGAAGACGAACATTTAGTTGTAATCTGGAAAGTTTTGTGTGTGTGTGTGTGTGTGTATTATAAGAATCTAGCTATATGGTGAGCTTATAGATCACATCAGGTTCTTGATCCTAAGAAGTTAACAATATAGTAATAATGCCAAACGTTTGGCTCCCAAATTAATAATATTTACATCCAGACTTTAAAACAGTTGGGTGAGAAGGTTTCACATTAAAAAGGTGAAAAACTAAAATTGAAAATATCTAACAGTCTAGCTTAACAGTGTTAAAAAATAATACATGCTTGTTATAAAGAATTAAGTTTAAAAAATTATTTTAAAATATTTTTTTTTATTGTATATTGAAAAGATACTATGTTAATATTTTTCTAAGTTGAAGAATTTAAACAAAAAAAATTTATTATCTCATATTGAAAAAACATAATTTTTATATATTAAAGAATTTTAAATTTTACATTGAAAAAATAAAACATTTTTCCAGTATTTATATAGTGAACTTTGAAATTAGTTAGCAATCAATTTAAAAATATAAAAAAATAACGGTATCTGGGTAGGAGAAAAAACATATATTTTTTTAAAAAAGGTCTTTATCGGGGTTTTACCTGGTCACCCGAGTTCCAGGTTGACCCGACAGGTTAACCAGTTTACACCAAAATTTTAAATGAAACAAACATGCCCAACACCATTGGATCCTGCTAGATAACAAGACCTAACGTTGCAGGGGTAATATGGATAGTAGGGCCCAAAACTATTAGGTCCTGCTGGACAGAAGGATCAATACCTATTAAAATTGATTTGGGTCTGGTTACCAAGTCAGATCCAACAACTTTGAACATAAAAAACAAAAAAAAAAAACAATGCTTCCAATAATATTTTTTTGGACTAAAAATCCGGAAAGACAAGGTTTTTGTGGTGCTATAGTGTCCTTTACAGTATAATTACTTTATATCTACATGGTAGTTTACAGTACAACAAGTCTATATCTATAATAAATATATAGTGTTTTTTTCATGTCTTTTAAAGTGTAGACATACGTTTATTATGAATGTATATTTCAACCTGCAATTACTGGAAAGTGATTTGGGTTTACAACATGATATTTGAACCCAGTTTATAGTCTGAGCCAAGAAAATATATAGATGACGAACATTTAGCTGTAATCATGTTAATTAAATCCTCTTAAATAAATAAAAAAGAGAATTTCGATGAAAAAAGACAATTAAATCTCTCCTTTTCTTAAATAATTGTTAAACATCAATTTTTTCATGAACAAGAATTAAATATTTTTTTAATAAAATCTTAAGCATATCAATCAATCTGTAATGGTCTCGCAGCAGGAGGAGGGTAAATGGTTCTGCCATGGAAAAGGACAATTGCTCTCAAGAGTCATGAGGACGGATAATGACAAGACACGAAAAAGACAATAAACACCTCCAAGGACAAAAAGTTGGTCTGTAGGCGTATGGCCAAGATTAATCAAGAAAAGGGGAGGCTTATGTGGACGGCTGAGAAGACTTCCTTTCTGGAAGGATGACACGTGGCATGGGGTCTTCTATCTTGAACAGAACAGCGTAGCATCAAGAGGAGAGCAGCGCACCTGCACCGAGTAGGATATTACAGGAACTTGATCAAATCTCTCTGCATTTAAAACAATTTAAAGTGGAAGGATTTTAAGTTTAGTTTTTTTATTTAAAAATTTTTCTTTTAAAAAATTAATATTTTTTATTTTTTTCTTAGCTTTAAATTATTATTTTTTAATATTTTCGATGATTTTGATCTAACAATGCCAAAAATTATTTTTAAAAATAAAAAAATATTATTTTAATATATTTCTGAATAAAATAATATTTTTTAAAAAACATTAGGGACCACACCCTCAATCACACACCCTCGACCACTGTCCTCAACCACCTCCATTAATCACGCTTCTGCCCTTATCTGTTTCTGTTCCAATTACAACTCTACGCGTGGCTAATATTATGACTTTGTATGTTTTTATATTTTAAAATTTTTTTAAAAAAATTTGAATTTTTTTATTTTTTAATATTTTTTTATCATTTTAATATGCTAACATTAAAAATAATTTTTAAAAAATAAAAAAAAATATTTTAATATATTTATAAATAACACTTCCAAACCGCTATAAAAACCCATCCACATCGCCTCTCTGTCTGGAACACCATCTGCCTACTTTTTCAAGAACAACTGTGATGTGATGTGATTGAAAGAGGTATACGTACAGGCCTTGTCCAAGCGAGATGCATGCACGGATTTGTGAACTCACTGTGGATAAAGCCTGATCTGTTCAAATTTCAAAACCAAAAACTAAGCAGCCCTCTGAAATTACAAAAAGAAGATAGATTCTTCATGTTTGTTTATGCGAAATCAGACGGGAAGTCTCAAAATCTTAGGCTTCCAAAATTAAGAAAATGATTACAGAGTTTTTTCTTAAAAAAACAATGAACAACAAAAGAAATATTATTGATAGCTCTAATGAAAAGGAAATTAGAGGAGAGGTTGAGATATTTTTTAAAAATAAACTGTAACATAACCAAACTTCGTAATCCATCTTTTTACAAGACTAATTCTTAAAATAAAATAATTAAATAAAAACTCACCTTTCAAAAGTCAACAAAACTCTATAAAATCAGCCACCAGTAACCATGATCACGTAACAAATTTTAATGGGGCAGGTGTTGGATGGGATGAAGAGACGGGGATAGCACAGCTATTAGAAGAAGAAGAAGAAGAAGAAGTTTCAGAGTGTAGAAAAAGAGTTTAGTAGCGGTTTTGTAAGAATATTTTAGTTTTAGAAAATATTAATTTAATATTTTTTTTATAGTTTTAATATATTGTCCTCATCACAATTCTAGATACTCGAAAAAGTAGCTGTGAAAAATAAAAGAAAAGAGAGGCCAAAGAAAGGGAGAGATATTCATTACCAGCTTAAAAAATATTTCAATTGAATCTTTTTAAAAAAAGATTAAAAACGGAATAAATAAATAAAAATATTTTTAATCATTCAATAATTTGCTTATAGTATGACCAAGTGGCATGCATGTCGACCTGGTTTGCTCCACACATTTCAACACAAATTAACATAAATATTGAAATCAAATTTCATTAATATGTCTTTGTGTTCCAGAGATAATATGATTTGCCAATCATAATTAATATTTTTCAGGGGAAATTAAAACTTAATTGCATAATCATTACAAATTTAATAAAAAAGATATATAATCTTAAAATAACTATTACATCACATATTTAACAAGACCAGGAATGTGAACATTTATCATGTAATCTTCCCAATCAATGTTCATAGCATCAAAGTCGAAGATATCTGTTTCCTGACAGGTCTCCTTGGATATTATCCGCAACTTTTCAGAATTTAGATCATCAAATCTGCATATATAAAAATAAAAAATAACTTGTTTTTGTCAATTGAATTATATAAAAAACATTAATTTTTAATTAATTAGCCAAATACAGCACTAAAAATAAAGTGCACGTACATGCCCTCGAAGAACACATAAGGTTTATAAAGGTCTGCCAACCGCATCACCAGTTTTACTTTTCTATCAAGAACGGTGTACACGTCTTGATATTTTTTAAACAACAATATGTTGAACAATTGCAATGCCTGTGAATTAAAAAGAAAAAAAAACACAATATATATCAGTGAAAACAGCATTTAAAAATGATAAGGAAAATAGATAAATTAACTAAATCAAGTTTAGTTAAGATCCAGCAACATTAAACCTTCAACGGCAGGAGAAAACGAATGGCCATGTACGTGTAGAACTTGGCCATGCTGCTCAAAACAATTCCTTTGCCAATTTTTACTGACTCCCCCTCCTTATTAATCCATGGATGTTCGCTGAAATAGCGAAAGGTAAAATCATGAAGATTTGACATATTTACAGGATTTCTGAACGAAGAACCCAAATGATAAATGATCTCCGAATGCTGCTTGGCGCGTGCTACCATGGCAACTATAATGGCATTGACAACCATGTCAGCTGGTATCTGCATTTTCAGAAAACGTTAGTTCTAAAATTCTAGTAATAATTCTCAATTAAGATTTAAGACCACCATTGATTTTTAGAATATTTACACGTCTTATCATTTTTAATTTTTTATGGAAGGAGAAAGGGAGAGTGATCTTATTACCACGTCAATAGTTGATCGTGGTCCGGAAATAAAGCATGTAACTCTGCCTTTACCGTAGCCCACAATTACGCTGTCAATAGTTCTGTTAAATTAAGAGGCAAGACATGGAGGTTAATTTGAGATAAGAGATTTACAAAATCTTTGTACGTATTCGATGAATAAATTCACCTGACACCTTCAATCCAACCAGGAAATGGTTCTTTGTAAGTACTAGCTACCATGGTGGGGCGTATAATTAGTAATGGCAAGCTATCTTTGAAATTCACTAACAGCATTTCTCCCATTGCCTTGGTAAATACGTAAGTGTTTGGCCATCCGAAAAGCCTTGCCCTGCAATATCAGATTAAGAGAAAGAAATTACATAAAGAAAATCTCAATTTCATTCTATTTGCTGTAATTGGGTTTTATTAATTTGCATGCTTTCTGAGAATCTATCTAGATTTCAGCCCATCACATGAAAAGAAAAGAAAAAAGAAGAAAGAATTACCGCTCAATGCCGAAATCCTTCATAGCTGAAGTAATTTCTTTCTCGGGAACATCTTCTAATTTGAGTTCATTTATTTTTTCTTGCACCATTTTCTTTTCAAAGTTGACATCAATTTTCTCGTCCCCCCTTTTGGCCATACCCATATGATATGGTCGCTCGAGTATAAGCCCAGCATCTTCGCCGCACACATAAGCTGAACATAACGTAAGCAGATCAACATAATTTAATTGCACGAGCTGGGTGTATATGCTGATATTGAGGAAGCTGATATTAGACTAATTAATGATAATTAGATTAATTAATGAGAAGTCGATGAAGCTGTCTAATTAAATTAAACTGTACTTACCGGTGGATACATGGACAAGCATCTTTATTTTAACACATTTCTTTGCAAAGTTTAAAACATGCAAGGCTCCCAGTGTATTGATGCCTAGTGCAACATCGTATCTTCAGGAGCACGCACGTCCATACAGAAAAAAAACAAAAGAATTAGTTTGTGTTAACATTCTAATAAAGAAGGAGGTCATAGATTATTATTACCGTAGTTTAATTTGTTTATTTACCTTTCATCAAAGTTGGTGGTGGCAGCAAAATTAAGCACAACATCAATTTCTCTCCACATTTCATCCTTCAAAGAAGAGTCTTTCACTCCCAAGTCTTCGCAGGAGATGTCACCAGGGACGGGAGTAACCTTTTCTGATATAAAGGAATGCAGACCTGCACCATGTTTCTCCCTTAGAACCCTAAACAAGTCCTTCCCAATGACCTGTTCATGCAGTAGAATTAATTAGCCCCTGATAATCGTTAGAAATTCAATGATTCTCTATGTTATTCCTTTGATTATCATTTCAGGGACATTTTTAGTACCTCATCACGGAGACGTTCGGTAGCAGACTTGGCATCTGCAGCTCTTAGAAGGAGATAAAATTTCTTCACATTTGGTTGGACCCTCAATATTTTCTCCACAAAAACTGCACCCATTAAACAAAAATGTTAATTATTCAACATAAAATCTCCATAAAGAGAAAGGTAGAGAGAAGATGCGTACTCTTTGCTAGATAACCAGTGGCTCCTGTGACCAAAATGGTCTTGTTCTCAAGAAACTGCAGTATACTTCCCAATTCCATTAGTTACACAAGATTTGATGTGAAAATATAATCAAAGAAGGATATTTCATGCACTTGTATGTGTTTTGAAGGATGGAGGATAAATATCGAGAGACAAAGATGACTCTGTATATTGGGAGTCTTTATATAATGATTTTCGTGCATAGACAGGAGGCACAACTACTGTATTTGACCAATATTCATATCTAGATAGGACAGCTTACCGACTAAATCTAGGTACATGGGAATAGGAACGATGTTGTAATACATTTAATTTAGATTCTACATATCGTGTATATCTGATATTTGCCAAGATGTGAGCAAAACTACATGAACACTCTAAAATAATTTTAATGCTGTTGTGATAAATCATCTGGCTTTTTGCACATGTGATTAGAAAAATGCAAGGCTGGGTTCAGAAAATTGGAAAAAAGTCATCCATTCTGGATTTTGACCACCGTTTTTTATTAGGTGGCTTGCAAAATTAATTGGCTCGTCTTTTTTTTCCTTGCCCATGATGTGAAAACCAGATTTTAGGTCAACAGTAGTTCTCACTTCACGTCACTGAGAGCCTGAGACACTTCAGCGAGTCATGGGCTAATGTGTGGCCTTCCTAGCTACTTCCATTGAATCAGGACATTTTACTCTGAATTGGTAAAGTTGACCCATCTACTTCCCAATTAAAACTAATTCCAAATCTTTCTATTAATGTACGTATTCTATATTGAATAGTAATAAAAAAAATACTACTAATATACAAACCTTAAAATAAAAAAAAAAACCATCTTAAAGTTCAATTTCCTAAATAAAAGTTGAATTGTCAAACACAGCTAACAAATTTAACATTTTTTTCTCAATTTATGCCATGATATGTGACGTGGCATTCATCAGAGAGTAGTGGAGTTGATTTGGCCATGTCCCAAGCACATCAAGGAAAGTTTTTTTGCATGCCTCATAAATGGTAGGAATTAATTCCACCTAGAAACTAGTGAAAATTTATAAGCCAGACATGAGGATTTTGGGAGTGGGTGTGACTGTATGTGGATAGTAATTGTCTATTGGGTTTCTTGTAAGCATATTCTGATTAAATATATTTGAGATTAGGGTGATGATAATAATTTAAAATATGTATTAAAATAATTTTTTTAATATTTTAAAAATTATTTTTAATATTAATATATTAAAAGATTTAAACCATGAAGAATGATAAAAGAGACGCGTGAGAGGCATGATAAATAGAATTAAATGAAAGTGTCCTTCTATGGTGAAGAGACGTGTCAGAGGCATGATAACCATAATGGATGAAAGTGTCTTTCTAACTACTAATGTTTTTTTAGAGTAATTTCATCTACAGCTTTTCTATGTCACAAGAGAGGAATATCTATCTCAGGCACAAAATATCTAGAGAACAACCCATGGCTGCACAGACCATGACCATCCAAATATCGAGCTCTGAGAATGCCTCTCTGCTTCTATCACTTCACAAGCTGCCTCTCTGGAGAGAAAACTCTCCATAATAACTAATGATGAGCTATCTATTTATTGTAAATAATGAAATTATTAGTCCATCTCTTGAGGGAATAATGCGTAATTAACTAGTAAGACACCTAACCTGGTAAAAGCGACGAGTCCTTCACTGGTAAAATACATATACTTGAGTCAAAAAACATGGCTATCCTTCAAACAGAGAGGAACTTATTTTATTCTTACAGTCTTGAATTCCAAACTCCAGAGGAAAAGTATCAGAGTAGAATTGGCGATGAAGAGTACCAATGTCGGGGGTTTCTAGTAACTAGTGATTTGACAGTTTTTAATCCATCAATCAATCGTTGCTATGAGGAAGTAGATGAGACGTCATTCTAGTTTTTGAAAGCAAACTCTAGTTTTTCATTGCCTTGGCTTTCAATATATAGGAATTACTCTGGAAAAGATAAAATTATAATTTGAGTAATTTTGAGATAATTTGTGATATTAAAAAATACATAATAGAAACTAATTTGTTAATTTTAACTATTGAAAAAATAGAGAGTTTTCATTATATTTTATCAGCAATCACCATACAATATATTTTAAATGATAGCAATTAATAATTAATTTTTTAATAAAAAATATTATTTAAACTAAAATATTGATTATCATGTAATATTTACTTGTTAATTGTGTTTTAAATATAGATTTTATAAATATTAATAAGATTAAAATGATTATGATGATAAAGTTACAAAGAAGCATGATAATGTTTTATTAGACTTTGATGAAATTATCTTAATTCCATTAATATTTGATTTATAATTTATTTTTATAGGCATCAAAAAACTTAATGTGTTCTTTTCACAAAAATAAATGTGTTGTTGATTTAAAATTTATATTTTTGGATATTTTGTTTTAAATATTTTAGAATTTATATTTGATTTGTGTTTTGGATATAAAATTAAAATTTTATTATTAATTTAAAATTAAAATTTAATTTATTTAAATGTTGAATTATAATTAATTAAATATTTTTTATAAATATTATATTTGAATTTTGTTTTTAGATTGATCTGGTCAAGACACTTGTAAGATTTAAAAACGATGCTTGTTATGACCAAAGACACATTTTCCCACGTTTTGCTTCAAGTCTCCTACAATCATTCCCCTGTTGCCTTTGTAAATACGCAACCGTTTAGCCATCCATACACGTTTGCCCTAAATGCCATTAATGGTTGTCAGTTCTGATCAAACTCACATCACATATCAATTTTACTTACATAACAGGATATTTATATCATGTCTAGCTCGGCTCTAAAATTTTTACTTCTTTGCTTCTTCTATTTTTACTCTCTCTTTTTTTTTTTTTTTTTTTTGTAGCAATTGAAGTCCCAAGGCTTTAATTATAATGTAACAGGATATTTATGTCATGTCTTAATCCTCCTAATTATTTCACAGCATGCAGATCAACTCTGATCAGAGGCCATATCCAATACAACGTGAAGTATTTTTTTTTCCTGCTAATTTAATTAATTAACTGGTACCAAACCTTTTAATTTTTCCTGGAAGCCATCTAACTTCACTTCGTAGCCATCAATTAATCTAGATGGAAGCTTAGTACGTAACAAAACTTCATGCAATTGCTCCTCGATCGTTAATTATTGGAATAAATCAATGATTTGATCCGATTAATTATGGAAAGTTTTTATGGATAAGATTTACAGGAATATTTGTATCAATCTTACGGTTTTACCTATAATTTTGGATTAACTATGTCCCCTGAACTATCTTTTCGTATGCGTGTTAATTAGTTTGATGGCCAGGTACGTATTAACGTCAACTACCTTCGAAGAAGCTTTATTCATGGAGGACGGCTACCTGCCTTCGCCAGTGCAGTCGTTGAGGATTTACCTCGCCACCAATAGCAATTAAATGCGTGACTTTAACTATCTTCAAAGAAGCTTTATTCATGGAGGACTGCTACCTGCCTTCGCTAATGCAGTCGTTGAGGATTTACCTCGCCACCAATAGCAATTAAATAATTTTCTACAAGTTTAATTAGATAATAAATTATATACTGGTTAGCATAAAATCATGCGATTAATGAAAATCCCCTGCATCATTAACTATGGTTAATCCCTTTTTATTAATCAGTCAAAACCATTTTTGATTCTTTTGAAATGTTTCTAATAATCAACAAAAAGGAACCAGAAAGAAGGAGGACTATATATCCCATGTAAGATGCAGGCAGTGTTTCTACTTTCTGGGCTGGCTTAAATGGTGTTTGGTCACGGGAATTAGTTAAGATTGTACTTGATTAATGCACCAATTAGAAAAAGGCAAGGTAATACAGAAGGCGAGTAGCAGTTCTGTACAAAAATTAACACGCAGGCAGCAAGGCGGTTCTTATGTATATATGCTGGTCCATGTGAATATTTATATCCTAACCCGCTGGAGACTAAAAATCAATGCCATATAAGTAGCAACTTTTTTTTTTTTTTTTTTATAATCATCGAAGAGTTATAAGTAGCAACTTTAATTAATACTTATATTAATCTTAACAAATGACTTTCAAGAAATTATTAAATTCTCCAGATGTAATTATCACATATGGAATATTGAAAGGCATAATGGAGAGTGCTGCATGCTACAAAAGTCTGAAAATCTTGAAGTCCATTATTGAAGCTGTGCAAAACACGACGTATAATACGAAGCTGTATTGAAGGAGATCTGAACTAGTAGAGATATGTGCAAAACTAGCAAGTCCTTTAGCGCTTAGCACATTTCTTGGCAAAACATATGCCATTCTCAGCTCCCATGCACTGAGTCGATGCCAAAGTGCAACATCATGCCTCCATTAAAAAACAGAAAATAGCTTTTGATGAGTCCTTGTTAAAGAAATGAACAAAAGAAGGAAAAAAGAAGAAGCAATCAATGATTCTTGCCAACCTTTCATCAATGTTGGAAAGAGAACATAAAATTTGTAAGATATATAGGGTACTTTACTTAATTTCGTACGGTCTATGAATTAAATTTCATTTCTGTTGTTTTTACTTGCTTGTTATTGCCTCACGACCAGGGGCGGAGGAGCATAGAAGACTAAGGTGGGCTGTAGCCCACGTAGAAAAATAGATCTTAAAAAAAAATGTAATATCCCATCTTATAATTACAAGTATAGCTTTTTTATTTATCTTTTTTTCAAATCCGGATATGTAAATATTTCCTCTGCATTATTTTTTATTAGCCTCGTACCTTTTTATTGGGCTTCTTAGCCTTTAGCATCCCATTAATTTATCT
>Ga0325404_1002658_pt1 | contig 19077 bp, 12 predicted proteins | sample PopdelMetagenome_18_FD_205664 | JGI IMG/M metagenome (GOLD analysis project Ga0325404, IMG submission 205664) | Populus deltoides microbial communities from Bellville, Georgia, United States - Xylem-Control-R1 | ecosystem: Host-associated > Plants > Phyllosphere > Stem > Wood/Secondary xylem... | reverse complement strand
AGTCGATTTGAACCGATTTCAGTTTTAAATTAAAAAAATAATTTTAATTTGATTATTTTTTTAAATAAAAACCGAATTGAATTGAAAATCCTCACCTTACCAGCCTTTAAAGATGCTAAAAAAAAAATGCAAGGGTGTACAACATAACATTTTCCAAGCATATAATGTTTTTTTCATTATATTAAAAATTCTTTTGTGAATAACACGTGGTTTGCTATATATATATATATATATATTTTGTAAAGAATGAAAACAAGACATGTATGCCTAGGCTCTTTTTTTTTTTTTCCAAGTGCCTAAACCATCCTCCCTAGCCCAAATGCTTGGCTCCTTTTTAAATGGCTCTTTATTTTTTAAGATCATTTTTTTTAGAATAAAAATAACTATAAGTAAAAATTTTAAAAAATTATCCAAGTGTGACATAGTTTTCAAATGAGATTATAGTTTTTATAATAATATTAACAATTATTTTGTAAATCATTTTATCTGAATCTAATATGAAAAAGTTTTTTTAAAACAATTCTCATAAATAGTCAATGAGAATAAAACATCTATTTGATTTTATTGTTGTAAATATTTTATATAATTTTCTTAGATTAATTATTATTTTTTGTATTCAATAGCGTAAAAATTATCATTGTTTTGTTTTTGTTTTATTAAAACTTGCTTTTCAAACCAGAATTGCATTCCATGTTAGACTTAAGGGCACATCTTAGGTTATCATTTTGGGTTTGGTTTCTTGCATCAATTTGGTGCACAATTAGCCAGTGAGGTCCATTTCATTAGCCATTCAAGCCCAGTATCTTAAAATTATAAGAAGCACCAGGCTACAAGGCATCCTTCAACTGTATCTTAAAATTTATTAGCATTCTCAAATCTAAAAATGTAATGGTCAAAACGAAGCCGAGGTTATGCATAATGTCAGAGCATAATGGCGTGCTTGCTAATAGCAAGGCTTCCTCTGAACAAAATCAATTCTCATACCTGGTTTTATTCTTTTTCTGACATTCCTTCTACACTGACAATTGTTTCGTTTTTACTTTTTCTGGAAATTACTTTCTTGTTTTTTCTTGAAAACCTAAGATTTGAAGAAAAAACAAAGATACTAAGCGGATGATAAAGAGGGCTAAGGACCCTCCAATTAAAGCGTTGTTAAATTTATATTGCTAAAGAAATGCAAACAAATTTAATAACATAATTCCACTACATGCACATGCCGCCACCAGAGTGCAACCAGAATGCTGTTTACTCGGTGTTAAATAATATTTATATAGTTTTATTTATTAAGGATAGAATAATATTTTCAGTTTAACCTATATATATTTTATTTGTATTTAGATTAAGTCTAAGCACTCATAATAAACAGATTATTGAAAATTCTAGCCTCCTTTCTTGCGTTTGTTCTTAGTTATTTTAACATGGTATCAGAGCTAGTTTTATGGAACGAGGCTTAATCTCAAACACAACTTCGCGGATCCAACTTTTTTGGAGTGATATTTTGTCTTCCACTTCTGCAAAAATTTTGGTATTTCGTCAGTTTCTGCAATTATTTTGGTATTTGCGTTCAGTTTTTGCAAATTTGTTTTGTGTTTTGTATAATTTTGAGAAGATATTTGTTTAGTTTTTGTAATCTCTGTTCAGTTTCTGCAATTTGGTATTTTGTTCTTCGCTACTTTTGCATTATGGTTATCAATGATTGTTGATTATGGCTACCGAAAGAGATGATTTGCTTCAGTCTGTGAGTGTGAGATTAGATGGGAAGAGCTAATCATATTGGAGTTATGTAATGAGAAATTTCCTTAAGGGTAAGAAGATGTGGGGGTATGTTAGTGGAACTTATATGATACCTAAGAATATTGAGGAAGGGGATGCTGTTTTGATAGATACATGGGAAGCAAATAATACAAAGATCATTACTTGGATCAACAATTCTATTGAGCATTCGATAGGTACGTAGTTGGCGAAGTATGAGACAACAAAAGAGGTTTGAGATCATCTGCAAAAGTTATTCACACAATCAAATTTTGCAAAACACTATCAATTAGAGAATGACATACGAGCTCTTCATCAGAAGAATATGAGTATTCAAGAGTTTTATTCTGCTATGACAGATCTTTGGGATTAATTGGCTCTTATAGAATCGATAGAATTAAAGGCATGTGGTGCCTATATTGAGCGTAGAGAGTAGCAACGATTGATACAGTTTTTAACAGCACTTTATAGTGATTTCGAAGGACTTAGAGGTTCAATTCTACATCATTCTCCACTGCCTTCTGTTGACATTGAGTTATTGGCTGAAGAAATATGTCTTCAGTCTTATTCTGAAAAGGGAATTATTTCTGCTTCAAATCCTTCTGTACTAGCAATACCTTCCAAGCCATTCTCTAATCATCAGAATAAGCCTTAAACAAGGGTTGGCTTCGATGAGTGCAGTTTCTGTAAGCAGAAAAGTCATTGGAAGGCTTAGTGTCCTAAGTTGAGATAGCAGAATCAAGCTTGGAAGCTTGGCAGTCAGTCAAAATCTAATGTTCATAGACCACCTCAGGGTTATAAACCACCACACCACAATACCGTAGCAGTAGCTTCCTCGAGCTCTATTACCGATCCTAATACTTTGGCTGAGCAATTTCAAAAGTTTCTCTCCTTGCAGCCATAAGCAATGTCCGCTTCTTTTTCCATAGGTTAGTTGCCTCATAATTCCTCAGGTATGTCACACTCTGAATGGGTCTTGGATTCTGGTGCTTCCCATCATATGTCTTCAGATTCCTCATCTTTTACCTCTGTGTCCTCTTTGTCCTCCATTCTTGTTATGAATACTGATGACACTCCTATGCCTTTAGTAGGTGTTGGTTCTGTTGTCACACCTCACTTGTCTCTTCTTAATGATTATCTTAATCCAAAACTCAAATTGAATCTTGCGTTTATTGGTCAAATATGTGATTCTAGTGATTATTTAGTCATGTTTTCTGGTTCTTTTTGTTGTGTACAGGATCTGCAGTCTCAGAAGCTGATTGTGATAGGCCATAGGGAGAATGGACTATATATTTTAGATGAGTTAAAAGTGCCAGTTGCTGCTGCCGTTGCTGCTACCACTACTGTTGATTTGTCTTCCTTTCGTTTGAGTCTTTCATCTTCTAGTTTTTATTTATGGCATTCCCGTCTAGGTCATGTTTCGTCTTCTCATTTGAGATTTTTTGGCATCCACAGAAGCTTTAGGAAATTTGAAAACTTGTGACATTTCTGATTGTAGTGGATGTAAACTGACAAAATTTTTCGCTTTACCTTTTAATCGAAGTATTTCTGTTTCTTCTTCACCATCTGATTTGATTCATTCTGATGTATGGAGACCTTCTCCTATTGCCACAAAAGGAAGGTCTCGATATTACGTTTCTTTTATTGATGATCATACTCGTTATTGTTGGGTTTAATTAATGAAACATCGTTCTGAATTCTTTGAGATATATGCAGCCTTTTGAGCTCTTATCAAAACTCAACATTCTACTGTGATCAAATGCTTTAAGTGTGATTTGGGTGGGGAATACACCTTTGATAAATTTTTCCAATTGCTTGCCTTAGATGAAACCATCCACCAAACTTTATGTAAAGATACTCCAGAACAAAATGGTGTTGCTGAAAGAAAATATAAGCACATTGTCGAAACTGCTCGTTCTCTCTTATTGTCTACTTTTGTTCCTAGTGAGTTTTGGGGAGAAGCTGTTCTTACTGCTGTAAGTTTGATTAATGCAATTTCATCTTCTCATAGTTCGGGTCTCTCCATTTGAAAATTTATATGGGTATGTCCTTGATTATTCCTCATTTAGAGCCTTTGGTTGTACTTGTTTTGTTCTTCGTCCTCATGCAGAACGTAGTAAGCTATCCTCTCGATCCGCTATTTGTGTCTTTCTGGGTTATGGTGAAGGTAAAAAGGGGTATCGTTGTTTTGATCCAATAACTCAGAAACTTTATGTGTCTCGTCATGTTGTCTTCCTTGAGCATATACCTTTCTTTTTATTCCATCCACTACTTATAGCCTGACTAAATCTGATCTTATTCGTATAGATCCATTTTCTGAGGATTCTGGTAATGATACCTCTCCCCATGTTCGATCAATTTGTACTCATAACTCTACAGGTACTGGTACTTTACTCTCTAGCACACCTAAAGCTTCATTCTCATCTACAGCCCCTCAAGCTTCATATGAGATTGTGGATACACCTCTACGTCAGTACATCCACATTCGTAAGTACACAAAACTACCATATTTTGCTTATTCTTGTTATTCTTCATCATTTACTTCCTTTTTAGCTTCTATTCATTGTCTCTTTGAGCACTCTTCCTATAAAGAGGCAATTCTTGATCCGTTTTGGTAAGCAAGCCATGGATGAGGAACTTTCTGCTTTGCATAAGACAGATACATGAGATCTGGTTCCTCTACCTCCTAGTAAGAGTGTTGTTAATTGTCGTTGGGTGTATAAGATCAAGACTAATTTTGATGGGTCTATTGAGCGATACAAAGCTAGGCTGGTTGCAAAAGGATACTCTCAATAGTATGGTATCGATTATGAGGAGATATTTGCCCCGATTGCAAAAATGACTACTATTCGTACTCTTATTGTCGTAGCTTCGATTCGTCAGTGGCATATTTCTCAGCTTGATGTTAAAAATGCCTTTTTGAATGGAGATCTTCAAGAAGAAGTTTATATGGCACCCCCTCTTGGTATTTTACATGACTCTGGATATGTTTGTAAGCTTAAGAAAGCCTTATATGGTCTCAAACAAGCACCCCGTGCTTGGTTTGAGAAATTCTCTATTGTGATCTCGTCTCTTGGCTTTGTTTCTAGCAGTCATGATTCTACTCTTTTTATTAAGTGCACTGATGCAGGTCGTATCATTCTGTCTTTATATGTTGATGACATGATTATTACTGGTGATGACATTGATGGTATTTCAGTTTTGAAGACAGAGTTGGCTAGACGATTTGAAATGAAGGATTTGGGTTATTTTCGATATTTCCTGGGTATTGAGGTGGCATACTCACCTAGAGGTTACCTTCTTTCTCAGTCGAAATATGTTGCAGATATTCTTGAGCGAGCTAGACTTACTCATAACAAGACTGTAGATACCCCTATTGAGGTTAACGCAAGGTGCTCTTCTTCTGATGGTTTACCTTTTATAGATCATACTTTATACCACACTATTGTTGGGAGTTTGGTACATCTCACCATTACTCGTCTAGATATTGCATATATTGTCCATGTTGTTAGTCAGTTTGTTGCTTTTCCTACCACTGTTCACTGGGCAGCTGTTCTTCGTATTTTACGATATCTTCGGGGTATAGTTTTTCAGAGTCTTTTACTTTCATCCACCTCTTCCTTGAAGTTGCGTGCATACTCTAATGCTGATCATGGTAGTGATCCCATAAATCGCAAGTCTGTTACCGGGTTCTGTATCTTTTTAGGTGATTCTCTTATTTCTTAGAAAAGCAAGAAACAATTTATTGTTTCTCAATCATCCACCGAAGCAGAATATCGTGCCATGACATTTACTACCAAAGAGATTGTTTGGTTACGTTCGTTACTTGCTGATATGAGAGTTTTCTTTTCTCATTCTACTCCTATGTATTGTGACAACTAGAGTTCTATTCAGATTGCTCACAACTCAGTTTTTCATGAGCAAACTAAGCACATTGAGATCGATTGTCATCTTACTCGTCATCATCTCAAGCATGGCACCATTGCTTTGCCTTTTGTTCCTTCTTCCTTGCAGATTACAGATTTCTTTACCAAGGCGCATTCCATCTCTCGTTTTTGTTTTTTGGTTGGCAAACTCTCAATGCTTGTAGTTGCCGCATCATAAGTTTGAGGGGATATATTAAATAATATTTATGTAGTCTTATTTATTAAGGGTAGAATAGTACTTTCAGTTTAACCTATCTATACTTTATTTGTATTTAGGTTAAATTTAAACACTTATAATAAACAGATTATTGAAAATTCTAGCCTTCTTTTTTGTGTTTGTTCTTAGTTATTTTCACTCTCGGTAGGTACCATGAGCACGAAACTTGAGCATCCCTTTTATCTAAGCTCATTATTTGCCGGTTTGCATTTGTACATTTGACCCTGCTACAACCCAAATATAATAACAATTTGTAAGATAAAATGCAAGCAGCTAGCTCTATACTTCCGAGCACTACTACATGTGAGTTATACACAGAAAAATACAAATATCAGTACTGACCCAGAAGCTTCGCTTCATCTGAATGTTAAGAATTTCCATAGCAACTTTCAGTCATTTTTATATGATAAAACACATACAGGTGCACAAAACGATGAGGAAGGACAGAAGGCCCCCATATTTAAAAGCCCAACAACAATAACAGTATTGAAAAGAACAAGTAATAGAACATGGGAGGGAGGAGTAATTGTAATTGTATAATGGCCTTCATATTTTCTGGTACAGAGGCTGTCATCTTGGTATCTTACATCTTGGACCGAACTTTTCGATCAGTTCTCTTCTTAAAATCTTTCCAGAAGCGGGCTTTGGGACATTGTTTATAAATGTTACTCTCCGTAATCTTTTGAATGGTGCAACCTGCAGAGGGTACAGAAAGAAAGCAATCGGTTTGCAAGCAAAGATGTGTACGGGCCCATTCATCACTTATTTGTGCTGTTTGCTATTCATAGCAATGTTTCTGCAACATCGTGTCACAGATACAAAGCATTCATTCTTTTTTGATGGAAATCGATATGGATTAAAAACCCATTAAGAAGCAAACTGGATGAACAAAATCATAATTCACTCCTTGCAATAGAATCCTTCTAACAATGATTTAATATACAAACAAGAAAAATATGTCTTTAAACGAAGAAGTGAAAAAAACAAGAGGAAGGGTACATATTCGAACACCAAACTCAACACCATGTCTTTCGAGAATAATGTTTTAATTTATAGAGAATCCTTTTAAGACACATGCAAGAAGGGTAAGTAACATTCCAGCAAAAACCTTACGGTTTATGTAAATTTGAAAGGCCTCTAGAAGTGCCTGTGGGAGCATGCAGTATATATTGCGCAAAAATACCAACAAATTGCACAATTTACATCACCTTACTCGGTAGGAATTAACACGGAGTATCCCCAAAAAGTTAACTTCAATGCCTTCATGATCCTTAGTTTGACATATCCCTGGTGATTTGATACTTGCTAAAACTGAAAATACATGTTTTAAGTATTGTGTCTAGTGGCCATTTTAGTTGGAAGATTCAATTTGCTCATTCAGTCACTGACTGATGGTTTTGTTTATTGATAAAATCAGGTTCGAGTTGCATTCTATTTATTTTCACTGCATGTGTGAATGTTTGCATTTCTTGCCTGCTTTGCTATGAATTTCTGAACATCTTCCTCAGTGAGTAAGCTGTTGGTTGAGAGAACAAACATATGCAATTGGGATCTCACCAGCTTTAGCATCAGGGAATCTACAATAGCAAATCATCCCCTATAGCCAAACATCATGTCAAAGACAATCAAGAGATTATTACAAAATAACTTGCAATTTTTTCTACTTACGGAATGACAACAGCATCCTTCAAGATCTGCTGGTGCCACCTACAAACAGACAAGTGTATACATAAAATCACGTTTCCATATCCAATTACTTTAATAGAGAATCAAGAGTGTGTTTATAGAATAAAAAAATTTGGAGAACATCGTAAAGACAACGTATAATCTATCTATACAGTATTCATTTCTTTCCAACCATTGAAGCTCTTGTCAGAATAAACAACATTATAGAAATTATAGCTCAAATTCAAAAAATCTGAAAAGGCATGTATAATATGATGCAATTCTATCTACGACACCAAATGATTCATTAGGAGTGTATTAAATCTATTCTAAAGCCTAAAATGAAATGAATCCAAGAGAAGTTCAATATGTTAAGTTAAGAGGCTTAGGTTAAAAATTATCAAATCTACCAAATCTGGATCTGTGGATCTGTGTTTACATTTTAGGTCATATATGAAGCTACATGAGTTTGAATGAGATTTTAATTGAGTTATAAACTAGATATTTATAGCTTTCCAATGATATATAGTAGGCTTGTTAATTTATTCAGACGAAGGAAAACGACATGTTTAAAGTTGAGCCTAGAATTTACTTGTAAAGTGCGAAAACAAAAAAAAACATTGTTTCCTTAAAAGTTATGGATTCTATTCATTATAAGGAGTCCTTAATGCTATTGGAAACTTATGTGGCAATCTTTGGGTTACTTATTTTACAAAGATTTCATTTCAAATAATAAAAATTAATTGGTCAAAAATTAATTTTTATTTTACAAGGCATCAGGTTTTTGTTTAGGAAGGATTCTTCAACAATTATTTCTCTTATATAATTTTCACTATCAAATGCGGCAAAAGGATGAAAAATAATTTTAAACTATTGTTTTATTTATTTTTATTATTTTAAACCTTATTTTAATTAATTTAGGCTTTATTTAAATTAAGTGCATGTCTGACCCATTAGTATTAGAGTTTTATTTTAAAGAGTATAAATACTTTTTATAAGGACAAAATATTAAGACTTGATAATATTATTGCTACCGAATTTATTCAACTTATATGAGAGAGATTCTCGTGTTTTTTTGGTTCTTTAACAAACTAAAATGACTTATCAGAGAGTAATTGGCTCTAGACGTTTTCCTTATATTTCTCGTTCGCGAATTGATGTTCTTCCATTATTTTAAGGTTCTATTAGGGTTCTTATTCCATTAGTGTAGATTTCTTGACACAAGTTTTCATCGGGTCACACTCCTCTCAGACCATATGATCACGAGATTCGCATCACATTATATATTGTTTTATATAAACTAGGTCAGGTCCGAGTTTGACTTTAAAATATATACTGACAAGTTTTGTGATATTGGACATATCTCTCAAAATATACATCAGATCGAGTTGGAATTTTACAGGGAGATATTAAACATATTTAACTATATTGTGGTAAATTATCAAGTCAAATGTAGTTCGGGAACATATTATTTTAGATGGTTGAAGTTACTAGACAAATCTTGTCAAATTTATTAGACTAGACCTTCATGTACTGTTTGGGACATATATAGATTTGCACGTGGAATTTGTTTGCGATTCAAATTGGGTTAGAAACTAGACAAATCAAGCTTTCCAAACATATATAGTAGGCCAAGTAATTCATCCAGATGAGAGAGAACGATGTGTTTTAAGTCAGGAGTGAAATCTACCAAGAATGTGCGAAAATTGAAGATTTGAGCTATAAAAATGAATTTTATCATGAAAACTTTGGGTTTACTATCCTATTTTATTTATTTATTTATTGTCGAATAATTATTTTTAATTGGAGACATTATTTAGAAGTTTATTTCATTATAGAACTTATGTTAGTTGAATACTAGTTTACGCTCATTAGCTTGTAACCTAAAATGATTCAATAAGGTTAGTTAGGGGAGACTATTATATTTTTTTAACTGCGCATGAAAACTTTGTTTTTATTTATTTATTTAATTTTGAATAATTATTTTTAACTTTGATTTGTTCTGGTCCATTAGACATTGTTTAGGAGTTTATTTCATTATTAGACTTATGCCAGTTGATTACCAGTTTACGCCTATTAGCTTATAACTTAAAATGAGTCTATTAGGGTTAGTTAGATGAGACTATATTATATTTTTTTTTAACTATGCATGAAAACTTTATTTTTATTATCCTTTTTATTTATTTAAAGTTAAATAATTATTTTAATTTGGGTTTGTTCTGACCCATTATACATTATTCAGGAGTTTATTTTATTATTGAACTAATATCAGTTGATTAGTAGTTTACGCCTATTAGCTTGTAACCTAAAAAGAGTCCATTAGGGTTAGTTAAAGGAAACTATATTATGCTTTTTTTAAACTACAAATGTCAACAGCCAAGTTGAAGAATAAACGTGAGTTTTTCTTTTGTTTGTTTATAGCAAAACCTTTCTTTGAAGAGACAAACATAGTATACTGACTTATTGAAGATTAACTGATTTCATGATGTCATTCACATACTTAGGGTTTTTAAATACTAGGTTATCTCTAGATCCAAATCTTTTTCCAATACCTTTGGTTCTTAGAAACAGAGTTACCTCTAGATCAAGGTTTTATTAAACATAATTTTCAACTTTCCAAGTTATTATCTACTTTATTGGTGGTTGCTTAACCACGTGATCAAAAGATTCACATCAATTGATACAAAAGCTAGACTCCAAAATCAATTTATATCCTTTATTTTCTTCTTGTTAGTTTCAGCTTCCTTAACTTTAGCTGTTTTTTATTCGGTTTTTATTATTTTGTATTTAGAGCTTAGTAGTTTGTGTATAGAGTTCTTTAAAAAATAAAAAAATGTGTTATTTTAGCTTGTTATTTTCTCAGAATATATCAGTAGCATAAAGAGAAAAAAATAGAAAACAACTTTCAAAAGTCACTTTTCTCGAATATGCCAAAATACATAAACAAGAGAGAATTTGAACTAATTTAATTCAAAAAATTCTCAAATTTAATATACTGGTTCTGGTAGTCCCAATCACACCCCATACAAAATATGAGCTCATTTAGAGATTGTTTTCTATAGAAACTAAATTCAAGATTGAAACTTGTCATAACAGATCTAATTCATGTTAGTAATTCAAACTTGTTTCGCTTCTATTATTTTTAAATTATGACAATATAGCATAATTGATATATTTAGGTGTTAATTAAATTCTTTTTTATAACCTTTGCATCTATTTTCTTTCATGTTTTAAAAAATGTCCATTTTTTATATAAATTCGCTTGTTACTCGCGAAACTGTAATCATAATTTTGTTTTTGCTTGTTTTTATATTTTTCTTACTTCATGAGTCATATACACATATTTGGATACGTTGCTAAAGCTATTACATTTAGTGTTGATTTCAATTCCTTAAGAGTTGAAGAAAGGTGAGATAAGAAAAAAAGAAGCATAATGAGTATATTTGAGTGAATTCTATATTAAAGTGAGACACGAGAGGAGTGTAAACATCTGATAGAGTGGTTGAGGAATATATATATATATATATATATATATATATATATATATATATATATATTTCTTATCAATTAACCAATTTTCAGATTCAAAGATGTCGGAGGTAAGCAACAACAAGGCACTATAGAGAGGAAACAATGAAATTGTAATTTACGCATTATGATTCAGCAAATAAATCAAATAACCAATGAATTTGGAGATAGTGTAACAGCTCAACCCAACTTGTCATATATTGTCCGCTTTGGGCCTTACCGCCATCACGGTTTTATTCCTGGTGATGCGAGCCCACTTCTGAGCCTGACGCCCCAAAACGCGTATGACAAGTTAGCAACCAGCACTCTTAATAAGGCTAGCTACCAATCCCTCACCTGCTGATGTGGGATATTACAATCCACCCCCCTTAAAGAGTCCGATGACCCCGTCGGCACAACCGGACAGCCAGTGAGGTTGGCTCTGATACCAAATGTAACAGCTCAGCTCAATTTGCCATATATTGTCCGCTTTGAGCCTTACCGCCCTCATGGTTTTGTTCCTGGTGACGCGAGCCCACTTCTAAGCCTAACGCCTAAAAACGCGTATGACAAGTTAGCAACCAACATTCTTAATAAGGCCAACTACCAATCCCTCACCCGCCGATGTGGGATATTACAATCCACCCCCCTTAAGGAGCCCAACGACCCCGTCGGCACAATCAGACAGCTAGTGAGGTTGGCTCTGATATCAAATGTAACAGCCCGGCCCAACTTATCATATATTGTCCGCTTTGGGCCTTATCGCCCTCACGGTTTTGTTTCTGGTGACACGAGCCCACTTCTGAGCCTAACGCCCCAAAATGCGTATGATAAGTTAGCAACCAGCACTCTTAATAAGGCCAACTACCAATCCCTCACCTGCCGATGTGGGATATTACAATCCAACTGTAACAACCCAACTTTTCAAGCCCACAACAACAATAAATTTTTTTTTTATATTTGACACACATGGTGCCGGTAATCAGCAAACCTGATCCCTCACATCATCAAAATACGATCCATACAATCAACATTTCATTTAAAAGTGAATCTTACATAAACACATAATATTATGGTTGCATGATTAAAAGTTCATATTAAAAATATACATACATAGACATGAGTTTGCATTCCTATCCTACTAATAGCCATTATGAATTTAAACAAAAGGATCTAATAAAAGTTATATGTTCAGTACATTGATTCATACAAAATACATTGTGATTTAGAATGCATCTACATGATTCCTTGCAAAAGTAGGTTCCCATGTATTGGGTTTCCTAGACATCTCATTGGTGTGACGTCCCTGTTGCAGTACAAAACATTTAAGAGAATACAATTACTTAATAATAATAATAATGATAATTAAACGGTCTAGCAGTTAAATGAAGCATTAACATTTATAGTTTCTTCATGTACTTGGTATAAACAACTTGTAGTACATATAGATGCACCAATTCTTGCAATCAACCATAATTTTAAACCCGACTATCCTCTTAAGGCATCATTTGCCGAGATTAACCGTTCACTCACTCCGGTCATCCACTTCGGATGCCATTAACCGAAGCTAATCATTCATTTATCCCAGCCATCCATTTAGATGCCATTAGCCGAAGCTAATCATTCATTTGTCCCGGCCATCCATTCGGATACCATTAGCCAAAGCTAATTAACCATTTGTCAACATTTAAGCGTTCGACAATCTAATATCTGTTCTAACGCAATATGGTAACATTCATGATAAAGTATTTTACTATCCAATGTATGAAAAAGAAAGGTGCAACTCACCTACTTGCTCCACCTGCGGGTTGTTCTGGTCTTGACGATGGTCCAATCCCGACCACACCACCTAAAACATCAATGGTCACAAATCAGTACATGAGTATCTTTGAATCACATTCGTCACTACACATATTTAAAGAGTTCATATGTTCACATTCAAGTGTCCCACATTTTACATCATCATACCATGAAATTGTTACTAGCATTTAAGTCATTTCAGCCTAGGAGGCCTATTGTAGAAATTGGCAGCAAAAACTTGTTCGCTGCAGGCTGCCAATTCGGTAGCGAAGCTGGTTTTCTGTAGGCGGCCAATTCATCAGTGAAAACTAGTTCGCTGCAGACAACTCAATTTCGGCAACAAATGTTAATTCATTGCAGACAATTTAGTTTCGGAAGCGAATGTTAATTCGTTGCAGCCGACATAGTTTTAACAGCTTCGGAAGTGAATGTTAATTTCGCTGCTAAACACCCAATTCGACAACGAATGTTAATTCGCTGCAGAAACTTAGTTTCGGCAGCGACTCACAAATTTGCTGCAGAACACGCCATTCGGCAGCGAATGCCAATTCGCTACGGACGACACAGTTTCGGCAGCGAATCACAATTTGACTATAGAACACACGATTTGGCAGTGAATGTTAATCGTTGCAGACGACATAGCTTCGGCAGCGAATCACAATTTTGCTGCAAACAACTCAATTTTGGCAGCGAATGTTAATTCACTGCAGCCGACATAGTTTTGGCAGTGAATCACAATTTCACTGTAGAACATCTAATTCGGCAGCTAATGTTAATTCGCTGCAGAAACTCAGTTTCGACAGCGAATCACAATTTCGCTGCAGAACACACAATTCGGCAGTGAATGTTAATTCGCTGCAGATGACTGTTGCGATGTCGCGGTCGCATAAATTAATTACCCTAGCTTCAAACACAACACACAAGATAGTATAGAGCAAGCAAGGGGTTGATCCCACAAGGACGATTTAGTTCAGCTTTTTATGCTATACATTATGCAAATTAGGGGTTTTGATTTGTGATGATCTAAACTATGGAAGAAATTAAACTAGCAAACAAAATCAATTGAAACAGAAATTTATCAACAAAACAAACCTTGGTCACAAACACATATCCACCAACGAAAATTAGAACCGATCCTTGAAACAAAACTTCAATTTATATTCTAAATGTTTATCTTTTCTTAACGTTGGTTAATTAACGGATCCACCGTATAACTAAACCTAACCAACAAACAATCACAATGTCCGCATTAATGATTAAGTTCAATGGCAGCCCTAAGAACTTGATAAATTGATTGATCTCTTGACAACCAAGCTGTCTGTAGCTTGTGTTCCTTTGTTTGAGTGTTCTCCCTAAGTTTAATAACGTAGTTTTGCCACAATTATCAAGCTTAGTTGCTTCACAAGTTCGTATATCACAACCCCAGTTTTGATATCAAACTTAGCAATAGATTGTTCACAATAATAACTTAGAGTCCGCTTTAGCAATTATCAACAACAATCATAGAAAATATGCATAGGAAAACAATCATACTCATTCATAATATAAACTGAAAATAAAAGGAAGAATAAATCTCACGGTTCTTGAAATCCGAAGGTTTGTTGTGTCCTTGCAACTAAGAAAACGAGCTTGATCTTGCATATCTATGGAACAACTACTCTTAAAGATAGAAGAAAACATTATTTTTGGTTTGTAGAGAGTAGAGTTTGTGTTTCTTCCTTCTGGCTGGCTGCCCCCTTTCTCTTGTCTCTTTCTTTTTATATGCTAAGAAACTCTAGTCCCTATTTTATAAAATAGTTCTCCTTTAAGTTGACAGTTTACATTTAAGTACTTCAATAACTATTTTCCTAAAAAGAAGAAATAGCCTTGCATTAAATCTTCAAGCTTTGACTTAGAGGAGCTAAATTGCTGAAATAAAAACTTGGACGCCGGTTTAGATGCTTCAAAATGTAATTTGGACATGTTCCTTCATGAAACCTGTTTGGTGGCAGAATTCAGCTGTCATCTTTGGAAAATCATATCTCCCTCATATGACATCTTTTTTGGCTGAAAATTTGAATACTACCACAAACTTATCAAGATATGGTTGGAAAACTCGATTCATCAAGTCCATAAAGAGGGCTGGGGTGTTCGTCAAACCGAACGGTAGCACCAAAAATTCATAGTGTCCGTAATGAGTTCTAAATGCGGTCTTTACTACATTCGCTTCTTTAATCTTCATCTAATTGTACCTTAATCTCAGATCTATCTTCGAAAATGCCCTTGTTCCCTTTAATTGATCAAACAAATCATCTATCCGAGGTAACGAATACTTGTTTTTCATTGTTATTTTGTTCAACTATCGATAGTCAATACAAAGTCTATGAGTTCCATCTTTCTTCCTTACAAATAGGATCGATGCTCCCCAAGGAGAATTACTGGGCCATATGAACCCTTTGTCTAACAATTCCTGTAGTTGAGTCTTTAACTCGTTCAATTCCGCCAGAGCCATCCGGTACGGTTGTTGGGCTATGGGTGGGACTCCAGGAAAAGTGTCTATAGACACCTCTACTTCTCGCTCTGAGGGTAGTCCCGGTAGTTCTTCGGGAAACACATCTGGGAATTCCTTCACCATAGGAATATCCTTTAGTCGTGGACCTTCATCATTAGAGTTTAAGATATATGCAAGGTATCCCATACATCCCTTAAAAGTTTTTGGGCTGTTACCACCGATATTAAGGCAATCAGTTTGAGAATTCTCTCTCCTTTAAAAATCATCCTCTCACCCTTAGGTGTTTGGAAAGTAACAGTTTTAGCATAAAAATCTATTAGAGCCTTGTATTTACTCAACCAATTCATGCCGAGGATTATGTCAAAATCATGCAGCTCTAAAGGAATCAAGTCTACTTCTGTTTCATACCCAGATAGACTAACCCCCACATCCACATATACAATATTTGTTTCAATCATGTTTCCCATTGGAGTTCCAATTACGAACCCCTTCTCTACAATTTCTACTCCCTTTATCAGTTTAGTGACAATTCTCTTAGCAATGAATGAGTGGGTGGCACCCGGATCAAACAACACATGCACATTAAAATTATTCATTAGTACTGTACCTGTAACCACATCTGATGCAACCCTGACCTCCTCCTATGTCAGGTGAAAGACCCTCCCCGGGGTCCGATCATTTTGTGCCCTCGGTCTCCCTCGACTAGAGTTTGCTCCTGATTGAGAAGATCTCACTGGCCTATTCACGATGACTGACTGTTGGTGGCTTTGACTGGGCTGCCTATAGCCCCGTACCTGTCCAGTGTTCCTTTTGGGACAGTCCATCTTGTAATGACCTCTTCCACCACAGTAATGACACCCTTGACCTAGATACTGGCAGTTCCTCCACCTATGACCCTTTCCTCTACATACAAAGCATCGCCCGGGGGAAACTGAGCAGTCCCCAGGGTGTTTTTGTCCATATTTTACACAAAAAGGATAGTCAACACCCTTGCGGTCACCGGTCCCAGTTGAAGAGTTTGCTATCGAGTGCGACTGTCCAACCATCACTCTCCCACTTGATTGTTGGTGGGGCAGTAATATCAAACTCCCTTTTTTCCCGTACTACTCAAACACTCCACTTTTTCCTTTCTTCAGGAGTGGTGGTTTGCCACTGAAATAGTCCCCATCTCTCTTTTTGCTTATACCCTGATATCCCCCTTGGCTTTCTCCAATACAAGCCTCTAGAGCTTGTGCAGCCTCAATTAACTCCCTCACAGATTTAAACCGCAAGGCGATCAATCCTTATCTCAAATCCTGTCACAAACCATCTCTCAACTTCTCAATCATATGTTCCTCTGTCGGCACATAGTGTGGGGCGAACAATGAGAGGTCATGGAATCTTCTTTTGTACTCCAATATCGACATATCACCTTATCTTAGTGCCAAGAACTCTTGTTCTTTCACATTGCGATGGTACTTGGAATAAAACTGATTCTCAAACTCTGTCTTGAAGTCACTCCAAGTTAGTGTCTTGGTTGCACGCCTCAGCTGAACTGTATCCCACCATGTTATGGCCCTATCAGACAATAACTGGGTTGCACAATTTACCTTCAAACCCTCGGGTATGCTTATTTGAATCATGGTCTTTTCTACTTTCCTAATCCATCTTCCAGCTATCTCTGCATCTTCTTCCCTCATATACGGTTCATAACCCATTTCCTTTATACTCTTGACTAGTCGTACCAGTGGCACCACGTTATCCGTGGTCATGCTAGTCATAGAGGCTGCCTGTAGAATTTGCGTTGTGGGAGTTGTTTGTGTCGCCGAACTAGCCATGCCCTCCATCACTACTTTAACTATTTGTACAAGGAGTCTAGCGTCTACGTATTTTGGGGGCACACCAGTTGGAATAGTTGATGGTTGTGCTTCTTGTTACCGTATGTAATTTAGACACTTAAACAATTTAGGACTCTATTAATATCAGTTGTAGAGATTATCTTAACATGTATAGATGCTGAATATCAGGAATCAATTAGACTCCATATATAGGAAAACACTCATGTATAAGAAGCAAATCACGGAACTGACAGAGGGTAGTTTTTCTATAAACAAAAGCTCACTTGGAATTCTTATTTTCTCATTATATTGACATGATATCAGAGCAGGTTCTAAATCCTTGTCTGTTTTGATCTTCTATTTTTTCTTCTCTTGAAGGTGTCTTTATGACTTATGGCGTTGTCTGTGCAAGTTGTTTGCCTCTGTTCTGACCTCTTGGCAGTCTTTGTGCTATTCCTGGTTTGGTTTTCACTCTTTACAGTTTCTGATGTTCTTGGCTTGGCTTAAATTCTTGATAGTTTTTTTATTTTGATTCCTGGTTTATTCATCTTTCGGCAATCTCTGTTTTGGTTCCTGGTTTGGAATTACTTAGCACTTTCTGTTGAGTTTCTGGTGTGCAATCTTCTAGTGGGCTATTTTTTTTGGGTTTATCATGTCATCCGAAAGGTTAGACTCGTTCCATATCTGTTTTAATGGCAAAAATTATTCTGTTTGGGAGTTTCAATTTCAATTATTTGTCAAAGGGAAAGAATTGTGGGGTCATATTAATGGTAGTAATCCCGCACCTAATGATGTCGATGCTTTGTCTAAATGGGAAATCATGGATGCTCCAGTTATTTCTTGGATCCTTAGCTTAAGAGAGCCTCACCTTGTTCTCAATTTGAGGCCTTATAAAACTGCTGCTACTATGTGGAATTATCTAAATAAGGTTTACAATCAAGACAACACGGCTCGACGTTTTCAATTGGAGTATGAGATGGCTAATTTCACACAGGGAAGTCTCTCTATTGAGGAATATTTTTCTGGTTTTCAAAATCTTTGGACTAATTATTCGGATATTGTTTATGCTAATGTTCCTGCTGCAGCTCTCTTTGCTGTTCAAGCAGTGCATGAAACACGCAAGAGAGATCAATTCTTGATGAAGCTCTGTTCTGATTTTGAAACTGCACGTTCCAATCTGATGAATCGTCATCCAGTACCATCTCTGGATGCCTGTTTGAGTGAACTTCTTCGTGAGGAGCAACATATTGTCACTCAGGCTGCAATGGAACATCGGGTTAATGTTATTGCACCTGTTTCTGTGGCTTATGGAGCACAAGGGAGGAATAAGGGTAGAGACATGCATGTTGTCCAGTGCTTTAGTTGTAAGGCTTTTGGTCATATTGCTAGGGATTACCCTAAAAAGTTCTGTAATTACTGCAAGAAACAGGGTCATATTATCTCTACTTGTCCCATTCGACCTGAAAGTAAACAAGGTACTGCTTATCATGTCTCCATTGGTGCCTCTAGTTCTGCTGTATTGCCTACTGCCTCGCCTGTTGTTCCTATAGCAAACCCAAATACACTTACTCCTGAAATGGTACAACAAATGATCATTTCTGTAAACACCCAAAGAAAAATATATATATATATATTTAGAGAGAGAGGGATGATGATGAATGCAGTTTTCCCTGCCGATGCAGGAATCGGCAGCGACGCAGTTTTCGCTGCCGATGCAGAAATCGGCAGCGACGCAGTTTTCGCTGCCGATGCAGAAATCGGCAGCGACGCAGTTTTCACTGCCGATTCTGGACTGGGCAGCGACGCAGTTTTCGCTGCCGATGCAGAAATCAGCAGCGATGCAGTTTTCGCTGCCGATTCTGGACTGGGCAGCGATGCAGTTTTCGCTGCCGATTCTGGACT
>Ga0325404_1002657_pt1 | contig 19078 bp, 9 predicted proteins | sample PopdelMetagenome_18_FD_205664 | JGI IMG/M metagenome (GOLD analysis project Ga0325404, IMG submission 205664) | Populus deltoides microbial communities from Bellville, Georgia, United States - Xylem-Control-R1 | ecosystem: Host-associated > Plants > Phyllosphere > Stem > Wood/Secondary xylem... | reverse complement strand
TATATATATATATATATATATATATATTTGTGAATGATCGTAATGACTGTAGTTAATAATTTAATTGTGTCGACCATAACGGTAAATCCAGAAGGTAATAAATAAATTAATCATCTGTAAAATCAAAGATTGATAAGTTAATTGATATTTAGTGATCATGTTGACATGCCTAAGGTTATGAAAATAATACTTAGTCCATTGTGTTGATGGGATTATAGTTATGGTATTTAACCTATTTACTTTTAAGTTAAATTAGTGAATTGTGCTTGTCTTTTGTGTAAATGTTTGACACCTTTAAAGAAAGATAAAGAAAGGAAAAAAAAAAAGAATAGGAATGAACCAGGCAATCAATTGAAATAATTTGATTAGTCATCCATGTGAGTGAATGCTAATGATATCAACGTAATTATTATTGGTATCCAGGTGTGTATGGAGACTAATGATATCAGTTTTGTTGATATTAACATTGGTTCGTCATTCATGTATGCAGAGACTAAGGATTTGAAAATCAAGGAAATGATAATAAATGGAATCTTGCGTATCCAAAGATAAGAAACTAACTTTTGAGATACAAAATCAAAAAGAGAATTTTTGATATTAGCTATATGTATGTGATGATTATATGTTGTATTAATAATTATTTGGTATAAATGTTTATATATTGATGAAATATGAAAATTGTGGGTAGGCTTGATGCTACCTATGAGTATTGAAAAGTTGATATAAAAATTCAGGAATTGATGAGATTTGATTGTTGAGAATGTTTGTTATATTTTGTTACTTGAAGAAGATTTTTGGGAGGTCTATATCTAGGATAAACTCTCCCAAAATTTCATTGAAATGGAAACAATAAATGAATGATGTATAATTTATTCTTATGAAAGAATTGCCAATGAATAAAATGAAAATATATGGGAAAAAACAAAAAATAGAAAAATATGTGTTAAGAGAACATGAATCTGTATCTGAAATGAATCATAGGTGGGAAGCCAAAATGGTGTATAATGAGTTAGAATAATATGAATATTTGATTAGAATAAATTGGATATTCGAGAAGCTAAAGATGCCTAAACATGTTTGTGAAACAAAAAGTAAGATAAATGAAATGTATTGTGAAATGAAACAATAGTGTTAACCTAATGTGGATGTCAAATGAAATATACTACGGGTTGAAAATGGTTATGAGATGCATACAATCATATGAATTAAGTATGTTTGAGGGAACAAATCGTAGTATAAATCAAATGTGTTGTGAACAAGAGTTGTTATGATTTGACGATGATAGTTAAATGAGTACAATGATGAAATAAAAGCTTATTAAAGGTTAATGAAAATGTATTAAATTAGAATTTGGCATAAATTGATTTATTTGCAAAAAGAATAGTGAAATTGGTTATGCTTGCATCATTGATAAATAGTATAACCCTAATGACATATGAGTTTCATGATTTTGTATATTTTATAGGTAATTGCTTTAGGAGACCACATCTTTTCATAAAGCATTAACGAACTACTTAGTTCTCCTATAATGAATAAGTTCTAGTATTCTCTAATGAATGTTTGTAAATAAAATTCTTATGAATAAATTAAAAAGTATAATTAGAGATTGAGTATCAATATATCTATTAACGATATTATTAGGTTCTGAGTTTAAGACAGTTCTGATAGTCGTATAAAAATAAATTATCTCTATATTTCATATAAATGAAAAAAAAGATTAAAATTCCCTAAAAAATTTGGGGTGTTACACATCTATTCAAGATGGTCATGAAGCTCACTCCATTGAAATAATAACTATTTCATCATATAGGCGATGAAACGTGTAGCATGGTTGTCAAACTCGCGAGTTGACTCGTAAAATCGTATGATTTTACGAGTCAACACATATATATAATGTTAAATCGGGTAGAAAACTCGAAAACCAGCAAACTCGGTCAAACGCAGTCAAACTCGGTTAAAATCGGTCAAACTCGGTAAACTTGGACCGAGTTTGATAAAATTAACAAAAACTATTAACACTTCTGATTCTTTTACCTTCGCCTTTCTTGAAAACAACTATTATTAACAAATCACGTGCTTTAGTTTTCAGTGAGGTAGAAGAGAAAGTTAAATCAAAGTGATTTTTATTAAAAGAAAGTGGGGTGGGAGGAGGTGGAGGAGGGGAAGAGGACTGGAGGAGAATGAGGTGCTAATGAGTGTAGCTTTTGTGAGATGTGAGGGTTCAGTGGGAATGACAACCAAGTAATGAGCAAAAGCCATGGAAATGACACTGAGTTGTTAGTCCTGACAAAGAGAGCGCAAGAGATGAGCTTGAAAGTGAGAGGGGAGAAAAAAAACCGATGATGATGATGATTATTTGAGAAAGAGAGCGAGAGAGATTGTGATTGCCTGGGTGGCACGTGCGGGACGGTCATTTATCATGTTACTTTTTCTCTGTTTTTTTAGAATTCAAAATTATTTTAAAAAAATTAATAAAAAAAATCAAAAGCTTTTCAAATACAAAAAAATAATAATTATGTATCATCAATGATTTCAAATAAATAAATAAAAATCTAAAACTAAGGTAATTGGAAAGGACCATTATATTGTTAGAAAGACAATCAAAATAGCAAATTAAAAAATAATATAAAATAAGTATATTGTATTTATATTTAATATAAGTTTTAGTTTACATGACACACCATATTGTTTGTTTTAAGTTTATTAATTGTTAATTAATGAAAAATTATTTAAATTATGCATGAATTTTTATTTGAACCATGTATTTAAAGATGCTTGCACTATGTATGAATTTTTATTTGAACCATGTATTTTAAGGTACTTGAACTATTTATGAAAAAAAAATTTCCGTACGATTTTACGATTTTACGATTCGAGTTTATTTTATATTTTCCGTGTCGTGTTAAAAATGCGTTTTTAACAACCTTAACGTGTAGCTTTAAAATTGGTAATATTGAAAATTAATTTAAAGAAGTTATTTCCATATAATTGTAAAACTTAAAATAACTATCAATCACAAAAAGAGGCGATCGTTCCATTCTATTATCCATTTGCCTAGAATAGGCACTGTCAAATAAGGGATGCTTGACATGTTATCTTCAATGGTTGAGCCTTAATCAGTAACATCTACGTTAGGTGCTTCTTTATAATTATCCTCTAGATCCACGATATAATCACTAATACTACTACTTGATGAAGCAAGAATGCTCTTGTTTGACTTAGACTTGTTTCTTCTTAAATATATTAGGAAACAATGAACATAATTCAAAAATTGAAACATACTGTCAAACACAAATTCAATTATTTATTAAAAATAAATCACAATTAACCTACACAAGCTAACTAATAACTTAATAACACATTATATTTTTTTAATTCCAAAGTAACTCAATTCCCTTAGTTTAGAAAAATATAACTCATAATCCAATAACTATCACACACTTCATAAGTTTTAAACATGCTTAGCCCCTAATTGTTATTAGTTCCACTCAAATTTAATTTTTCCTAAATTTTCAACTAAACCATAAAAATGACAAAATAAGTAAATGGTACTCAACTAACTATCCACTATTTACTCAATATAAGAATAAATAACATGCATCAATTAATACCCTAATTGTTATCTATTAGTTACATATTAATTTAATTTTTTCTAAATTTTCAACAAATCCATAATTGACTAAAATTAATTGGGACCCAACTAATCATGCAACATTTTTTCTATTTAAACTTATTTAACCAAAATTAATATCTTTAATTATTATCATTTCAACATAATCAATTTTCCCCAAATTTCCAAATTAACCATAAAATTGATAAAAAAATAATTGGTACCCATTAAATTACCCATCATTTCTTCAATTCTAACATACTTAAGTTATAAAATCAAACTCAATTTCATCAAATAACAAATTAAATCCATTTTCCTCAAATCCAAACAAACCCTAAAAATACAAATCATACATTAATACAATTAAATTATCATTATAAAACAAGTAAAACACTTAATATACAAATACTATATACAAATTTCAATAAATTAACTTAAATCTTAAATGAGTGAGTTTGCTTATTTGGTGGAGTGAAGGTTGATAAGAAATAGAACCAGGAGAAGAAAGCTTAGGTTTTTGGAGAGATGTTGCGTCAACATAAATGGATTGTGGAGGTTGAATTTGTGATGGGGGCTATTGTAATGAATTGAAAGAAAAGGATGAAATGAGGAGAGTAGAGGACTATTGAGTTTTAATTATTTTTAAAATCACCAATGAAATTTCCATCCATATTTCACACGTTAGTAATGCTGATGAAATTATTGATGAAATGTTTTTATTAATTATTTATTCTATCACAGTTTCTGTTTGAAATTACTGATGAAAATGTTTTGTCACAGTTTTTATTGGTAAACCACAACAAAATATTTTTCATTGGTGTTTTCGTTGCCTTTTTTCATTTTTCTAGTATTGAACTCAAGATAATGGAGTTGGGAAATCCACCATTTAGAAACACATAAAAAGAATTTCATATATTTTGGAGAATATGGTTATTTGTTAGCATACAAACAAAATTGACTTTTTAACTGTTTTTTTTTTGTAACCACTTGAATGATGTTATTGTTTTTATCTTACATTTAATTGTTTAATTGACTAAACTTTACAATTCAGTATTTAAAATCTTATCTTTGTGTCCTAGTTTAGAATTTTGATATTAAATATATTAAAATTTGAGTTAAGTATTTTTCTGAGTATTATATTTGATATGGTTCATGTTTAAATGTACTAGAAAAGAAATAGAGATAAACACATTGATTAGCCAAATATAGGGACAAAATCATGATACAAAATATTGAAATTATGAAAGGGGTGTTTGACTAACACTTACATGAATGAAGAATGCTATATCTTGAGCCTCATCCCTTTTTTGAATGTTAGGGAGTGCAGTAGTTTCTACTTTTAGGTGTGTTTCACTAGAAAAACCATCAAATCAATGCTATTTTTAGTGTTTTTCAATGGTTTTGATGTACTTATTTTAAAAATAAAAAAAACAAATATAAAAAACTATTTTGATGCTTTTTTAAGCAAAAAATATTTTTAAAAAGCACTTTGCACCACCATTGTAAATCCGATGTTGAATAGAAAAATTCTAAACAAAAAATAAATAAAATAAGGAAACAAAACAAAACAATTCGTAACTCTCAATCAGGTTACCAGAAAATTCTAAACATTTATGTAGAGCCTTCTAATATGATGCCTTAGCTTGGGTTAAAATTTCAGAATTTTTAGAGAAATTCAGAAATTTGACGAAAAATCACAATTGACCAGTTTTACGTTATTGGACGTAATTTGCAATCTGATCATCAGATTGAGCTAAAATTTTATGAGGGACCTTAAAATATATTGAATAAAATCTGGTTAAAATTTTAGGATGAACGGAGCTTGGTAGTGCAAGCAAAAAAAATAAGGACCGTCAAATAGAAGCAAAATGACTCATTAAGGGTAAAATAGCTATTTGCCAGTAAAAAATAAAACAAATCAGCTCTCCCTTCCTTTTATATACTACCGACTAGGCAAAAGCAGATTGGGAAAAGAAAGAACAAAAAAGAACGTGAGAGAAAGAGAGAAAAGTAAGGAAAAAAGTAAGAAAATTGAGAGAATAACCTTATAAACTTGCAAAGTTCAATTTATAAAACCCTAATCTAAGAAAGAATCAAGTGAAGGAAGGAGGAATTGAGTGAGGGAATTTGGCTAACCTTGGGAGAGAAGATGAATGGGAAGAAAGTCAATTGGTAAGCATGAGAAGTTTGAATTTAATGTTTGATTTAGATGTTTTTATGTTTACTTGATTAAGTTAGGAGGTAATTTCATGGAACTTTACTTTAATTTCTCTTAAATCCTTGATTCTTGAACTTAGGGTTTCTATGAGAATTTGAGGGCATTAGGAGGGGAAGGAAAAATGATGTAGTTAAAGTGGAATAGAATGAAAACTAGCTGAAATAACAAGTAAATGAAGAAAAATTTGGGGGAGGAAAAGGAACATCACATTCGACCAAATGAATGAAAAGTGGAAGAATGAGTTTTGGTGCTAATGTTTAGAAAACTATGTTTAACCATGATATTTGAAATATGTAAGAAAGATTAAATGACGAAATAACATTAAAGTTGAGAAACAATAAGTACATTCAATTTAAAAGAGAAATGAACTAGTTAAAAGAAAGCATGAAGATAAGATGTTTAGATTGTGTTTGAATATAGTTCTTACACATGTTTAGATAAAATAAATAATATGATGTGAGGGCATAAAGAATAAAAGGATTATTTGATGGAAGAATTATGAACATAAAGCAAGAAAAGAAGTAACTTGATTTAAATATGTGGTTGTATGGAAAATAATGATGTTATGTTTGAGAATGAATTTTTATTAGAACGAATTACAAATAAAAAATTATGTGCTTTGTGTTTCGGCACGTAAGAAAAATATTAATGGACTAATGATATAATGACATTTGATTGATTCAAGAGTTGTGTCTGGAGCTGGTTATCAGACAGGAGGAGCTGGGTCATCACGAGCAGAAGGTAGGGTAATTCGTATGGAATTACTGGATGGAATGGCTAACAAAAAAAAAAAAGGTTAGCCGGATTATGGGTAATCAAGGAAGGAAAACCAAATTTGTGAGTAATTATATGAAAGTGTTAGAATTATTTGGTAATAGAGATGAGTTAACTAAATATTTAAGTTTTTAAAAGATTATGTAAATTAATTGATTGAAGTTAAAAGTATTAAATTTCAAAGGTTAAGAGTAAAATAATTAATATTTGACTAAGATATTGAGTAAATTGATTAATGTGGTTATTGTTGAAACAGATACACCGCGAGGTGATGCAGATCGTTAGATGTAAGATTTTGTTGTTTATGAATTATCATTTTGGAATGTAATATTTATGTCTTTATTTTCTTTGAAAACCTTTGTGTTATAAAAATTAAGTAGATAATGTTTAGTATGTAATAGATGTATTACCTTTGTGTTGTAAAAATCAAGTAGGAAACGTGTAGTTTATAGTGGATGTCTTATATATATGTATAGATGTTAGTATGGCTAAATCATTTTCAAAATGATAAGATAAGATTATAATATAAAGTAGTAGAATACATTAGATGTTTTAAGACAATATGACTCTTAATCTTAATATTGTATTCATTTAGTCTAAATGCATATATGTAGTTAGTTAGCATTTATTACTCTTTAGTGATGAATTTGTTTATCTTACGAATTGTTTTAGTAATACTTTATGTTGACTTATTAATTGATATTATGAGACTTGAATATATTGATAAATGTAAGTATTGAGAGATTGTTTGATGAATGGGATGTGATGCAGGATGATTGGATCAAGATGGAAGTTGTAATGACATAAAATAAAAGTGTTGTCAATAACTTGATACCAATAAAAATAGAGGAAATTCTATCGAATGTTTTTTATAACCTTCATGTAGTTAAACTAATGCATATTTCAAGTTTTAATATTTTTGGATTGTAATTAGTAAAATATATGGTTGTTAAGTATTTAGGAATTTATTTTGTATGTAGGTATATATAATTATTGCATTCATCTTGTAAAACAAAATTATCTATAATGGTGTAAACATGTGGTGTAAACATGTGGTGAATGAATATAGTTATTATTGTGGTTTGAGTGGTGTTCCTAAAGCAGCATGTGAGTATCTAGATTACTTGAGTTGTTCTATTGAATTATTTTTGTTATTTGTATGTATTTTAAAGTGGGATAAAATTTTAAATAGAGTTTTTGTGTAAGGGAAACTCTATTAAATTTTTTGTTAAATTAGATAATTCCTTACATTAATAGAAAAAAAAAAGAAATCCCTCGTCGTCATGGATAGGTATGTGGTTTTTAATTTGTATTACGGGTGATGAGTGATGAGTGAGACTAAAAAGATTTTAAATTTAAAAAATAATTATCATATTTACATGTATAAAATCATCATGATAATAAATATGAAAGAATTACCATATTTACACGTATAAAAATCAAGATAAATAAACAAAGATGCATTAAAAATTTCAAGGTGTTACAATACCAAAAACAGATAGTCTAGTGTCCGATAAAGACTCAACTCATTTGTAGCTTAACGTTGAGTGCTCTTGCAAGACAACAAGGGTGACTTCTCAAGTTCATTAGTAAGTGTTGCAAAGCAAGCAAAAACGAAAACGAAAACGAAAACGAAAACACACTCATCAAACTTATTCATGACTTAGTTTGTCCTGGATTCAATAAGGTAGTGCTCGAACTACCTTATGGTTTTGCACAGATACCCCTTCAACATGGAAACCACAGCAACAGTAATATTAGCAGATAGTAACAATTAATGATGCTGAGGATCGGGCCCTCCCGGTGAGAGTCTATCGGTGTCTTGCATCCACCTTCTATAATGCTCAACTTTTGACATTTCGTAGCCCAAATCACGTAAAAAATGGCGGCTAACCAACTTCTCTGGCATGATTGAAAACTTACGAGAAAAACGTGCATCAGAGCTCCCGACAAGCATTAATAGTAAGAGTATGGACAGTAACAAGATCCTCATTTTCATCGAAGTTGCCATAGTTCGCAAAGAACTCAATCGTGAGAGTGGCAAATAATACTATGATGATAGAGGAAATCAATTACGTGAGCTAATGTAGTAATAAATGAAGCTAGAGCAACAACAGCCTTCTTATATACCTACGTTTGAGAGAGGTTGAAATGACTTGTATGCTCCTTAGTCAATACAGTACAGGAAATTAATGGAAACACACTGTTAAGCAGAGGCTAGCTGTAGTCGCTTGTCTTATCTCCATAACGAGTTGAATCATTCTGCTTTCATAGTCATCTCCATTACATTAAAACATACACACGAGTAGTCATTCCTCATTGGAGTAGCAAATTTTTGTTCTTGTTACTCCTTTCTTCCTTTCACTAATTAACAAACCAAACTAGCTGTTTTGGTTCTACATATCTGGTCATTTTTGTTCTCTTCCACTTGCTTAAATAGCATGTACAGACATGAAACAACACATCATCCACATTAAAGCACTATTTCGGCACTAAAGTAGTTAGAATTTCTTCCCTTAATCAAATTGTCATGCGCAAACATGCCATGCCGACATGGGATCTTCAGAGTTGTCCATACGCACAAATATAGTAAATGTAACATTCTTTACTCCGGTGGCTGCTTTCTTCTTTTAAGCTTTATTTCGAGAAGGTTTATATATGAATCCATCAAAATTTTGTTTGATTCAGAAATTCTTAAAGAAGTAGTCATTTATTTTATGAAAGATGGGACTGTTCAAGTAATCAGAGAAAACAAAAGAAAAATGATAGAAAAAGAGGTCAAAAGAATGGACAGCATGAAGGGATAAATACTGACCAACAACAACAAGCTATGCTAGAGGGTCAAGATTTATCATCATTTGCTCTCGAAACTCATACTCTTTAGATTAGAATGCACTAAGATTTTCCTACCTGGCAAATCTTATCTTCAAGGAAAAGGACAAGCAAGAAATTAAGCATGAAAGGAGGTTTTCTAACATGTATAATATAGGAAATCCATCTATTTATACTCTAGAGAGATATATTACCTTTTGTCCTCTCTGCACTTCTCTTTGTGATCGTAATTGACTGTTGTCTTTTCGAGATCCCAGAAGCTAACTATATTTTCGTTTTCTCAGTTTTATTCGCTTGATTAGACTTGGGATTGCAGACTTATCCGTAACTAATACACACACACACACACACACACACATACACATTAAAACACCAACTCCTAAATTATAACGCTATGAATTAGCTTCCCAAGTTGATAATGTACATTGTTTGCTTCAATTGGACACTTTAATCAAAAATTATTTTTCATTAAAGCAATACTATGTATTCTGTAGGCGAAAATCCCACATATTAATTTACAAAAGCTACATAATTGAAGACAGAGTCTTGAACATTCAATTACCAATGTGCAAAAGCTTCCTTTTTAAATTTGGAGAAAAAAACTCCATGATCGGAAAGGTACATTTTCTTTCGGTTGTAATTAATCAACCATATTATGATAGAGATGGAATAATGCTAACTATCAATCTTTGAAAATATAGATGTTTAAAGAATTTGAGTATGAAATATGCGAGCAAAAGATTTAAGGGTATGCTTTCCTCATATTGTGTGTGTGTATATAAATTGTTGTTTGAAAAAAAAATTAATCTGCTCTTTAACAAACAATGAAAGAGGGATAAAAAAAACGTTTTCAGTTTTGATAAGAAAAGGGAGTAAAATTAAATGATTTCAGAAGGATTTTATTTAGTTTACCAATATATTAATGTATAAATAAACTACGTTCAATAAATAAAATTATAAGATAGCATTTGGTTACTGTTATGAGACAAAAAAAAATAAAGTAGCAGATACAAAAGAGACACGACAAAAAAAAGACGAAGGTACAATTGAAAAAGATGAAGATAAAATTGTGTGAGGTAGTGATATATAAAACAAAGTGATTGTCTATGTATCCTATATGGTTATGTTGAACAAGATAAAAAAAAATATATAAAAAAATATTTATATATTATTGTCAAACTTATATATTTTAAAAAATAATTAGATATTATTCTTTTTAGTTTATATTGAGTGTTGAAATTAATAATATTATAATAACCATAGTTATAAAACCAGGATTGACTTAGCTGGTTGATCTAGAACCTGGATTGGTTCGAGTTTAAGAAAAAACATAAGAAAAATTGACACGGCCTAACTTGGTAAAAAAATAAGTCAACCCGAGATCAAACATGTGTAAAAAACCCGTTGACTTTTTTGAAAAATAAATTGTGATCAAAACAAGGTTGGTTTGATTATTTTTAAAAGAAATTTTAGGTCAGCGGAATTCACCCTCTCGACCCATTACCTAAACCTTGCCTCGGGTCGACTTTCAAATCGAGTTTTAAAACTATGATAATAACAAATTATTATTCATACGTTGACTCGGGGAAACCGTGTTGACTCTCCTGACTCATGAGTAAGGCCTTGTCCCAGTCAACCCCTGAGTCGGGCTTTAAAACTATGATAATAACAACTTTTATCCTTATATTGACATGGGTCAACCTAGGTTGACCCTCTGATCCGTGACCCGAGTCTTGCCCCAGGTTTACCCCTGAATCAATTTTTAAAATTGTGATAATTATCACACATGGACATGCGATGTCGGGGGGTTTGAAGGAGTCGCCATCTAGTTGTTTGGTTCAAGGTTGCTAGGAAACCCAGTATACTAGTTTTATTAGAGATTTTAAGGGTAAGAGATTGGTTGTGGTTAGAAAAGGTATTGGTACCCCTAGTGCATCTTACTTGAGGTAAGCTACAATGTGTGGTTTGATGTGGTTTTAAGGGGTTTTCTGATAGATAGTCTATTTATGACTTAGAATCGAGATTTATTCATGTAAATAAATCTAGTGTTAATAATTTATTATAAGCTCCTGTACCCAAAAAAATCTTATGAAAAAGGTTTTTTGTAATTTGTATATTACTGCAAAAAATACTCCTAATTAAAATTAGTGAATATTTTGAATAACTCTGAGAATTTTTTAGTTAACTCTTAATATTTAGATACCAGCCTCACTTGGAGGTCCAAAATTTATACTAGAATATTAACCATTAATCCCCATGAATTAAAATTTAAGTGGTTATTGGAATATTGATCAAATTCTCATGGATTTAATGAACCGATCATTCACTACTACATTTAACAGTTTTACTGACAAAATATTTAGTCGATATTTACTCTACCATTCCGTTGGCGCGTATTTTATTGACTGAATCAAGGACAAAAAATGTCCGTCGAAAAACCGCTCATCGGTAATTTATTTTATGTATTGTTTTACAGACTGATAATGCGTGCCAAAAAAATAATTACCCGTTGGAATATACCAACGACATTATTTTGTCGGTGATTGGCAGTGGCATTTGGAGTAATTTTATTCCAACCCTCTGTAACATATGATAGAATAATTTTGTCGGCGATGTAACAGTTGAAGTGGCATATGCAGTAAATGTTTTTCAATTCTCTGGAATATACCGACGGATTGAGTCCGTCGGTAACTCCATATATATATATATATATTGAATAGAAAAGGAAAATAATAAAAAAAATAAAATTGTATAAAATTCAAGTATGTACAAATAAATTATCTTAATATAAAAGCCAAATATTTATTACAAAGAAGGGTCGTTCCCAAGACCATAGAGCAAAAAAGGGATGCAAATGTCCACCCATCTATGATCTAATATTCATGACCTTTCGGTGGAGTTCTTTATATTTCGTATAGAGTCATTCATATTTTTTATTTAGATGGGTTGTATGTTCTTGTAAGGTTGAGAACTCTAGAGACTGGGTGCCCAGTATTGATTGCGAGCTCCCAACGGTTGAAACACTACGATTCGTCCCCAAGTTCTTGGCCGTAGTGTTGGAGAGTCTATATACCTAATTTCAATTGAGTCCATTAGACGATCTTGCCTCCATCCACAAATCAGGATCAATCCAAGTGGGTCGAAGAATCATCCTCGTATCTCTTCTTCAACTAGCTGTTAAATGTCTCTTGGAAATAAAAAATGAAATCATCAAATTCAATTCATAAAATAATAACTTATGAAAGAAAATGGTTGAACGAACATACCATAAAATGTTAAGGGCGATTTTCGACGAACTGTTACACTTCTTTTTAGTGGTCTTCACTCCGCACGTGCATTTCCACAAAAAGCTCCATTGGGTTTGACTCACGTCCAAGAGTCGTAGCCTCTAAGAAAAAAATATTATCAGTTAAATATATTTATAAATAAAAACAAATTAATTACAGATAGATGTGATTAAAATTAATTTTACTATCCGTTTCGCATGCAAAAGGAATAGAATGGAGCTACTAGTGTGCGTGATAATCGAACCGTGAATTTTCCCATTCTGGTTCCCCGCATTGGACTGTGAGTGTCGTGTGAAATGCCCAGACATCACGTGCTAAATATATTCCATCCATATATTCTCTGGGATGCATGGTGGCCTGAAATCTTTCCATACTGTCATGTCATTCCAGCCTGGTAGAGCATTTTCTCTAGCATATTTTTTAGATTTTTTTTGTGCTTCATACCAAAAATCATGCAACCTACATGATACAAACATATTTTATATGAGTTAATGACAAAAAAATGAGCTCTAAAACTAGTACCTAAGGCAAGATTTATCAGATGAATTTGCAAAAACTAAAACCTAGCAGAAACTAGAAAAACCCATAAACTTAAGCAAATCCAGAATGGCCATTTTGAGCTTTAAAAACAAGCTTTTCTTATTTCCACAAACCATATTATCAATGATGAATGTATTTAGGACCAAAGAAACAATAAAAACAGAAAAAGCTAAAAAATGCATTGATTTTCAAACCCAAAAAACTGCCAACTCAAAGCAAAAGGCATGCTTGAACAATCTGAGCTTCAAAATTCATCATTTATCATTCCAAATTACCAAACCACAAACCCAGAACATGGAACCATCCTTTTGAATGTATATACCTTTTAGCTTAAAACCTTTAAGTTTGAATTGATTTTTGATATTGCCTTCCTTTTTCTTGGTCTTCAGACTTAACCATAGAGAGTTGAAGCTTCCAAGTCTCATGGATTGAATTTCTTGCACCTTAGCCAAAGTTTCTTTATTCTTCTTTCTTTTACTCTCCTTTTGCCTTTTTTTCTTTTTTTCTTTCTACTCTTGATTACCTCTATTTTTATAAGCTGATTTCAAGCTTCTAGATAGGTTTCTTAGGGTTCTAACAAACTAAAACCAAGCTGGTTCCAATACAGAACCAATGATTTTAGGTTTAGGTGGTTTTGTAACAAACTTGAAGGCCAAATTGAGGTGTTTTGGCCTTTAGATCTAGAGAGAAGGGTTTTAGACCCTTGATAGGAATCCTTTATGGGTTTTTAAAGGGAAACACATGAAAGAGTTAGGTGGTTTTCTGCAAATGGGTGTCTTGGTCAAGACTAGTTAGGTTGGTCACTTTCATGACTTTGTTGGAGTAACTCTGACATCAACGTTGCTTGAGACTATCTAAACTTGGTGGAGGTGGTGTATACCTTTTAATCAGATCCATCCTTGCTTATTTTTGGAGGTTTGTAGCTCCATATTTAAGCATTTGAAAGTGTCCACTCAAATAGATGACAACTGAAACTACAGTGATGACTAATTAGGATAAGATATTGTGGAGATCAATGAAGAATATAGGATGTAAACATTTGATTTTAAAGACATAGGGTTATATAGGGGGTGTTTCTAAGTTGAATGGTGATGGTTTCAGACTCTAAAGTAGTTAGAAACGCCACATTCATTCACTTGAAAGTGTCTATCCGATCATCCAAAAACTAAAAAAAAAAGATGCATAGTATCTTGAATGGCACTATTTTAGCTAATCCGTACAGATTAGGGTTTTTTATTTTAGATTTAATAATTTTCAATTTGATCCCTATTCTTCAAATTTTGTTTAATTTTACTCGTAATTTCCCTTTAAACTTCTAATTTCATTCAATCGCATCTCTGCTAGATTCAATTTCCATCCTTAAATTTGAGCGCCTCTTACATTGGTCTTTGATTTGTTCAATTGGACCCTCATATGACCATCAAACTCTCAATTTTCTTCGATTTGACCTTTGATTTGACTGATTTCAATCCATGAAGTCGCGCACCTTTTGCAAGTTGGTCTTTGGTTTATGAATTGTTCAATTAAATCCCTAATTGCTCACCAGACTTTGAATTTTATGCAAGTAAGCCCTTGATGATTTGATCAATTAAACTTTTCAAAATTTAATTTTAGTCCTCAAACTTCGATTTGTTTCAATTAACATCCAAATTGACTTTTAAAAATTGATTTACCTTGCGATTAAGTCCATAAAAAAACTTCATTAAACCTTTCAAAATTCCAATTGAGTCCTTAAACACCAAAATAAAGCATTTTCACTAATGAGCCTTTTTACCAATCATAATTTGGGTTGCTAATTTTATCAATCTTAGACATTTTAGTCTTTCAACTTTTACTTGGCGTTTTGGTTTTTCACCAACAAACTTGGGTGGTCTTTCTTTTAGGCTTTTTTCATGTGTATTCCCTTATATATATATATATTCTTTTTCTTTTTCTCTATTTTCACTACAAGATTCACAGTTTTACAAACGGCAAAATTCCGTCGGTGTGTGATTAGAAGTTCGTCGGTGATTTTTTTACCGACATCATCACCAACGGATTACGTCCATCGGCTTTCCTTTCATCGGTGATTCCCCATTCCGTCGCTATATCGGTCAGAAAAATAAAAAAACCATTTGCCGATGGTTTTACAGACAGAATTTGCGCGCAAAAAAAAAAGATTCCCGCTTGAAATATACCGACGGATGTTTATTCCGTTGGTGATATTGTGATTGACCGACGGAAACTCACCGTCGGTAAATCTGTCGATGAGTGTATGAAATACCGACCGAATATATCCGTCTGTAAATTCGTCGGTACTAGTGGCAGCTACTGTTAAATGCCGACTGATTAATTCCGTCCGTAAGTCTGTCGGTGAATGTTTAAAATACCGATCGAATTAATCCATCGGTAAAATCCTTGGTAATAGTTTTTTTTTCTGAATTTGTTTTTAAAAAATTATTTAGAATATATAATATAAAACTATATAAATTAATTGTAATACAAACCAATTATGCAAATAAAATTTATATTAAACATAAAAAAAAACAAAGTTAAATAATATTCATTATAAACTGAATATGTTTTAAGAAAAATATTAAATGAAGTTTTAAAGGTAAATAATGTTTATTACAAATTAATATAAAGGTGGAGCTGGAGGAGGAGGAGGAGATCCTAGAGGAGGCTGGTGGTTATACGGCAAAAAAGATTAGGTGCACATGTTCCACTATTTGCCATGTTCATAATCATTTCGCGAAGCTGTTCATAAGCCGCTTTTTGTTGTTCATAAGCCGCTTTTTGTTGTGCTTGAGACGGTTTGATTTGCTCAGACTCCGCTCTTTGTTCCGCTCTTTGTTGTGCATGAGACGCTTTGAGTTGTGCGTACTCTGCTGATAGGTTATCGTATTTCTTGGTGAGCTGAGCCGTGTGTTGCTGCAAGGCCACGAACTCCTTAGAGTGGGAGCTCGATATTGATTGGGAGCTCCCAACGGTTGAAACACTACGGGTCGACCGTAAGTTGTCGGCCGTAGTGTTGGAGAGCTCGTAAACCCAATTTTTATCGGGTCCACCTGACGAGCCAACCTCCATCCACAAATCCGGATCAAATTCTGGATGGGTCAAAATATCATCCCCGTACCTCTCCCTCAACCGATTATTATAGGTCTCCTGAAAAAAAAAAAAAGTAATCATCATATTCAATACAATAAACATAATAACTTACATAATAACTTACAAAATAAAATGGTTGAACAAACATACCATGAAATGTTGAGCACGGTTATCAACGAACTGTTGCGCCCCCTTCTGGCAGTCTTGACTCCGCACGTGCGTCTCCACAAACAACTCCATCGGGCTCAGCTCACGTCCAAGAGACGCAGCCTATAATGAAAAAAGATATATTAACAACAACTGAATTTAACGATATATTTCATTTAAATTAATCTTACCATCCGTTTCGCATGTGCAGCAAATAGAACGGAGCCGCCAGTGTGCGTTGTCATCCCGCCATGAATTGGCCGATTCCGGTTGCCAGCACCGGACTGTGAGCTTCGTGTGAACCGCTCAGACGTCACGTGCTCAAGATAGTGCGGCCATATATCTTCCGGGATGTATATCGGTTTGAAATCCCTCCAAACCGCAACATCGTTCTAGCCTTGGAAACCCCTATCCCTCGTGGTTTTTTTTGCCTTTTTTTTGTGCTTCATACAAAAAATCACGCAACCTACTTCACGTAACCAAAAATTACATTTCGAAACATAAATTTTTGTCTAAAAAAAATCTTGTATTGTTTTCGATCTTACCTAGTTGCCGCATGATTTTCCCACACCCTCCTCACAACAGTGTTATGCTCACTGTCCCAGCAGAATTTGTGCTGTGTATAAATAAACAAGTTTAAATAAAAATAATAATTTATTTACAATTATATTAATAAGCTGAAAATTATAAATTAATACCAACCTCAAACCTGTTAAACCATGCATTGATTTGAGGCATCCATTCAGGATGCTTGGATATCTGACTCCATTGAAACAATGGAATCTCCATCGACGATTTAAACGCCGATGATATTACTCGGGCAGCTTCAATGTTTGTGAACCTGAAAATAAATGAAATAAATTCAATAGTGATTACTTCATAAATTATGTTGTAATTTTTTTAAAAAAATCTAAAACCTTAACAAACTTACATTGAAAGGTCGTCCTTCCACTATGCCTTGTACTTGCGGGTAAATTGATTCCGCTGCGAAGGCACGCCGCCTCTGCACTGTGAAGTACCACTGGAAGAGGCAGCATCGGTTGACGGCGCAGGTGGTGTAGGTGCCTCTTCTTGAGAGGCACCTAAGGAAATATCATCCTCGCTGCTAGATGAACTAGCTGCGACTATACTTGAGCGACTAACTCTGGTTTTCGTTCTACGCATCTTCACAATTTTATACAAATAATTATATAATTAAATTTAAATTTTAAAAAACAAATCGACAGCACCTCCCCTATACCGGATACTACCCAAATTCACAAACATGCACATATTAACAATAGCCACAACCAATTTACCCAATCTATACTAATTATTCCAACATATTCAATTGCTAATCCTAAGATAAATTCAACATTAAGCATTACAATTCAACAAATTATTCAATAATTATGCCAATACAACAAAACAATAAATTTAAAAAAACTATAGAATAACAATCAAAATAAATGAAAAAAATTAAACACAAAGCATGCAATAATAGAGTAAAATTAATAATTATTCCAACATATTCAATTACTAATTCTATGGTAAATTCAACATTAACAATAAATATTCAACAAATTAACAAATAATAATTATGCCAATACAACAATAAAAAATATTCAATAAATTAAAAAAAAACTATAGACTTTATCTACATTACAAAAAATACACCAAAACAAAAAACATAACAAAAAAAAAGCAAAAAAAACCCTTAAAGTAAAATGAAATAGAAGAAACACATACCTTTTAAACTGATGAAGATGATGAAGATTCACAAAATTGAAATTGAAGTGTCAGTTTTGAAGAACGGAGAGGAAAAGAATCGAAATTTAAGTTGAAAAACTGAGGAGAAGAAAAAAAGAACTGAAGGGGTGGTCGCTGGAACTTATATTGCAGTTTTACCGACGGATTCATCGACGAATATAAAATTAATTATTATTTTAATTTATTCCGTCGGTGAGGTGTTAAAAATCCGTCGGTAAATTTTGAATTTCACACCAAATTTTTCAATGACCCTCCATATTTTTCGTGGTCCATCGGTAAATCTGTCGGCAATATGACGCGGTCAAAGATGCATTTAATGCACAACCCTTTGAAATTCACGCGGTCCGTTGGGAATTTTGTCGGGAAAATTGACCCGCCGACAACGTACCGACGGATATAAATTCGTCGGTATGGACGTCGGTGAATGTGGCATTTTAAGTAATTATCTTTGAACTCTCTGTGAAATGTCGACGGACTTAAGGCTGCTGGTGATTTGGTGGCATTTCAAGTAACTGTGAAATGCCGACGGACTTAAGGTCGTTGGTGATGTGATGACATTTCAAGTAATTATTTTCAAACTCTCTGTGAAATGCCGACGGCCTTAAGGCCATTGGTGATGTGTTGGCATTTCAAGTAATTATTTTCAAACTCTCTGTGAAATGCTGACGGCCTTAAGGCCGTCGGTGATATGGTGGCATTTCAAGTATTTATTTCATTTTACAAAATATATCATCCATGATCAATAATTATTTCAAGTAATTATTTTGTAATTGTGGCATTTCAACTAATTATTTCAAGTAATAAATATTTTGTGTTTCAAAATATATCATCCAT
>Ga0325404_1002656_pt1 | contig 19080 bp, 21 predicted proteins | sample PopdelMetagenome_18_FD_205664 | JGI IMG/M metagenome (GOLD analysis project Ga0325404, IMG submission 205664) | Populus deltoides microbial communities from Bellville, Georgia, United States - Xylem-Control-R1 | ecosystem: Host-associated > Plants > Phyllosphere > Stem > Wood/Secondary xylem... | reverse complement strand
AGATTTCCTTTTTAAAATGTTTTTAACTCAGAAGGGTGAGTGTGTGTGTGTAACTCTTGATGAGTATTTAAGTTGTAAGAGGCTGGGAATTGATGCAATGAACAAATCCAGCAGCTGATTGAACATCTGAATTGATATAACCAGCAGGGTGGGATACGCAGAAAACACAATATAAGCAAAAATCAGGTTTCATTGCCTCAGTAGATGTGGTTACTGTCTGCAATCAAAGACCCTCAAAGAACCGAATATGGTCTTCGAATGTCTCCCCATGCCGAATTTTGGACACTATTCCATCTTCTTCAACCTACAAACACAAACACAAACTCAAGCTCTGAGAACCATGTTTCTAGCCAAATATCATTTAAACAGCATAAATCATTAATGCATTAGCAAACAAACAATGTGTTGGTGAGACAAACATTCAATCATAATTTATAGCACAAGGTGTTGTAAGATCAAAAGTTAATTCATACCCAGTACTCAGGAGGGCGCATCTTGAGATTGTATGTCGATGCCATGCTCATGCAGTAAGCACCTGCATCATGAACAACCAAACCAGCTCCCTGCAGAAAAACTCTTGATGAGAAAATGAAGATTCTTGTTGCAAACCACAACAAAAGAAAGAGGAGGAACAAAAAACCTTAGCTGGTGTTGGAAGTTCTCTATCCTTTCCCAGGAAATCTGCTGACTCGCAGACAGGACCAACCACATCAAAAGTTGAAACTTCAGCCTTGGGTGATGCAGGAGAAACAAGCTCTATGTGCTGAAACCAAACAAAAAAACGAGTCAACTCCAAGCAAGAAAGAGAACAGCTTTTAGTAATGATACTATCAAGTGGAAAAAAAGAAGGCACCCCTAGTAACTTGAAACTGTAGTCAACAGGGAGATAACATATCTATATATATAACAACATACATGTCTGAGGGAAGCCAAATTCCTTCACTTTAATAAAATATTATGTTTATCCATAGCAATAGATCCATAGCTACGTGTATAATAAGCAGGGGCCCTCCTAGAAGTAGTCAACCATTGCCAACCCTAACGAATGTCAAGCATATTTCAGACACCCAAATCATTTTCAAGGGCATCATTCAGTACCCCCTACAATCAGAGTCATTCCACAAACAAAGATGTTACTGTATTATATAATATATGACAGTAAGACTGGATCAAAAGGGGATGCCTGAACCATTATGATAGCTAAGTGTTGCTATTGAGTAAAAGCACACTAAATGAAAAGGCACTTCCAGATGATAGAATATAAAAAAAAATGACATCATAATACCATAGAATAAATAGATTATTCTACTGTTAAACATGACACGCTCAATATTGAAAAGGGTTTATCATGTTCTGATACTTACTTGATAAGCATCATAAAGACTAGGACGGATAAGTTCAGCCATGCTGCCATCTATCACAACAAAATTTTTTGTTCCATTAGTTTTAACCCCAGTGACCCTGTTCACCAAGCAGCAAGTATTTGCAATGAGTGATCTCCCAGGTTCAATGATGAGATTGAGATCTCGTGAGAGAACCAGTTCACGAACCTAAACCAACAACCAATAGTGTCAATATTAAGAATTTCCATGTGTTGGAGTGTACTGAACATGATTTAGATATATGATCGTTACAGTGTCAATGAGATCTCTTGGAGTAGGAAGGACTGCACCAGAATGATAATAATCTATACCCAAACCACCTCCAATGTTTAAGTAATCAACTTCAAAGCCCTGAGCTCTGATTTCGTCAATGTAGTTAACCATGAGAACTGCAGCATCCCTGAATATGTCCACCTAAAAGACATGGCAAAGAGAGGTTCAACTTTGCGTTTAATGACTCATAGCAGTGTATGTATAGAGAAAGAAAATACATGAAAGTATATTTGCCCCAGGAAAATGGAGAGTGATGGTAATAGAATTGAATAGAATACGAAAGAATAATAAATGATAGGAATATTTCAAGCATCATAGCCAATAATTAGTAGAAAGGAAAAAAAAAGCAAGAGTTTTCTGTTGGGATACCTTGGTGATGGTTGATCCTAGATGGCAATGGGCCCCCACGAGCTTCAGCTCATCATGGTGTGCCTTTACAGCATCCAGAAACCATTGCAGCTTCTCATTTCTAATACCAAATTTAGAGTTCTTGTTCCCTGTAGCAACATAAGGATGGACCTAACAAATACAAGCACAAAGTATTTGATTATAAAAATGAATCAAACACAGCAACCTCCACAAAAATCTTTATCGTATACTTTTGGAAACTTAATCAGCACAAACTATAATGTCGAAGAATTTCTCATCTTGACTTTTCAGCATGAAAGGACCTGCTTGTCACGGGTTAAGGATTAAATATATTATGATGGAGCTGCATGAGGTGGTGATGGGAAGAGAGATAAATTGTCCAACAGTATTGACGCATGGACAAAAATAGCACTTGCCATGTTAAGGCAGTAAGTTAGGCATGAAAAGGAGGAAGTGTTGAGGTGTGGCGTTAACAGGGATTCCATTATGGAGCAGCAGCAGGTGGAAAAGGTGTTGACCATGACTGCTTGTACTGATGATGCAGAGTGCCAAAGCAGAAGAAAGAGAGATATGACTTTGTTCTATGTGAATTACTTTAGAAAAGCTAAAGTACTTAGCATAAGTTGAACTTCTTTCTTTACAGAAACAAATCAATGTTGATCATGTCAATTCCTAAATAGAAAAGATCAAACATCAATTCTGAATGCCGACCTTCAAAACTACAATTTTAAACTAACTTTTTCGGTGGCTTTAATCAATTAAAGTGGCTGAAGTTCTTGTTCATGAAATTTCAAGGCTGAAAATAGAATGAGGCAACTTATGATTCCTCTAAGTAAGGAGTGCCAAGGACTTTCTAAACATATATATTATTGACTCAAAAATATCCAGAGGTTCTTCTCTCCATCGAACAATTAGGCTGTTATACTCATTATGGAACTTGTTGAAGAGATATATTAAAATATCCAGAGGCTCCAGGTCCTATTTCAAATTTCTAACTAAGTTTACGTAGGCCATGAATTAACTGAGTCAAAAAACTAGCTACAACTTTTCTGGTGCCAATTTCAAATAATATGACCAGACTAACAAACATTCCAGTATCTTTTTCTTTACCATCAAGTCACTTGCTCACATGATAGCTATTACATACCTGAGGGTCAACATCTGGGTTGATCCGGAGTAGAACATTAACCTTCTTGCCAGCAATTCTAGCAGCTGCCACAATATTTTCCAAATCAAATTCACTATCCACGTTAACAAAAACACCTTCTTGAGCAGCCAGAACCAAATCCTCCAGCAGCTTCCCATTTCCATTAAAAATACACCTGTTCATCCACACATTTAAACCACATCAGACAACACAAAAACTCCGACAAACACAACACTAATTAGCCCTTTATAATACAATGAACAAATCCTAAACTAAACACCACAAAACCAAGCTCATTTAAATTTGGCACCCCACGGATAAAATTTCAAAACTGACACAAAACAAAAAAGAAGCAAAAACAAGTCTCAACTCAACCTTCCAACAACAAAAAAATACTCATAAAAAGACACGCTATACTTTTAAGTTAAAATACATGAGAGAAAACAAGGCCTAGTCTTCTAATAACCCAAAACACATAAAAAGACACAGTGTCTCTCCCCAGATGCACAATTAAATCATCATAAACATACCTTGTGGGATCGAAACCGGCCCGAAGAGCCAACCTAAGCTCGTTACCGCTTACCAAAACAGCACCACAACCCAACCCTCTCAAATGCTCCAAAATCTTCAAATTATTATTAGCCTTAATAGCATAACCAATAATAGAATTCAGTCCTTGTAAGGCATCCTTATAAGCCTCAACATTTCTAGTAATCTGTGGCTTACTATACAAATAAAACGGTCTCTTCTCAACATTCTCCATAATCTCCTGAACCTTAAGGTTCTCACAGCAGAGAAACCCATCTTTGGATTTGGTGAAACAATGCTTAAACTGTGTGGTTTCCTGTGCTGTGGTTGTAGCGGGGTTTTGTTGGGAAATAACTGCCTTGAGAGAAAGGGGTTTGAGAGAGTTTTTTTTTGTTAGTTTAAAGGGCAAATTTGATTTTTTGGAAAATAGGTTTTGATTTAGGGAGTGAGTTAGGGTTTTGGAAATGAAGCGTGACTGAGAGAGATCTGTAGCAGTCGCCATTGATGGAGAAGTGAGTGTCAGAAAAGAGTTTGTGTTTTTAGGGTTTTACAGAGTCAAGAGAAAGTCAAAAAAATGCCTGCCACTAAAAACTTTTTGGGTGGAAATTAATGGGATAAATTGGGCTGTGAAATGATAAAAAAAAAACAAAAGTTGTGGTGAAATAATATATTTTTAGATGTTGTGGTTGAGAATAGTGATAAAATTTTAATTAATTTTGTGGTAGTAAATTGTGATATTTATATAAATTTAGTTCTAATTAGTTGATTAATTTGTTAAATCAAATGATCGGTTTGTAAGTAAAATCACAAAATTACTAAAATTAAAATCCTAGTGTGGGATTATTAAAATTTAAAAATTCAACAATTAAAATAGTAATTTCATGACTATTTTAAAAAAAAAATTCTAAAAACTTCTATAAAAATTTAAATACGATAATATAGTTGAATAAAAAATTATGGTCCTTTTAAGATATCATTTTGGTCTGACACAACTAGACCTCCTCCTGAACCTATACTTGTCCCCATGATCTATAAATGTATCTGCTAAGTCATTCATGTAATCTGTCAGGGGTAAATCTTCATCTAGTTATGGTAAATTCACACCTAACTACTCAGAATCACTCTTGAAAATTATTGTGTGAACAATAACTTTTTAAAATTTTAACTAGAATCTATTTATGTATCTATAAATTGCACAAAAATATATATTTTTACTCTTAGAATATATTTTTAAAAAATTCATAAAATTATAGATATTGTGAAATCATAGCTACTTGATTATAAGAGCATGTTTGGAGTGAAATGATTTTTAGAAGAGTCAAATTGGTAATATAGTTGTTTGAATATTATAAATATGATTTTTTTTTGTTTTTATATATTTTAATGGTAAAAAGTTATTTAGAAGAACAAATTGTATTTTATTATATTTGATATACAATTATTTTAATAATTCAATATAACTCGGTTGACTTGGTAAGGTTAGAAATAATCTGAACAATTTTCAATCAATTAAATATTAAATGATAAAATTAAAAAAATAAATATAAAAATAACAAAAAAATAACTCGAGTCAACCCGGGTGAACTTGTCAAACTATAAGACATGAATAATCTTATAGAAAACAAACTAAAAAAATATAGATTTTAAAAAAGAAATTAAAGGGAAAAAAGATAGTAAAAAAATACTATTACACTGAATAATATTTTGGTATTTTTGTAAGATATATAGGAACAGTATTTTTATAATTGAAATGCTAAAAAACCATTTTGTTTAGATTTTCCTTAGTGCATGAAAAGGCCATAATATTGTTTGTTTTTTCTCTCTCCGTTTAGCACTTTTCATCCTAGAGTTTACTTTTTATTGTACTTTTAATTTTTTATTCAATTATACTTTTAATTGGAAAACAAAAAACTTAAAGGAAAAAACATCCAGAAAAAAAAATCAAACATTAAATCAATGAATAATAAGGACAAATTTAATGCAATTTAATGAAAAAATAAAATAAATAATCTTAAATAAAATAAATATTAATTAAAAGAATAAGGACCAAGTTTTAAAGATTAAAAAATCATAGAGGGTGAAAATAAAAAAACATATAAAAATTAAGTGAACCTGGACAAACATCTTAAACCTAGTTAAATTTGAAAAAGCTTGCAACCCATAAAAACCTGGATCTGGACCCAATAAAAAAAAAATTATGAATCAAACAAAAAAACTAAAAATTTTTAGAACTTTTCAAAGCGAAAAAAATCAACAATTAAAAGAATATAAATTAAATTTAATAGAAAAAAACAAAGGAGGATGAAATCACAAAACAAAACCAATTTAAAAAATGATCCCAAATAAAAATTTGTCAATGGCAAAAAAATTAACAATAAAAAAAAAGAGGGATTAAGTTTGATAGAAAAACAAAATCAATTTAAAAAATGACTCAAAACAAAAAAAAATAGCAATTAAAAAAATGAGGATCAAATTTGAAAGATTAAAAAAATATAATAGTGATGAAATTGACACATCAATTTTATAGACCATTTAAAAAAAATATATAATAAAAAAAAACCAAATTTAAATAACCAACGAATTAAAAGGTTGTTCTTCAAATTTGCAGGTGTTGACGCGAAAATCTAGATGGGAGAGAGAAAATAAAGGGGTAAAAAGAAATTGATGTCATTGCCAAATCACTATGAATTGTGACACTCACGCCACCTTATGGTGTTAAGGACGCCGAGACCTTCCAAACATTGCCCTGAAATGCGATGCTTTATGGCTGGATAACCTCTCACGTGTTGCCAGGACAATGCAAGGTTGTCCACATGATGATGCATGTCATTAAATTTTTTTTAATTATATTTAATAAATATAATTTTTAACAATATCCCTTGAATCCTTGAAATTTATAACTAAAATAAAATAAAATGATAAAAAAATCTTAAATAAGAGTTTAATTGGTCTTGTCTTTAAGATTATACTATTTAAAAAAATAAAAATATAAAAATATATTTGTGCAGTAGACATTGAATTATTTAATTAAAGGGTTAAATTAATGAGTGATTTAACTGTTGAATTAAAAGCTCAATTATAAAAATAACTCCACGCAACCCGTTTATATAATGATGAAAAGATGAACCCGCTCTCAAAACCAAGTTAAAGGATTAAGTGACAAGAGGCAGCATAATAATTAGAATATTGTAATTAATAGTAAGTTGTGCATGGGAAGTTGGGAACAAAGAGCAGACTCAGTTTTTTTTTTTCAATTTCCTTCTCTTACAAAACCTAGAAGGGGAGTTATTTGACTCTTTCCTTTTTTTTTTTCATGGCGATAATCGGAGAAGGAATTGACTTAATATCATTTCAAGATTTCTTTTTATATAGAAGGCCCGGTCTTCTTCATGGACCCATCAGAGCAATAATGAAGTGGTTGCAATCTTCAATTGCAGGGTTTTTTTTTTTTAATCAACTAGAGCAGTAATGAAATGGTTGTAAGCTTAGTGGAGCTCCACAAGCAAGCAATTGACTTCTGCTTCCCAACTCAGACCACCACAAACTCTATGCAATTGACTGTAAAATGTCGAAAAGCTTGTGTGATTATGATCGCTAAATATCAGCAAGCACATGGACTGAATCATCCATCTTCAACCATGTATATCCACCGCTCCTAGTAAGCTTACCAGCCTTATCACACATTAGACAGAGACATGAAATGAGAATTTATGGTGACTGCTCGTAGTAGTTGCGCGCAAACTACGATCAGTAACAGATGTCTTAAGGTATCAGGAACGAATAAAGGATGTAACCAAATATCACACTAGCAGAGAGCAGCAGCAAACGGAAAAGATTAGCTAAAGATAGATGAGTAAGTATATAGGAACAATGCTGAAAAAAGAAAACGAAAATTTACTAAAAACATTCTTCTCATTAAATGCCAACCACCAGATTTATGAGATCTACAAGGGAGTGAAATTATACAATTCGTGAGATTTTGATGAAATTGGTTTGTAATGAATTAATGTTATTAGAGTACCATCTAAAAAAGGAGGAGGAAATCTTGCCGGCAAAAAGGAGAAGACGTTATGCGAAGTCGGTTAAACCAAGATTGAAGGGATTTGCTTGTATCTCTCTTATCTTAACTGAGAGATTGATACTGCCGACAGATCTTAGATGAGACCATGTCAATAGAAGACATGATAACAAGCTATATATTTCTTGATTTCTAATTCTGTCCAATTTATAATTAGCACCACCTATGTGAGAGACTGATACGGGTGTTAAATATCCCTCTTATTTGCACCCTTTCGGGTTCTTTCCCTGCAGTCTTGCCAAAAGGTAATTTATTTTTCCTCCTTTTTTCCTTTCTCTTCCATCTTCATTTGAAGAACCTTGTTCCAGCTTCACGACCTTGCACTTTTTGATATTGTTTACCAGCCCTTTCTGGCAATTAGCTCTTTCATTTGCATGGATTGAGCGATGTGTGCTCTTCTTATGGATAATGCTCCTGCTTCATTAATTTTGTGTCTCTGGAATACGTACACGTATGGGTTTGATTCTAATTGTTAAACTTCTAACGTCCCTGTGTAGCAAGGCCATCAGGAAGGTTTTATGGTTAAGTGGTATCTTCAGGTCAACATTCAGACACAAAAATAAGAACATACTGATGCGGTGTCCTTATAGGACCATTAAGCACCTGTAATTGCATACGATTACAAGATGTGCATAATGTCGTGGACTTTTTACCTTAATCATTTCTCAGTTTCCTGCTATTATTTCCCTTCCTAATATTTCTGGGCTTCTTTGTCTGAAAGTAATTAATATGATTTTCATTGAATTAGTTTCCCATTATTTCTTAATGTTCATTTTCGAACGTTTTGATCTCCCTCGCTACACTTGCCAATTATAAGCCTAAAATGATGCAAATGTTTTCAGAGCCCTTTGATTGCTAGGATTTACAGGTTGGGGGGGGGGGGGGGGGGGGATGAAGTACTTTCTGTTGCATCGGATCCGTCTCCTTGCTGAATTTTTTTCCTTCCTTTTGACATGGTTGTAGGCCTGACAATATTCTTCGCGAGGGCCATAATTTACGAAGTGCTTGATTCTCCTGGTACTACGGAAATCACAAATAGGTCACCACCATTGCAAAATTTAGCCATGGCTGATACTATGTCTGGACCGCTAGATCGAGATATCAAAGGGGGTAAGTGCTCTAAAACTTCGATTTTATTTGAAGGGTTATTCTTGTTCAATCGTTTTGTGATTCTTGCCTTCCTGTTTAAACATATATAAGTGTAGTACAAAGCCAGTGCTTTTTCAGTTTTCGAATAACATATTACATACCATTTTCGCACTCTCGAATTCTGGGTTCTCGTTTTTCATGATTTGGGAAACAAAAAGAAAGATACTTTTTCCACCTTCATTTTATCTCTTTTCTTCTTATGTTCACATCTTGAAATGGGAATTCTAATAGATAAGGAAATATGGATTAGTGCCCATAAGAGAGGCCATTCTTTTGGTTCTTTGACAGTCATGAAAATATGCATGCAATGGTTTATTGAAACTTTGGAACATGAAAATATGCACGCGATGGTCTATTGAATCTTTGGAAAGGAAGTATGCAGGAAGGAAAATAACACATTCCTCTGCTGAACAACTTCTTTCTTTATAATGAGTTAGTCTGACATATGCCTGTGAAAGTAGTTCCATTAAAAGTTTCGAAGTTCGTGCATTTCATTATCTATGATTTAAACAGGTCTTGAGAAATCCGACGCTGAATATTCCGAGGATGATAGGAAGACCAAGCTTGGATCATTGAAAAAGAAGGCAATCAGTGCCTCGAACAAGTTCAGGAATTCTTTGACAAAGAGAGGCCGGAGACACAGTAGAGTAATGTCTATTGCAATTGAAGATAACCTTAATGCTGAGGAATTACAGGCAGTGGATGCGTTTCGCCAAGCACTTATTTTGGATGAACTACTACCCTCTAAGCATGATGATCACCATATGATGCTAAGGTTACTTTTCATTTTTCTGTCGTTAATGTTTAGAATGACATGCTCAGCTTTCATGAAAAATACTTCTTTGACTTGATCTAAGTGCTTGGGTCGATCACATGTTGTCTCATGATACAGATTTTTAAGGGCCAGGAAATTTGATATTGAGAAAGCAAAGCAAATGTGGTCTGATATGCTCAGTTGGAGGAAGGAATTCGGTGCTGACACAATCATGGAGGTAACCTACTTATTTACATAAAAGATTAAGAATGTGTCACCATGCAGCATGGTAGTTAATGAATTTCTGTGCTTTTGGGTTCTTTCAGGACTTTGAGTTCAAGGAAATCGATGAAGTCTTGAAACACTATCCACAAGGATATCATGGAATTGACAAGGAAGGAAGACCAGTTTACATTGAAAGACTGGGTGAGATTGACGCTAACAAGCTTATACAGGTCACGACATTGGATCGGTATATGAAATACCATGTACAGGAGTTTGAGAAAACCTTCAATGTCAAGTTTCCGGCCTGTTCAATCGCGGCAAAAAAACACATTGATCAGAGCACCACTATTTTGGATGTGCAAGGAGTGGTGAGTGAGGACTGCTGCTGCTAGTAAATAGACAGACATAAGATATTGAATTGCATTATGTTTGCTTGTTACACTATTTGAAGAACGCTGACAAAAAAGTTCATGGTCAGGGGCTTAAGCAATTCACCAAAACTGCAAGGGAACTTATTGGCCGCATTTCAAAGATTGATGGTGACAATTACCCTGAGGTAATCAGTTTAATTGTTTTAAATTTATTTTCTGCTTGTTGTCTTTCCTTAGATGAATAAATGGTTCTCGTTTCAGCTAATGCTATTCGAATTTCCTGATTATTGTAGACCTTAAATCGGATGTTCATCATCAATGGTGGTCCTGGATTCAGGCTTTTGTGGAGCACTGTTAAACAGTTCATTGACCCCAAGACTGCCCAAAAAATCCATGTAAGCATTCACCTATTGATCTCAAATATTAAAAAAAAACGAAATTCTATAAATCTCCAAACTAATCCATCGTTGTAGTGTCACTAATTTGTTGCCGCTATTTTTTTATCAGTTTCTGGGTAACAAATACCAGAGCAAGTTGCTTGAAGCAATTGATGCTAGGTAAGTTCATTGTTGATGACATGAAACTTCACTTTTCCAATGCCTTTTGCACTCCACTTCTGAAACTGAAGGTGCCCTCTTTTTTTCTGGACTTCAACCAGTGAGTTGCCGGAGATTTTTGGTGGTACCTGCACTTGTGCCGACAAGGGTGGTTGTATGCGTTCTGATAAGGGTCCATGGAATGATCCCGACATCTTAAAGGTACAATTGCTGCAACTTATGATTTTTCTGTTGATTACCAATTCTTCGCTTGCCGAGCATTTTATAATACAAATGATAAATCACGTATTTTTCTTTCATTTTGATGACCCAGATGGTTCACAATGGTGAAGCCAAATGCCACAGGAAAACATTTTCAGGAATTCATGAGAAAGGAATCTCCGAGGATGATCAGCCATGCATAAAGGTATTCATAATCTTGTGACCTCTACTCGCATCATAGACACCAGATTTTAAGCCATTGATCGATTGCTTAACATTTTCTTTGTTGTCTGGCAACACGAAGAAAAACATTTCTTTCAGCAAAGAAGTAACTGTTGATGCTGCTGATTATGGCCATCCAAAGAATCATGTAGAACATGCAATTCTTTCTCCAGTTCCTGAAGTAAGCTATAAGGATTTGAGTCCGATCGTTGGGATTCCTTGGTATCATATCTTCATTTCTGATGTTCTCTTTATATTGCAGTCTCCCTTGAGCAAGAGGTGCAGTAGCGACCAAGACTATGAGAACTCCATTCCAATGGTGAAAAGGACGATCGATACTGCTTGGCCTACACCATTGAATAATAGAGATGGGCTCTCTAAAGGTACATAATCCGTCCATATGTCGCATACCTCTCGTAAAATCGGTGATTCTCATCAAAGTTTAGCCTTATCAAAACCACAGGAATCCTTCGTTTGGAAATCTTATGATTTTAACACTTCTTTTAAGTCGTTCATATTTTGAAATAGAGGTGGGAAAGTTTCAAGGCAGTGCCAAACTTTTGGATTATTTCTAGAATTCATATGAACAGACTTTTGCTGCCTATCAATGCCACAGAATGCCCCCCAGTGCATGGTGCTTGCAAGGCTCAAGGAGGGAGCACTCAGATATTAAATGGGATACTGACTGTTGTGATGGGAATTGTCACCATGGTTCGCATATCACGCAACATGCCCAGGAAACTTGCTGAGGTTGCTGCTTATGGCAGTCAAGTCTACTACGCTGATGAGATGGCTAAAAGCCACGTATTGGCAGCGCCATCCATCTCTACTTCTGAATACAAGAACATCATGTTGCGCATGGCTGAAATGGAAGAGAAGCTGAGTGTTCTCAGTTCAAAACCTCAAGCCATGCCCGCTGAGAAAGAGGAAATGCTGACTGCTGCGATCAAGCGAGCAGATTCCCTAGAGCAAGAGCTATCAATGGTCAAGACGGTACCTACTCGATTTTCTTTCATTTTATCCGGAGCTGTTGCCTGTATGAAAATATCAGCCTTGTGTAATGTTCGAGCTGATTTCTTTCGTCATGTTTTTTCTTGTACAGGCACTTGAGGATGCCGTTACAAAACAGCAGGAACTCCTAGCCTACATCGAAAAGAAAAGGAAGAAAAAGAGTGTAAGTCTACACATCTCTGATATTGCTTAGCAAAGCTGATTCATGCATGCATTTTTCTAATTTAATGTCTGTTCATACTTTCAGATTTTTGGATTTTGAATCAAGAGTTCATGCTGATGAGGCAATAGATAGATGCTGCACTTACAATGGTGGCCGCAGAGATTTCTAGCCCCATAATACCTGAGTGTTTTCTGACCTTGTTTGCTTTTTATAAAACCAACTCAAAGTCCACGTATATTATATGGTTATTATAAAATCATCCTCGTGATTCTGTAAATTATACAAACACCGACCTTTCTGTGTGATGAGGGCATTCTGTGGTAGGATTGATATGCATTTTACCTCGTTACCACACGGATGTTCAGGGCAATGCAAGGGTTGAGATTAATTAAAGTTGTAACTTTAAATGAAAAATAAATAAATTCTATATTTCTGTCATTATACCAAAATTTACCTTTAGAGTCGCAGACCAATAAAAATAATTCAACTTCTTTGAAAAAAATAGGAGTTAACTTGAACACCAAGCCTGTTTTGTCTTTAAAGAAATATATGGTACTAAAGATGAAACATGAATGAAGATTAAATATGTCACATCTAATATGTAGTATTGTCTTCGGAGATGGAGATTGGAAAAAGATACGTTGAAGTCAATGACTATATCACACACAGGTCCCAAAAATGATTTTAGAAGACAAATTGCTCATGCAAACTTCCTCGCAACAAGGTCTGTATTCTACACTCGGCGACAGAAAATTACATTAATTTTGAAAGCATATCCCAGAGAGACAATGTCAGACACTCGTATAGAAATAACAGATTTAAGTACCGGACAATATCATGATCTCTCATTCTCCCTTGGCAAAAAAGCATATCCCAGAGAGACAACACTTGCGATTGAATGTCAGACACTCGTACAGAAATAACAGATTTAAGTACCGGACAAGAGCGCAATCATGATCTCTCATTCTCCCTTGGCAAAAAAGCTTACCAGCAGAACTTCTTTTTCTGATATGCAGGAAGAACAAGGTTAGCCACGTAGTTAAGCAAAAAATGTATTTCCCATATAGAAATAAAACAGAGATCTGTCTCCCTACCCGGTGGAACTTGGCATCCTCCTCACTGTCTATGTATGCTAGCAATTCTTCCTGCCTCATTAAAGCTTCATATAGAGCCTACTCAGGAAGCAGATGACACCAAATGATAATGTGGATTAGATGCGAAACAGAAGCACGAGTTAAAACAAACTAAATGCATGTAGACGAAAATTAAACTTTGGCCACAAAAGACTGCTGACATTACGTAAACTATTCAAAGAAGCTAATTATCTATTAGAGTTTGCATGTCATAGATAAACTAGCCTCAACAATATAAATTGCCCAAGCCATACAGAGGTAAGGCACTGAATGGTATACAGTGAGATCATGGAGATGTGCATATGCATGTGAAAACAAGAACTCAAACACTACTCTTCAAAGCAACAAACAGAAAACGAGTGGAATTGCTTCTGATATTACGCTAAGAGAATCATCACAGTGGCAGCAGATGCCAGAAAACAAAAAAATTACCAAAACACTATCACATGCTACATGCAAAAGTTTCTTGAATGCAAGCTCACAGATTTGGTATTATTAAACAACACGACTACCTGATGGAAAAAGAGCAGTAATGAAATCAATGTTTCTGCTAGTAAAAATGAAATTCTGGCCAAAAGAGCGATCAAACCTTTTTAGTTGCAATTAGCTCTGCTTCCAAAGCATCCACACGACAAACAGCAGCATTCAGTAATTCCTCTTTCTCGTAAGGCATCACTGATGGCTTTGCTTGAAGTGTATTAACTTTCTCCTCAAGCTCACCTAGTCTTTTCAATACAGAGGAGAGGAGGTCTGTCTCAGTGAAAGCACCAGTTGGTGAAGGCGGACGGCACTCCTCTTTTTGAGTTGCATCAAGGGCAAGTTCAGGAGAACTCTGATCACAATCAGATAAGGTGCGGGGAAGCCTTTTGGTTACTTGGAATGCCAGTGCACGAAAGAGAGTGAGAAGTGTCATGAAGAAAGCCATAACTGCTATGAAAATTCGAACACGAACACCTTCTGGAGTCTTTTCATTGTTGGGCAGGGTGATTGTTGCTGCATCAGAAATTTCAAATTTCACGATCTGCTAAATAAGAGATATGGATAAAAAGATAATGCATTAAATCAAATAAATGTGTTATATGGAGCACATTAAACACGGGAAAGACTAAAATCAAAAGTACACAACAGAAAAGGCTGAAATCAAAACATCACAAAAGTTGATTCACTGCATCTGTTGTATCAGTGGTAGACATTTACGAGGCACAAATGGGAATGCATTAAATCAAATAAACATACATGGAGCATATTAAACACAGCAAAGACTAAAATAAAAAAACTACACTTGAGTTGATTCCTTGCATCGGTTGCATTACTGTGAAACATTTACTAAGCACAGGTGGATTTTTTTTTTACTTCTGCTTGAACAAAGAACAGAAAACTCCAATATTAGGTGGCAGATGCAAAAAGTTGCCAGCAACCACAACTAACGAGGTCAAATGCCTAAGGCATAAAGCAGAAACCTAAATCAAAATGGCCATTCTATGATGCCATCTAAGCCCTTCTTTAAATGGGTGGTTGATTCAACCTTATTCTTTCTAAAAAACATGCAACAATTTTAAGAAACCCTAATGACCTATTTCAAATCACATGTACTTTAAGTCAGTGCTAAACTATCAAAATGTAAAAAGGGAGAGGATTGTGCGTTGTACATTTGTACTCGTGTCAAAATCCATGTGAGTAAATGATTCACGGGCGTCCTGCTCTCATACAATTAGATGAGGTGACAGCATTGTAAGCAACATACTTAGCAGAGGCTGCAGACAAGAACATAGCAAAGAGAAATAAACATGATACAGTGAACAATAGAATATAATTGCTGACCTTTGGAAACAGGCCTCTGGATGGCTGCTGGATTTTTCCATCCAGCATCAACAGCTTTGTCAACCATAGGTACGTATTCATCATACCCAGGGAAGCTACCACCATATCCTGCCTTTCCGACTACCTTAGCCTGACAATTCAACAAAGAAAATTAACATAAATAAATAAGAGAAGATCAAGCCTCAACACTTGTTCGATTTGGTAGATATACCACACTTGGTTACTTACTTTAGCTGGTATAAGCGAAAATTGTCACTACATCCAGGTCTCATTTTGAGCACATGCGTTTTCACTTGGCAACTAACCAAAGCAGAAATATTTAAGAGAGTGCAGGGGATGTTCCCAGGGAAATATAGAGAGATATTACTAGAATAGATACGAAAAACAAACATTTTAAAACAGAATTCAACCCCCATGCCCATGTCACTTCATCATTCATTTTGACCATGCAAAATAACTATCATTAAAAACAATATTCCAATAGCAGCGCCTCAAAATAGCACATAACAAATTCCAGAATAATAAACCTACCTCTTCACGAACAGGAGTGAGTCGAAGATGGGAGTAACTTTTCAATGTTTTCGGGGATGTGATATCTTCAGCTTCAGATCCTGATTCCGCAGTGGATGTATCACTACCTTTAAACTGCTTCATGATACAAAGCAACATGCTAAAGTTAGGTAAAACAAGATACACATGCGTCAATGTCAAAGATGAAGATAGAGAAAATCTTACCATTGGATACCGTGGCTTAGCATAAGCAATAACCTTGCCTTCACTGTTTAGCACTTTTACAACCTGCCTGGCTCGACGTGGTTCACCATTAAGAACCATCTGCAACAACATAAAAGTGATCAAAATTCTTTTCATTTTTTTGTGTTCATTTAACACAAATTAGTACATACACCCCATTGGTGGCAGAACGATCTAAAAACTATAACAGCTTGCACATCACATATATTAAAGTCCAGTAAATGACCTTCAATATTTCAGGGTTTTTCCATGGTCCCTTATCAGACTGAAGGCAACCCCCCTGATCAGCACATGTGCAAGTACCACCCAGAAATTCCGGCAATTCACTGCAAAAATTGCAAAGTTCTGGTAAGTGAGAACACAAACATTTGTTTTATAAAATATCGAGAATTTCAAAATAAAAGGTTGAATGAGAATCATGCAGAGAAGTTACAAAACAGATATGTATTATACAGCTAATTCCCAACTCATTTTACCTAGCATCAATTATCTCAAGCAATTTGGTCTGGTACTTGTTTCCAAGAACCTAATAGGTTCCAAAAAACAAAAAAACATGGGAATTAAAAAATTATAGCAAGCAGATATCAGGAAAGTACAATATATAGGAGCTATAAATCTTAACATACGTGAATCTTGGATGTCGTTTTGGGATCTAGAAAAGTCTTTACAGTGTTCCACAACAGCCTAAATCCAGGACCAGCGTTGATAATGAACATTTGATGGAGGGTCTGCATCAATAAATGAAATGCAAGAAATCCAGCTTCAAGTACCCAATAAAGATTTCACACGAGGAATTAATCAAAACAACAAAAACTATATTACAGACCTCAGGGTAATTATCACCATCAATCTTCTGGAGGCGCATAATGAGATCCCGTGCTGACTTGTTAAAGTTCTTGAGTCCCTAAATGATTTACAATGAAAAGAAGAAATTAATGGTTGAAATCTTGATAAACATGCGCTGCCATGTTACAAGTGACATACCACGCCATGAACATCTAAAATAGTTGTGCTTGAATCTATATGCCTCTTTGCAGCAATAGTACAAGCTGGAAACTTAATTGCAAAGCTTTTCTCAAACTCCCGCACATGGTACCTCACATACCGGTCCATAGTCGTAACATGCATAAGTTTGTTAGGCTCAACTTTTCCCAATCTTTCTATATAAATAGGTCTCCCCTCTTTATCCACACCATGATTACCATGAGGATAATGCTTCAAAACTTCATCCAACTCTTTAAATTCAAAATCCTGAGACATGCATGGAAAATTTTCGTGAAAAGGGAAAAATGTTAAATAGCAAAGCCATTTCAAGCAAATTGTCAAATAACATGGTTACCTCCATAATGGTGTCAGTACCAAATTCCTTTCTCCATTGAAGCATATCAGCCCACATGTGCTTTGCCCTTTCAATGTCAAATTTCCTTGCTTTCAAGAACCTGAAGGGCATAAATCATGTAAGGTTATCAGCCTTTATCATTTATCAACCATAGAAACAACATAAGAGATCGAAAAAGCACAGAATTCATTACGGGTAGGATCGCAACAGATTACCTCAACATCATATGATAATCATCATGTTTTTCTGGCAATAACTCATCCATCACCAAAGCCTGTCTAAATTGATCGACGGCCTGTAATTCCTCAACATCTCGGACATCCTCAATCGAAACAGAGCTAACCCTTCCATCACTCTTTCTCCTATTGCTTTTCTTCTTCAGAGAATGCTTGAACTTAGTAGATGCATTAAGGGCTTTCTTTTTCAGCGACCCAATTCTCGTTCTCCTCTCATCCTCAGAGTTCTCAAAATCAGATTTCCTCTCTCTCCGCTCATCATTTCCAGAAAACCCCTCAAAACCTACCACACAAATATCAAGAAAAAGATATGTTTTATGCCATATCAAAATCGATGGCGTCAATTTTAATTCCAGTACAGTAAAGCAATAAAACTCAATTAAAAAAAAGCTAAAAAAATTAATGTTTACCAGTAAAAAAATTACAACTTAAAGCCAAAGGAAAATATAAAAAAATTAAGCTGAAGTGACAAAAAACGAAAAACCATAATTAAAACCATTTGAATTAAAAACATAAACAGTGAAAATTAAGCTAAATTGTTATATTTAAAAGCGATCAACACAAAAAAAAATGTAATGAAAAAAAAAACCTTAACGGTAAGAAACTTCCAGAGAAACCCTAAAACCAGTCAACAAAATCAAAATGAAAAAAAAAAAAAACTTACAAGGTCTGGCGAATCGATCCAGTGGACCCGACATCTCAGTATACGGAAATTGATTCAAACAGATGAATTTCACTCGATCAAATCAAACTGATAACCGCATCAACAACTTTGCCTACAGATAGTCACACCTGATAAAAACCTTCGCATTTCAATAAAAACACCAGAAAGCCTAGAAAATAAAATCACGAGAGAGGATTTGACTGAAATTAGGGAGAAAAAATGGAATGCAGTATAATGTATTGACTAAGTAAGTACCTGTTAGTTCTAGGTTAATTTTTTCGTTGACACGGATCACGATGTAGATCGGGTGGATATAATAAATGCATCAAACTCGCGGAAGGTGAATTAAAATATGTAACGGATAGGTTGGTTAAAATTAAATAAAAATAAATAATAAATAAGGGAATAAATTAATTTCGCCGAAAATGTCGACGGCGAAACGAGAGCGTTTTTTTGGAGGGAGAAATGGTGGTATTTGTTAGATTAGGTTTGTAGGAGAGCGAATTGTTGGGGTTGATAGTGGGGCCTGCTAGTATTTTTTTTTATTTTTTTTGGAATGCCATGTGGCAGATGGTGAGGCGGGTGGCCATTGAGTTTACAATGAGCCGGCGGTGATTGTGTTGTTTTTTCGGTTTTAATAACGTGACATGTACCGAAGCCCATGAACATCTCGGGTGTAATAATTATTTGTTTTGTATTTTTTT
>Ga0325404_1002650_pt1 | contig 19113 bp, 17 predicted proteins | sample PopdelMetagenome_18_FD_205664 | JGI IMG/M metagenome (GOLD analysis project Ga0325404, IMG submission 205664) | Populus deltoides microbial communities from Bellville, Georgia, United States - Xylem-Control-R1 | ecosystem: Host-associated > Plants > Phyllosphere > Stem > Wood/Secondary xylem... | reverse complement strand
ATACCTTTAATTTATGGTAAATGTTCATCTTAAATACAGGCCTATCACATAAATGAAAGGATTGATTGATGAGTTTAAGTTCGAAAATTGAAAGGACAAAGAGAGGGCCAAACTTAGAAAAGAGATGTTGGTTCAGTCCAAACTGGAACACTGTTCGGTCATTGGGTCATATCTGGAGCTGTAAATCTTGGATTTAGGTCTGCCTTATATGGATGGAAAGCTGAGACAATTTCCTAGAACTTTCATGATTGAAGTCTGTTCAAATTATGACATTATCAATGACGTTTTTGGCAAACAAGAAGATAAGGATTGTTACCAAGTCAAGATGTGGCCACCCACTCAAAAATTAGTCAACAAATCAATAGTTCTGAATTTTGGCCTATAAAAGGAGGCATTTGTCATGTATTTAGGCATCTTGGTTTTCAGATCAAGATCATGCTCTTGCTCTCTCTTTATATTTTGTAATGCTTAAGTTTCGCTTATATTAATCTCTTGCTTATGTTTTTCATTTCCTTTCCTTGTTTATTTATGTTTCTCTCTTTCATTATGTTTAGCTAAATTTATCATGTTAAGGTGAAAAGGTTACACTAATGGTGTAAGAATAAGTATAATATAAACTCAACATGGACCTTAATGTTTGATACTAACATGTTTTATATTTGTTATCTTGTTCACTTTTAATACTTTGCTTGTTAAATGGTAATCTAGATTTATGTTGTATAACCCTTGGTACAACAAATACTTGGCACTTTCATAGCCCAACCGTATGGTATAACCGACACATGTGCTATGAAAGGAACTTGATTTGTTGTTAACATAAGTTATAATCATGAATGCCTGACAACATTTACAAGCATTAGCATTGTTCGAATAAGATAACTAATGTAATCATGTTAACAATTTATAATCTGATTGGAACCTCCTTTGTGTATGGTTTCCAGTTGAGTAATAAAAAGAGTTTATACTATACTTGTTTAAAATACTATTAGTGCATCCTCTAACCTTGACAATTATTTTATCCTTGTTTAATCCTTACATCAATATCACATCTCAAAGCTCTCTTTAACTTCTTCTTCTTGTTGTTGTTGTTGTTATCTATAATTTATATGTTAACCTCCCTATGGTTCGACCCTGGTCTTGCCGGGTTATTTATTACTTCAACACTCCTACACTTGGGAGAAGACTGATCTTTTGGTCGTGTCAAGGGAGATATGATTTTTCAAAGATGACAACTGAATTCTACTAGCAAACAGGTTTTGTGAAGAAACGAGTCCAAATTACGTTACAAATCCAAGTTTTTATTTCAGCAATTTAGCTCCTCTAAGTCAAAACTTGAAGATTTCATGCAAGGCTATTTCTCTTTTTTTTAGAAAAATAGTTATTGAAGTACTTAAATGTAAATTGTCTACTTAAAGGATGACTATTTTGTAAAATAGAGACTAGGGTTTCCTAGGATATAAAAAGAATGAGAGAAGAGAAGGGGGGCAGCCAACCAAGAAGAGAAAAACGCCCCCTTCCTCTAAAAAACCCGAAATCATGCATTACTCCTTCTTTTTGATTAGTTGTTCAACAAACATGCAAGGCTAAACTCTTTTTCTTGGTTGCAAGGACACGGAAACCTTCGAATTTCAAAAACTATGAGATTTATTTTACCTTTTCTTTTCAGTTCATATGATGAATATGTTTGTTCTCTTATGCTTACTTTTTCTATGATTGTTTATTTTAATTGCTAGAGCGGACTCTAAGTTATTATTGTAAACAATCTATTGCTAAGTTTGATATCAAAACCAGAGTTGTGGTATATGAACTTGTGAAGCAACTGAGTTTAATAATTGTGGTGTATATACGTTATTAATCTTAGAGAGAACATTCAATCAAATCAAACATAGACTGCGAACAGTTATGTTTCTTGATTAATCAACTTATGTAGTTCTTAAGGCTGCCATTGAATTAAATTATTAGTGCGGACACTATGGTTGTTTGATGGTTAGGGTTAGTTATACAAAGGATCCATTAACTAACTAATGTTAAAAAGAGATAAATATTCAGAATATAGAATGATGTTTCGTTTCCATGATCAGTTCTAATTTCCGTAAGTGGACGTGTGCTTGCGACCAAGGTTTATTCTCTTGATAATTTTCTGATTTCTTTAAATTTTGATTGATAGTTTTCTATTTTCTTTTGCTTTAGCCTAGATAACGTCCAAACTCCCCCAAATTGCATATCATCTAGCATAAAAATCTAACTTGAACCTTCCTTGTGGGATCGACCCCTTGCTTGCTCTATACTATCTTGTGTGTTGTGTTTTAAGTTAGGGTAATTAATTTGTGCGATCATGACATCTCGACAAGCAGGTACACTACCGATGAATAACTTTAATGTGCTTGTGTTGTTTTGAATTGGGTGCTACCCACTCATTTAGTACAAGGAGAATTACCACCAAATTAGGGGAAATGAGTGGAAGTACTAGAAAAGGGGTTCGTAACTGGAACCCCGATGGGGAACATGTTGAAACAAATATTATGTATATGGGAGTGGGGTTTAGTCTAGCTAGGTATGAAACAAAAGTAGACTTGATCCCTTTAGAATTACATGATTTCGATATAAACCTAGGTATGATTAGCCGAGTGAGTACAAGGCCAAATAAGTTGTTATACTAGAACTATTATGTTCCAAAATACCAAAGGTCTGGTAGTTTGTAGTGAACACTCAAAGAAAGGACTTGGGTGTGATAAACATGGGGAAATGATCGCTCATGTGTTAAGACAGTTAAAGACTCACATAGAGAATTACCCGATACATGACCTGGAGTTGGTTACTGTGATTCGTTGCTAAAATTAAGTGTTTGTAGTGAATTACCATTCGCCACTCAAACTGTGTTTTCTGCAGTGAATCAGTGTTCGCTGCCGAAAGTGTGTACTCTACAGCGAATTTGTGATTTGTTGCCGAAATTGAGTTGCCTGCAACAAATCATTCTTCACTACTGAAAGTATGTGTTCTATAGCGAATTTGTGATTCACTACTAAAATTGAGTTGCCTGCAGCGAATCAGTGTTCGCTACCGAAAGTATGTTTTCTACAACGAAGTTGTGATTCACTGCCGAAATTGAATTGTTTGCAGCAAATCAGCGTTCACTGATGAAAGTGTGTGTTCTGCAGCGAACCTGTGATTCGCTGCTGAAATTCAGTTGTCTACAGCGAATGGTGTTGCCTACAGCGAATTAGCATTCCCTGCCGAAAGTGCTTTAGTTGCAGCGAAGTAGCATTCGCTGCCAAAATTGAGATGCCTGCAGTAAAACAGTTTTCACTGCCGAATTGTGCAGCGCTTGCAGCAAAACAATTTTCACTGCTGAATTGTGCGGCTTGTAGCGAACTAGTTTTCACTACTGAATTATGTGTCCAACAGTAAATCAGCTTTCGCTGCCGATTTTCTACAATGAACTTCCTGGTCAGAAATGACTTAAATGCTTGTAACAATTTTATTGTATGATGGTATAAAATGTGGAACACTTGAATGTGCACATATGGATTCTTGAAATAAGTATGGTGATGAATGTGATTTAAGAACGCAAATGTACTGATGCGTGGTCGTTGATGTCTTAGGTGATGTGGCCGGGATCAAACCATCGTCAGGGCAAGGACAACCCACAGGTGGACATGTAGGTGATTTCCACCTTCCTCTTTCTTAATGTTAAATTATGAAATGCTTTATCATGAATGTTACCGTGTTATGTTAGTTCAAATACCAAGTTGTTAAAGGAGTAAATGTTGATGAACAATTGAGTAGCTTCGACTAATGGCATCCGAATGGATAGTCGGGATAAATGATTGATAGCTTCGACTAACGGCATCCTAAGTGGATGGCCGGGATGAATGAACAATTAACCTCGGCTAATGATGCCTCAAGAGAATAGCCGGATTTGAAGATTATGAGTAATTGAATGAATGGATGCATTCATGTGTATTACTGGATAAGCACACCAAGTATGTAAAGGAACTATGAATGTTATGCCTCCAACAGAGAATAATGTTAATGCTTCATTTATCTAACTATCTGCTTAATTATTAAAGAACTATAATCTCATAAATATTTTTGTACTGCAACAGGGACGTCATACCAACGAGATGCATAGGAAACCCAATACACGAGAACTTACTTTTGCAAGGGATCATGTATTTCCATTCTAAATCACGATGTATTTTGTATGAATCAATGTACTAAACGTATAACTGTTATTAGATATTTTTGTTTAAATTCATGATGACTATTAGTATGATAAGAATGCAAACTCATGTCTATGTATGTATATTTTTAATGTGAACTTATAATCATGCGAACATAATATTATGTGTATATGTAATATTCATTTTTAATGAAATGTTGTTTGATGCTGGTGTATGGATTGTATCTTGATAATGAGAGGGAACAGGTTCACCAGTTACCGACATGATGTTGTGTCAAGTGTGTGTGTGTGTGTGTGTGTGTGTATAATTATCGTTGTTTTGGGCTTGAAAAGCCAGGTTGTTACAACTCCAAAGGCTTAAAAAAGAGGCTAAAAATGTATCCCTTATCCTTATTAATGATTCAAAGACAAATCATCTTGAAGAGAGAGGGAATGATACAATCTGAGCAACGAAAAAACAATCAGATTCGGATTGTGATGTAAAATGCGCAAATGTCCAGTTCTACGACAACAATCATAATTCTTGATTCGATTGTTGGATCGGGCTGAAATTTTATGTGGAGTCTCATGATATGTTTTCCTACCTTAGGTTAAAATTTCAGGTCAATCAAAATTTAGAAAAGCATCGCAATACTGGTCAACAGATGTTGTATAAATTTTGTTATTTACTTCCTTTTGACTTATGGACTTCCTATTTGGCTACGATTTTTTTTCCTACAAGGATGTGGCAACTAGTTTTGTGAATTTTCTAGTCTTGCAAGGATATTTAAATGGGCAACAACATAGTTTTCATGTATGATATGGACTCCGTATTAATGTGGAATCCTTATAGTGTATGGAAACAATTGTTCTATCCTTATTATAATAGTATTCTATCATTAAATAAGTTTTCAAGTCAGCTAAGGATACTTTGTAAACAAGGAAACTAAAGAGGAGGCAACTTCAGATTTGATTCTCCTAACTTATATAGGACTTCTAAAGGGCAATACATTTGATCATATCATATTTAGGATATTAAATTTGGATGTATTATTGTTATTATTATTTTTTTTCTTCCTAGTTTAGGGTTTATTTATATTATTTGGGTTTAATTGTAAGTGGACCTCATATAAGTCCACATTAGGGATCCATTAGAGTTTGTTTCGATCTCGAGTTAGTATAAATAAAGGCATGACTAGACATGTAAGGTTAGAGATTAATAAAACTTCTTTTTTGTTGCACTTTGTATGTGTGTTTGATGATATACGTCTCTAAAAAACTGAAAAACAACTTATCGAAGAACAAATGACTTCATGGTGTCATCCTTATACATCTCATTCACCAATCAATATTCATTAGGTGGAGGTTTTCGTTTCCAATAATGTTGGTGCCTAGGTACAAGTCTTGATTAATCTGATTCATGTTCAAGAGGGGCTTGTTGGTGGAACCAAGACCATTACACAAGGATTTAGAGAAGAAGACTAGATTCAGACAGTTTGACCTTTTGTTACTCTTTTGGTCATAACTGAAGCTACAGATCGAATTTGGATATGATTCTAGTTGGGCTGGAAACTAGACTTTCATACCTTTCCAATGGTATATGGAACGCCTTCTAATTCATTAAGACGAGAGAGAACCATTCATTTTAAATTGGCCCTTGCTGCTACCAGACAGAATACGGAAACTACAAACTTGTCTTATTTAATTAGTTGGGCTATCAAACTTTAATTATTTTGAGAGGAGACAATTTTTTTGGGTTTTAGACTTGTTTATTTTAATTAGTTTGAGCTAGTTTTAGCTTAGGTTGATTATTATTTAAATTGGGTTTATGTAAGACCCATTAGGGAAACTAGGGTTTTGGCTTGGAGTTTAAATACTCTTTAGGAATAATTGTAGGTCAGACTTTTGATGATATTTTTCAGCATTGTAGCCAACTTTTGGTTGCTCAATCTTGGTTCTTGATTGAACTTTCAACTCTTCAAAGAATTGACCATTTTTTGTTGTGAATTTATACTTCCTTTGCTCGTCTTCAGGTGTAGGCGTTGTGATCGGGTTGGTTTATAGTCTTGTTGCCTTGGAGCAAATCTTCCATTGTGATAAGCTCATTCAAATCTCAACAAACTTGGGTTAGATTGATCTTAGGGTCGCGAATACCATTAAATTCTGCTAAGGTTCACATCAAATTAGGATTTCAAGTATTCCGATGAGGTATTATGGCAAAAGAAGAGGAGGATTCAAAAGGAGAGTGGTATCAAAGGGAGAAAAATAAAGATATTAGTGTTCTAAAAAAAAAAACAAAGAGTCTATCCCATATTCTAAGGGAGATGCAACAAGAACTTGATGTGTTAACGACATTAGTCGTTGCCTAGCAAGCTTCAGAAAGAGATGAGCAAAAACACTGCAATGATGATAAACAAAGGAGAAAGGCTACTATCTTTATCCAACGTTGATGGCGACGATTGTTGGCTAAAAAAGAACTCCAAAGGCTTAAAAAAAGGGCTAAATTTTTTTCCTTTATCCCTGTTAATGATTCAAAGACAAATCATCTTGAAGAGAGAGTGAATGATACAATCCGAACAACAAATAAAACAATCAGATTTGGATTGTGATGTAAAATGCGCAAATGTCTAGTTCTACGACAACAGTCATAATTCTCGATTTGATTGTTGGATCAAACTGAAATTTTACGTGGAGTCTCCTGACATGTTTTCTACCTCTGGTTAAAATTTCAAGTCAATCGAAGTTCAGGAAGGAATAGCAATATTGGTCAACAAAGGCTATATGAATTTTGTTATTTACATCCTTTTAACTTGTGGATTTTCTATTTGGCTAGGATTTGTTTCCTACAAGGATGTGGCAGTTGGTTTTGAGAATTTTCTAGTGTTGTAAGGATATTTAATGGGCAACAATATAGTTTCCATATGTGATATGGACTCCGCAATAATGTGGAATCTTTACGGTGTATGGAAACAATTATTTTATCCTTATTACAGTAGGAATCTATCATTAAATAAGTTTTCATGTCAGCTAAGGATACTTTGCGAACAAGGAAACTAAAGAGGAGGCAACTTCATATTTGATTCTCCTAGCTTATATGGGACTTCTAAAGGATAACAAATCTAATCATATTATATTTAGGATATTAAATTTGGATTTATTATTGTTATTATTATTTTCTTCTTAGTTTAGGGTTTATTTATATTATTTGGTTTTAATTGTAAATGAGCCTCATATAAGTCCACATTAGAAATCCATTAGGATTTGTTACAGTCTCGAGTCAATATAAATAAAGGCATAACTAGACATGTAAGGTTAGATAATTTAGATTAATAAAACTTCTTGTTTGCTGCACTTTGTGTGTGTTTGGTGGGATACTCTCCCTTCCTTGGTTCTCTAAAGAACTGAAAAATAACATATCAAAGAACAACTAACTTCATGGTTTCATCCTTATACTTATCGTTCGCGAATCAATATTCGTTGGGTGGGGGTTTTGATTTCCAATAGTGTTGGTGCCTAGGTACAAGTTATCTTTGTGTCGCACTCTATCAAACTTGATTTACTTGGCTTTTCAGGAATTGATGTCTTTACATATTGGTTACTTGACCGTGTGTTAAAGAGGTTTGCATCAAAGTGGGGTTTAGTAAGGGGAGTACAAGTTCAGACTTTACAAAGGGTATAAAAAAGGTGATCGAACCTCAACATCCTAAGAGTTCGCGAAACATTAAGTGTTTCAAATGTTTGGAGCATGGGCATATTGCTTTTGGATGTCCGAACAAGAGAGTTATGGTGGTGCATGGGAAACATAGAGAGTTGGCCAGTAGCGATGAAGCCGAAACTAAAGTTGAGGATGGGCATGGACAAGCTTTTGAGCCACTAGAAGGAGATTTGTTAGTGGTATAACAGGTTTTGAATGCACAAATTGATGTTACTAAAGAACAACATGAGAACATATTTCATACGAGGTGTCAGAATTGGGATAAGGTATGTGTGGAATGATTATTGACAATGAAAGTTGCACTAATATTGTGTAAATCCCGAGAAAAAAAAAGGGAGCTGGATTAAATTAAAGGAAATAAACTAAACTAAAAAGAAGTGGGGGCAAAACAAATACACTTCAAGAAAATAGGGCCTAAACTAATAAGAATAATTATAGAGCATAAGTACTCCTCTTCTCACCAAAAACAGATCTGCAGATAACGTAAGAAAAAAAAAAGGAGTTTTTATATTCATTTTTACAAATCAAGAGAGAAACACCAAAATTTCAAAAACTCATCCAAGATTAAGGGTTATAGGTAGAATAAACACTGGTGGGAAAAGGGATTAACAAGAGAAATTGAACAAGAAGAGAAGAGGGGAGGGTCGGCTGTCATTAGAAAGAAAAGGAGGGATCGAAACCTTGATTCGTACCGGGTAAGGTATTCTAAATTTGCTCTTATGAGTCATTTCAAGTCGATTATGAATTGATGTCTGGATGTTAATTTATAGATTTGAGTTCTTAGACTTGAATTGAGGAAAAAGTATGAGTTGTTAAATTAAAAAACTTCATGTGTTGTATGTAAATGGAAAAATTGATGAATCTTTACAGTTTCATCTCTTGACTTTAAAAGAGATTTCGAGTAGAAGGATGAAGGAATTAGAATCAGGTTCCTCATAGAAATTGTAGGTTTGGATGTTGGCTAACTAATGAAATTAATCTTGCTTAATTTGGAGTTATAGAACTCCAGCTATGGGTCACCAACCGAGACTGGGTCATGACAGACCCTATAGGGTAGTAGGTCTGGTTCGTTGATGAGAAATTTTGACTACCTTAGTGGTAGAACTGGGTTCTCCTTCCTTCAGAAAACTTGTAGCCTCATGTCTTAGCTTTCCAACAAGACTAATCTCGCTTGAATCGGAGTTCTATAACTCTAGATATAATTAAAAATCTGAGGAGAGGTCGAAGAGTAACAGTTCAAAAACAAGACAGTAACAGTTCAAAAACAAGACAGTAACAGTTCAATATTTAGACAGTAACAGTTCAAAAACGAGACAGTAACAGTTCAAAAACGAGACAGTAACAGTTCAATATCAAGACAGTAAGAGTTCGGGATTTAAACAGAAACGATTAAAATATATATATATATATATATATATATATATATATATATATATATATATATATATATATAAGGAATGATAACTGTGGTTGGACAAAGAATGACAATATTAATGGGTGAAATGAGAAAAACATAAAATATTAAAAAATTACTGAAAGAAAGACTTATTGGTTGTTGATATGGTTATAATAAAACATATCAAGGAAAATTTATGAGTAAACCTATGAATTTCAAAAGGGACCACAGGCGTGGTGCAACAGCAGCAGGGGAGCACGAGTAGAGCTTCTATTATAGGTAGGTGAATCGCACCTATACTTCCTAGTTAATTCCATGATTTATTTATATTACCAATGTGAAATGTGAATTACTGAATGTATGTGTATTCAAGATGGAAACTTGTTGTGTGAATTGCCAAATGATGAAATTATCACTGACAAAAGAAATATGAGAAGTACGATTTGAGGCGTAAACTAGCATACATTTGGTGTATGTTAGGATCCTGGGTAAGGGGATCGCCACGATTGGATTAGCATACATTTAGTGTATGTTAGGATCCCGGGTATAAGGATCACCATGTATTGGCTAGCATACATTTAGTATATGTTAGGATCCCGGGTAAGGGGATCACCATGTATGGACTAACATACATTTAGTATATGTTAGGATCCCGGGTAAGGGGATCACCATGTATTGGCTAGTATATATTTAGTGTATGTTAGGATCCCGGGTAAGGGGATCACCTTGCATCGACTCCTATGGGGTGATGATGATGATACCAGTGAAAATGGTATCGGTAATGTGATAAGCAAGAATAATCATGGTTGATCTCATAAAGTCTGGAATGAAGGTTGAAAGTGGCAGAGGGAACAATTATTAATAGTTGAATAAGGAAGAGATTCTAATAAATACTAGAAGGGAGAAGCAAATGAACTATGAATGCATTTTACCCTGTTGAAATTGTTAGATTTTCGTGTTGTTATATTTATTGTAATATTCACCTTTCAATAATATGTATTTTTTTTCAAGATCATCGCATGCACGACAGGAGTAGATCCTAGCTTATGTTCCCTTCTTGTAATCTAGGTTCTAGGGAGTATACCCTTGTATTTTGTAAACATGAAAATGTTGGTATAACTTAATTTGTATAATAAATGTTTAAACTTGATTGAATGAATTTAACCCTGTAGTTCATATAACCATATTTCATGTCTATGTATTTATATTTATTTATTTTTATCCATCCATAATGATATTTTATTGTATAATGCATATCATATATATTGTAGTTGATAGGGTGAGTATAAATGTGGAATTGAAACCCAAGATGATTGGGTCGGGAATTAAGTTATGAGATGCGAGCTATAAGAAGTGTAAATAGATTCCATGTCAATAACTTGAGACCTTCCGGTATAGGGGGGACTCTGTTGAAATTTCGATAGATTTTAATACGAAGCCATGAATATAGATATATATAAAAAATAAAAATTAATTACTCTGTTTTTCGATTGACATAAGATTATCGTTTTATCTCGGAAATGGGGATGTTACAGTTTGGTATCAGAGCCCAGGTTGCTATTCTGAGGACAGGAATAATTAGATGATTTTGAAATGTGTTTCAGGATGGTGAGAACAAGGCAAGGAGCCAGAATTGATCCATCCCCAGTTCGGGGAAGTGACTAGAGTTTTCGTAATGAAAGTGATCCAGACTGGGATCCCTTGGCAGACACCTCCTCTCATATACCTGCAGCATCAGTGTACTCAGAAGGGGGTGAGTCAGTGAGACTTCGAGATGATTCGTTGTTCTGTCAGGCAGATGTATCTATGCCCGAGGTATCAAACAAATAGGGGGGAGATAATATACCCTCACCAATGACACCGGTAGCTGGATCCAACCCATTTTCAGATCTTGCTTTTATGGAACAAATAGTGAGAGCTATAGCAGCAGGAATGGTAGCGGGAGCCTCCAATACGACTACTAGAGTAGGGGGAGTAGTCACCATAGTGCAATGGGTGAAGGGTATGAGAGAGATGGGTTGTACGACTTACCGTGGCAAAGAGGATGTTGAGGTTGCTGGGCATTGGCTGAGGAAAGTAGAAAGAGTTATAAATCAGATGCAGGTGCCAGAGGAGCTACGAGTGGATTGTGTGACTCAGCTATTGGTTGAAAGTGCCCACTCTTGGTGGGAGACCATCAGAGAGAGGAGATCAGGGGAGGTATTGAGATGGAGGGATTTTCATGAAGAGTTTGAGGAGAGGTACTATTCTTAGGAGCATAGGAGGGAGAAAGAACAAGAGTTTTTGGATTTGAGGCAGGGAGATTTGACAGTTTTGGAGTATGAGAGGAGATTTCAGGATTTAGTAGCTTTTGCCTCCATTTACCTTCCCACAGAGCGCCACAGGGTAGAGAGGTTTCGTGATGGACTGAGGCGAGAATTGAGGACGATATTGATAGCCATGCAGTTTCAGTCTGTGTGGGAATTGGTACAAGCTGCTCAGGGTATGGAGAGGGTAATAAAGGATACCCCGAAGCCAGTAGTCGAGTAGAGTCAGGCAATGGGAGCTAAAAGGAGAGATTTTGAGTTTTTAATTGGGAGACCTCCTCTCCCAAAGAAAGGGAAGAGTGGGCAATCATCAGGACAATTCCAGAGAAGAGGTGAGAGTTTCACCCCAGGAGGGAGCTCAGGAGGATCTAGACAGGTCAGTGGAAAAGGAGCTTGGGGAGGACACTATAGACAAGGAGTCAAAACTGTTGGAGGGTCTACAGAGCAGAAGGGACCAGGATATCCATTTTGTCAGGTGTGAGCAGCGACACCCTGGAGATTGCTCTGTGATGCCGGGGAGATGTTATATTTGTAAAGGTGAGGGGTATCGATGGAGAGAGTGCCCGCATGTAGGCAGAGGTTGTTACTATTGTTGGGACATGAGTCATAAGAAGAAGGATTGTCCTCGTAGAACCACCGAGGGAGTCCATGGTTAGAGGATTGAGGTTCAGAGCCAACATTAATCAGTGACAGTTGATCGTCCTATCAGGCCTACCCAGTCAGGGACGTGTGTTACTCGTGGGAGGCCTAGAAATTAAGAGAGGAGGACTCAGGATCAGGTATATCACATGACCTACGAGGATGTGGGAGTTGTACCCAATGTGGTGGCAGGTACTTTACAGTTAGATACAATGCAAATTTATGCTTTAATTGATCCTAGAGCTAGTCATTCCTTTGTATCTTATAAAATTATGAATAACCTGCATATGTTATCTAGTAACTTAGCTATAGGGGTGACAGTTAGTACACCTCTAGGAGAGAATATACATATTGATGATATTTATAGAGGGGTAAAACTATATATTGGAGGATTACAGTTGAGGGTAGATCTTATGCCGTTAGAGTTATATGATTTTGATGTGATTCTAGGCATGGATTGGCTAAGTAAACATAAGGCATAAGTGGATTGTTTCACCAAAATGGTGACAATCTAAGGAATAGGTGATAAAATAGTAGTGTTTAAAGGGAAAAGAAAAGTAATTCCAAGTTGTATAATCTCAGTCTTGGTGGCTAGAAAATTACTGAGAAAATGTTATTTTGCTTGGTTAGCCCATGAAAGAGAGCTGGAGAAGGGTAGCATAGATTTGGCTAGTATTCCTGTTGTGAGGGAGTTTTGAGATGTATTCCCAGTAGAGTTGCCTGGATTATCTCCAGTTAGAGAAATTGAAGTTTTCATAGAAACTATTCTAGGAGTTTCTCCTATAGCCTAGTCTCCTTATAGGATGGCACCTATAGAATTGACGGAACTGAAGGTTCAGCTTCAAGAATTGTTAGATAAAGGCTTCATCCAGCCTAGTAACTCACCCTGGGGAGCTCCAGTATTGTTTGTAAAGAAGAAGAATGGCACCCTTCATTTGTGCATTAATTATCGTCAATTGAATAAAGTGATGGTGGAGAACAGATACGCACTCCCATGAATAGATGACTTGTTTGATCAGTTAAAGGGTGCTAGAGTGTTCTTTAAGATAGATCTGAGATCTGGATACCACCAGTTGAGAATCAAGGAACAAGACATACAAAAGATGCCTTCCGAACCCGTTATGGGCATCATGAATTTTCAGTGATGCCTTTTGGGTTAACCAATGCTCCGGCCATGTTTATGGACTTGATGAATCAGGTGTTTCGGCCTTACTTGGACCAATATGTTGTTGTATTTATTAAAGATATTTGGGTATATTCAAACTCTCACTTGGAGCATGAACAACATCTAAGGGTTGTGCTACAGACTTTAAGGGAGAATCAATTATATGCAACGCTGGATAAGTGTGAGTTATGGCTCAAGAAAGTAGTATTTTTAGGCCATGTAATATCCACAAAAGGAATAATTGTGGATCCAAGAAAGGTTTAGGCCATGTTAAAATGGGAAAGGCCTACCAACGTGACAGAAATCTGAAGTTTCTTGGGTCTTGCTGGATATTACCAGAGGTTTATTGAAGGGTTCTCCACCATAGCATCACCTTTAACTAAGCTGACCCGCAAGGAAGACAGGTTTGTTTGGTCGGAAGAATGTGAAGTGAGCTTTCGAGAACTGAAGGAGAGGCTCACTTCTGCTCCTATGCTGATCATGAGTCCTTGAAGAATCTGAAAGGACAAGGTAAGTTGAATAGGAGACATGTAAAATGGGTTGAATTCATTTAAATGTTTCCTATGTAATCAAGTGTAAGCAAGGCAAAGAGAACATAGTAGCTAATGCACTTTACGCAGTGATTAGTACTTAAAAGTATATTTTTTTAACAAGGTTTTATATCATCATTTTGCATTTGAAGTATCAATAACTCCTTAACTAGAGCATGTTTTATAATAACAAGTCTGATAATATAAGATACCTTTAATTTATGGTAAATGTTCATTTTAAATGCAGGCATATCACATAAATCAAAGGATTGATTGATGAGTTTAACTACTGAAATTGAGAAGACAAAGAGAGGGCTAAGCTTAGAAAAAAGATGTTGGTTTAGTCCAAACTGGAACACAATTCAGTTATTGGATCATAACTGGAGCTGTAGAACTTGGATTTAGGTCTGGTTTATATGGATATAAAGTTAAGACATAGGCCTAAAATTTTCATGAAGAGTCCAAGATTTAAAAGGACCGTTTTCAAGTTCAAATGGTAGCAACAACAGAGAAGTTGGAATCTGTCATGCAGCCCAAACACTCAGTGTTTAGCCCATATCTTGAGTTCTAGAAGTCCAAATGACCTTATTCTTGTTTTTTTGGAAAGCTAAGACAATTCCTCAAAACTTTCATGAAGACTATCTATTCAAATTTTGATGTTAACAATGATGTTTTCTGCAGACAAGAAGATAAGGATGGTTACCAAGTCAAGAGGTGGTCATCCACTCAATAATTAGTCATCAAATCAATAGTTCTGAATTTTGGCCAATAAAAGGAGGCATTTGCCATGCATTTAGGCATCTTGGTTCTCAGATCAAGATCATATTCTTGCTCTCTCTCTCTTTATATTTTTGTAATGCTTAAGTTTTGCTTTCATTACTCTCTTGTTTATGCCTTTCATTTCCTTTATTATACTTATATAATCATGTTCTACTCTTGTTTATCTATGTTTCTCTTATTCATAATGTTCAGCTAAGTTTATTATGTCAAGGTGAAAAGGTTACACTAATGGTGTAAGAATAAGTATAGTACAAACTCAACATGAACTTTAATGTTTGATACTAACATGTTTTATATTTATTATTTTACTCACTCTTAATACCTTACTTGTTAAATGCTTAATCTAGATTTGTGTTGAACAACCCTTGGTACAATAAATACTTGGCACTTCCATAGCCCAATTGTATGGTATAACTGACATTTGTGCTATGAAAGGAACTTGATTTGTTGTTAACATAAGTTATCATCATGAATACCTGATAATATTTACAGGTATTGGCATTACTCGAATAAGATAATTCATGTAATCATGTTAACAATTTATAATCCGAGTGGAACCTCCTTTGTGTGTGGTTTCCAGTCAAGTAATAAAAAGAGTTTATACTATACTTATTTAAAGTACCATTAGTAGATTCTCTAACCTTGACAATTGTTTTATATTTGTTTAAATCCTTACATCAATATCACATATCAAAGCTCTCTTCAATTCCTTTTCTGTTATTATCTATTTCTTTATTTGTAGTTTATACAGTTAACCTCCCTGTGGTTCGACCCCAGTCTTGCCGGGTTATTTATTACTTCAACATTCCTGCACTTGGGATAAGACATCAACTCTTTGATCGTGTCAAGTTTTTTGCGCCATTGCCGGAGAGGTAAAATCCTGTATAAATTATAATATTTATTTTCTTTTCTTTTTTCACTTTTCTTGTATCTAACTTTTGTTTCTTTTTCTTTTGTTTTCTTCTTTCTTTTATTCTCTTCCTACACGTACATTAAGTGGTAGACTTTGTAGGGTATCCTCATCATTTTCAGAAAATATAGCCGAAGAAGATAATCAATCGCTTCATAATGAAAATATGAAAATAATCGAGTTAGAACACTTAAAGACCACATGAATCCTACAAGAACAAGTGCACCCTCATGTATAGTTTTCCCTATAGATGTATCTCACTTTAATTTTAAGCCAGACATTATTCAACTTTTACCTTCTTTTCATGACTTAGATTTAGAAAATCCATACTTGCATTTAAAGGAATTTGAGGAGGTCTGTAACACCTATAATGACTTAAATTGTAGCATGAACATCATCAGATTAAAGCTTTTTTCTTTTTCATTAAAAGATAAAGCTAAAACATGGCTACAAAATCTTAGGTCAGGATCCATCCGTGCTTGGGATGAAATGCAACAACAATTTTTAAAGAAGTTTTTTCCGTCTCACAAACAAACCCTTTCAAAAGACAAATCACCACATTCACTAAAAAACCAGGAAAAACATTTTACCAATGTTGGGATAAGTATCGAGACTTGCTTAATACTTGCCCTCATTATGGTTTTGAAACATGGAGATTGGTTTAACATTTTTATGAAGGGTTAACACCTAAAGATAGACAAATGGTGGAATTGATGTGCAATGAAACTTTTGAAGATAAAGACCATAATGAAGCAATGGAGTACCTAGACTTGCTAGCTAAAAATGCTCAAAATTGGTACACTACAGGCACTTATGAGGTACCAAGTAAAACTCAATCTCATACATTTAGTGGAGGAATGTACAACCTTAGGGAAGATCATGACCTCCAAGCTAAGTTTGCATCTTTAGCTAAAAAAGTCGAGGCACTAGAATTGAAAAAGAGTTGTCAATTAAAATGATCAAAGAGTTGATGTCTTATCCCATGTGCAGGAGTGTCGAAGTAACCAGCAACACCAAGGTCGAACCACAGGGAGGTGAACTATATAGAATTATAAATAAAAGAAAAGATTTGAAGAGAGCGTTGAGATGTGATAATGATGTAAGGATTTAAACAAAGATAAAACAATTGTCAAGGTTAGAGGATCCACTAATGGTATTTCAAATAAGTATAGTATAAACTCTTTTATTATTCAATTGAAAACCACACACAAAGGAGATTCCACTCAGATTATAAATTGTTAACATGATTACATTAATTATCTTATTCGAGTAATGCCAATATTTGTAAATATTATCAGGTATTCGTGGTGATAACTTATGTTAATAACAAATCAAGTTCCTTTCATAACACAGGTGTCGATTATACCATACAGTTGGGCTATGAAAGTATCAAGTATTTGTTGTACCAAGGGTTGTTCAACACAAATCTAAATTAACCATTTAACAAGCAAGGTATTAAGAGTGAGTAAGATAATAAATATAAAACATGTTAGTATCAAACATTAAAGTTCATGTTGAGTTTATACTATACTTATTCTTACACCATTAGTGTAACCTTTTCACCTTGACATAATAAACTTAGCTGAACATTATGAATAAGAGAAACATAGATAAACAAGAGGAGAACATGATTATATAAGTATAATAAAGGAAATGAAAGGCATAAACAAGAGATTAATGAAAGCAAAACTTAAGCATTACAAAAATATAAAGAGAGAGAGAGAGAGCAAGAACATGATCTTGATCTGACAACCAAAATGCTTAAATGCACGGCAAATGCTCTTTTTATAGGCCAAAATTCAGAACTATTGATTTGATGACTAATTGTTGAGTGGATGGCCACCTCTTGACTTGGTAACCATCATTATCTTCTTGTCTGCAGAAAACGTAATTTCTAACATCTGAATTTGAACAATTAGTCCTTATGCAAGTTTTGGGGAATTGTCTCAGCTTTTCAACAAAACAAGAATGAGGTCATTTGGACTTCTAGAACTTGAGATATGGGCTGAACACTGAACAGTATCTGGGCTGCAGGACAGATTCCGACTTCTCTGTTGTTACTACAATTTGAACTTGAAACCAGTCTTTTTGAATCTTGGACTCTTCATGAAAGTTTTAGTCCTATGTCTTGGCTTTATTTCCATATAAATCAGACCTAAATCCAAGATCTACAGCTCTAGTTATGATCCAATAACTGAATGGTGTTCAAGTTTGGACTAAACTAACATCTCTTTTCTAAGCCTAGCCCTCTTTTTGTCTTCTCAATTTCAGTAGTTAAACTCATCAATCAATCCTTTGATTTATGTGATAAGCCTATATTTAAAATGAGTATTTACCATAAATTAAAGGTATCTTATATTATCAGACTTGTTATTATAAAACATGCTCTAGTTAAGGAGTTATCGATACTTCAAGTGCAAAATGATGATATAAAACCTTGATAAAAAAATACACTTTTAAGTACTAATCACACCCCCCAACCAGCTTATTACTGGTCCCTAGTAATCAAAGCGTTAAAATAGAAAAACAATTTGCAAGTTCCACAAAGCAAGGTATTCATCATTCAACTTCCATTAATCTATCCAAATAAACAAACTCTCATTAAATTTATATATCTGCTGCATACTGTTGAAACAAGATGTTAATAAACCTTCTTTTTATGTGCTCAATGTATGGAAACATGGTTGACGGGGCTTTTATTGGAAGAAAACAATATTTTGTTTTAATGTTTATCGAAGGTTAACTTTCTTGGGTTGGGATTACTATCTTCTTTTTTTTCTTCTTTTTTTAAATATATATATGTATAACTTAAAACACAATGCATTTTTAACCCATGTAACAAGTTTTGGCTAATGACTCCCAGACCAGTTGGTCTTATGGCATTAGGTGTTGAGACATCCCTATAAGCTTAGTAACTCGGGTTGCAGATACTGATATGTAGATAGTGCAATGTTTGATTCCTTTAAGCTTTTCTCCTTAACCCATGTAACCAGCATTGGACCAATAGCTCCCAAGTCAGTTGACTTTAGGGTATTAGGTGTTAAAACACCCCTTCGGGCTTAATTGCTTAGGTTAGGGAGGCTACGAAACCAAACTTATCTATGTTTTTATTATCATCAATATTTTGTTTTTTTTTTTTTTACAAACTATATACTATCCCTCCCCTTAGTTGTTACCTTTAATAAAAGAACATAAATAATGTAATAATCTAATATACAACCCACAATCATATGTTAAAGTGTGTGCGTGAAAATGAAGGTTTAAGAATACTTGTTAAATGAATATATGAGCTCAAGTGATAACAATGCGAGAGTTTGTAAACTTGAATATTTCAAGAAGTATTCTAATAGACCTTGATAAGTATATTGCAAATAACCATTGGAAAATGTTTACTAAGACGCGTCTCAAGAGTCAATAAAATTCTCCCATACTTTACCATCCTAATAATAATAGTTTTGTCAAATGGTTTTATTAAAAACAAAAGCAGTTTGTTAGTTAGTTTTTTTTTTT
>Ga0325404_1002649_pt1 | contig 19114 bp, 8 predicted proteins | sample PopdelMetagenome_18_FD_205664 | JGI IMG/M metagenome (GOLD analysis project Ga0325404, IMG submission 205664) | Populus deltoides microbial communities from Bellville, Georgia, United States - Xylem-Control-R1 | ecosystem: Host-associated > Plants > Phyllosphere > Stem > Wood/Secondary xylem... | reverse complement strand
TCATAAACTTTGTTATATATATATATATATATATATATATATATATATATATATATATATATATTATTTGTAATTTATATAGTTCACCTCCTTGTGGTTCGATCCCGGTCTTGCCGGGTTATTTATTACTTCGACACTCCTGCACTTGGGATAAGACATCAATCTTTTGATCGTGTCGTGCCTCTTGATGAGGTGTTGTGTTAGAAAGGTTTTTGGATTTAATCATAAAATTATGATTAATGTTCAGGAGTCACCACTTAGTATTATGGTTACTAGGAACCTATGGTTTGCGAGAGTCTGGGTAAGGAACTCGTTGTGTAAGGGGAAGACGCATCACCCTCAGTGCACCCTATCTAAGCTAAGCTGCATTATTGTTTGATTGTTTTTTCTAGGTCGGGTTTATAATCGTTGGTTTTTTTTAAAGTTCTCTTCATGAGAAAGTCTCTACCTAACCGTTCTAAAGTCTAAATTTTAGCATCGCATTTATTTACACCTTGTATCTTTAATACCTGATGGTGTACTTTATCGTGTAATTTTACACCTTACAAATATTAAAGTCTACATCTAGACCCTAAAAAAATATTGGAAAAAGATTTTTGATATTTTGGTCAAACACTAATGGATGATCATAAACTGGTTACGATATCTATTTTTATTTTTATTTTCAAAACATGAGAAAGATGCAATTTTTTTATGAAAATATGCTTGGAAAAGTTTTAAGATTTGGCCGTATGCATAAAAAAAATATTTTTTTTTTAAAGGAGAAATTATTTTAAAAGCTTTTTTATATATATATTTTGTAGAAATTTTTTTGGAGAAAACCAAGTATTTTAATACCAGATTTTTATTTTATAGTGTAAATATACAACCCGATATAATGCAAAATTGGTAGAAAAATATTTGAGAAAATCACAATTTTTATGAAATGATTTTTGAAAGTTTTTTTTTTATTTCTTTAAAAATATTATAATATATATTATTATAAATAAATATATATTAAATATATATGGGCTGGGTCGCCCCAACTAATTAGGTCGAGCCCAGGAATGTTGGATTGGGCCAATCTCGGCCCAATAGATTTTTCCTTCTTTTTAGTGTCGGGTCGAGTCCGACCCATATAGTTGAGCTGAGCTAGAAGTTGCCCGACTCAACGTTCATTGCATGAATAGTGGATGTGAATTATAATTCATATATTGTTCACTCTGTGAATAGAGGTAGTGAAGAAGAAGAAGAAAGGGAAAAGAAGAAAGCTACTTGGTGTGGTCGCGGTCTGGTCGTGGAGGACGACATGCGGTGGTGGCTGAGGCTGTGGCAAAGGTGGTGGCCGGTCTTAGCCGCTTGTAACGGAAGATGAAGAAGTTGCAGACGAGAGAGAGAGAGTTGGTGTAACCACCACATGAGGTAGTCAGACAGTTGCATGTGGTAGAGAGGATGGTGGTCAAGCCAACAATGATAGTGGTGGCGGCCGAAAGCCACGACAGAGAAGAAAAAAGAGAGAACTCGTTGCAGAAAAAAAAAAACTTGGGAGGAGAAGGTTGGTTTTTTTTCAATTTTTGGACTGGTTGGTTTTTTTTCAATTTTTGGATTGGATTTTCTCTGCTCAAGCCATGAAATCCACTCCTATTTATTGTGGGGTGGAAAAGGGTAATTTTGTATTTACAGGGGAAAAATTTCAGCCATTGATTCGGTTGGTAAGGATCCCAACTGTTGGTTCAAAGTAAGCACCATGAACTGTCAAATCTGATAGTTCAAGGTTGCCTGAGTTGGCTACTTTAGACCGGTGTCGGGGCTGTTTTGATGATAATATGCCTAAACGAACCATACTCTGGGATAGAGGGATGTCAAGTGACTATTTTTGTTCATGTGTTGTCAATTTTGGTGGACATATGAGGCATTAAATGCACCTGAAAAGTAGCCACCCGAGTAGCATTTTCGGGCAAAATCGGGGAAGACAATGAACAGTGACTCGACGACACGTCGTCTGGTCCTCTCTCTTTTTCTTATAAAAAAATAAATGCAAAAACATCGTTATTTTGGGTTAAATAAGGGAATTTTTTCAAACTTCAATTGAGTCCTTCATCCTTCGCATTCGTTCAATTGCACCCCTAACTAACCCTAAACCTTTGATTTAGTGCAATTTAGCCCCTGTTGAACTTCAATTTGAACCCCGAAGTTCAAGGCCTTTTGCACTTTGGTCCTTGGTCTTAGATTTATGCAATGTAACTCCTAATTGACCATTAAACTTTCAATTTCTTTAATTTCACTCCTGGTTTCAAACAATTAAGCCCCTATAGTTCGGCGCCTTTTACAAATTGGTCCTTGGATGCGAGGTTCAATTGGACCCTTAATTAACCCAAAAACTTCAATTTTCTTGCGATTTTACCCATGATTTCAATCAATTAACTTGGTAAAAATTAAATTTGGTCTCTTAAAATTCCAATTTTCTCAATTAAGCCCGAATTAGACTCCCAAACTTAATTTTTCACCAATTAAGCCCCTAATAAAATTAATTTGATCCATTTAAGTATAATTAAGTCCTTGCACTTAATTAAACCCTTCAATTGGACCCAAAATAATTCTTAAACATAATTAAAATTCAATTTGGCCCATGATTAAATCAAATTGGCCTATTAAAAATTTAATTATATCCCTTGACTTATTTTTTTTATGCAAATTCGTCCAATAATAATTTAATTTGACCTTGAATTTGCATTGTTTTTTTTTTTATTTTTGGGTATAATGGGGTACAATTAGGTCTCGAATTTCTTTCAAAATTGCAGCTTGATTTCCTATCATGCTACCTTCACGTTGCCAACCCTTATTTTATTTTTTGATTTTTTTAAAAATAAGTTTTTGAGAATACCGTAAAATTGAGTTACGACAACTCACATGAAAAAACTCGAAGGGGGTTTTACAATGAGAATGTATTATATGGAAATTGACTTGGTATGTAGTGTTTATAGAAAGATTAATAATATTGTTTTTGTTTATATGGTTAGTAATCATAATAACTATAATCTTTATAACTATAATCATAAAAATGTTTATTATAAATTTCATGTTGTGTGTCTTACATATATATTTTTTTAGGGCCTTAGTTCTTTGTAGGGTATTGTCAAGATATTTAGTTTTTTTTTATGTTGGATAGGTTCTTGTATTATCTGTGAAAGTTTTGTAAATAAATTTGTATGTATGGATTTTAAAAAATATTGTAACCTCATTAATGTAGAATTAGATATCATTAGAATTATTGATGAAATTGTTTCGAGAGTAAAGGTTGTCATTATAGGACAATGTAAAAAAAAAAAACCTTTTATTAGTTAAGGTTTCATTTGATATGAATTTTTTCAATTGATTTAATTATTTTTTTAACTTTTAATTCATATAAAGTTATAATTATGTTTGTTTAAAAATAAATCTTGATTTAAACAAAATGTTTTTTGAAAAATTAAGTTAAAATTTAAAATTTGTAACTTTTGAATTATATATTCAAACTCATACTGTATAAATTCTTTTAATTTTTTTTTGAAATGAATCATTTTTACCAAACATACTTCTAAGTTTTTATCTTATTAATTATAAAAAATTAAATATCTAATTTTTTTAAACAAAAAAAATAACAGCTTTGAGTTATTTTCTAGATGCAAAATCTACAACAGGAAAAACCAATCTGCATGTGAGCATCTATAGGCTTTCTTTTGCCTTAAAAAAAAGGAAATATGAGGAGCCAATCAATAGCATATTCCTCTTCTCGCAGCACAAACCTCTCTCTCTCTCTCTCTCTTAAAAAACAGAAAAATAAGTTACAGGCCCAAGAACACCAAACTGCAAGGTTTCAATCACCCACATTTGTTATTTCTTCCTGTTCCTGTTCCAGTTCCAACAGAAACTCCAGTGTAGTGATTACAGTAGAAAAATAACCACTATATAACGATGCCGGAAGAGACCAATTCTATTGACTACGTAATGGAGAAGGCCTCAGGTCCTCACTTCTCCGGCCTCCGTCTCGATGGCCTGCTTTCTTCTCCTCCGTCTTCCTCCACTGCGTCTCCCTCTCACCGCTCCGCCTCCGCCTCCGACTCCAATGCTCCCAAACAACCTTTTGTCATTGGTATATTTCACTCACTCGCTCACAAATTTAAATTATTTAATTTTAATAAAATACTAATATTGTTTTTTGAATATTTTATTAACGTTGTAGGTGTTTCTGGTGGTACGGCTTCCGGTAAGACTACAGTGTGCGATATGATCATTCAACAGCTTCATGATCACCGTGTTGTTCTTGTTAATCAGGTTTTTTAATTTTTTAATTTTTTGGATTTATTTTTTTTTGTCTCTCATTTTAAAATTTTATTATTATGATTTGTTTTTGAATTTTAGGATTCATTTTATCGTGGCTTGACGGCTGAAGAATCGAAGCGAGTGCATGAGTATAATTTTGATCATCCTGGTAAAATTGAGTTGTTCTTCAAATTTAGAGAAATAATTTTTTTTTTTTGGTTAGTTGTTTTAGTGTTGTTATTGTTGTTGTCGTTGTAGATGCTTTTGATACGGAGCAGCTTTTAGACTGTGTTCAAAAGATGAGAAGTGGGCATTCTTATCAAGTTCCAATCTATGATTTTAAGAGCCATCGCCGATGTTCGGATAGCTTCAGGCAGGTACTTACTTTACCCAATTTTCAGCACCAAATACTTTTTTTTTTCCTGAGGATTGGTGTGATAATTTTGGATACGGGATGGTAAATCGTGACATGTTTAATCAATCATTTTAGCGATTTTAACTTGGTACCCCAGTTGGAAACTCTTCCTTTTATAAAAGGTCGAGGTTGCTGCGTTTCGCTCCCGCTATTGGCATGGATGGAGAAAATGTGGTATCTCATTTATTTTTTTCCAGCTGCAATTCTATGCGGGAAATTACAAGCGCAGAGCGTGAATGATTTAGTGATAATATTGTGAGGGTTTGTGAATTTTGACATCATCACAAGTCAACCTACTGCTGTTAGTGCCACTTTCTCGCCATTTAGTTAAATCCCCTATAAACAGCTGCAAAGCTCTACTGTCATGGAAAGTAAGAAGTTGAAATATTTAATATATGGGCATTTGAATTGTTCGTGGCACTATTTACTCCTTTTTTTCTAATTATTTTTCAATCTCTTTGCCTTTCTTCTTCTAGAGAGGGTCATTTTAAATGCAAATTCTTTCTAGTTTCTTTTGAAACATTACTTGGATTTTTTGTCAGGTAAACGCTTCTGATGTGATTATCCTTGAGGGGATTCTGGTTTTCCATGACCAGCGTGTTCGCAACCTGATGAACATGAAAATCTTTGTTGACACAGGTTTGAGTTGTTAACTAGTTATCTATCATGGAAAACATCCCCCTCAATATTCCATAGGTCTTGGAGATTGTGTAGTGTGTGCTTGTGTGTTCATGCCCTGCTTGAGCTCCTTAACACACAATCTGGTAAATTGACAGGCAATTGCTATATTATAAAGCTTTTGCCTTTGTGTGACCAAAGATGCAGCACTCTTGACAAGAATAAGTATGGTAATCATTATTAATCTGCATATTGGATCTACTTGTACATAAATCCTTCAGTTTAACATAAAGTGGAAAACCATTTTGGGCTCAGAATGCCATATGATAGTGTTATTTTAATCATAACTTGACATTGTAATAAAGCCACAGAAGTCTAGCCAGACATGTTGGGAGATGGTCTGCCTAAAGAGTTACATGACTGTCAAATGAAGGAAGATGCAGTTAATTTTTTTTAGCTATTACTATATTTTTCTTTACTTTGCTGTCTCCCCTTTATTTATATTGGTGATGTGTTGCTTCTAGATGCTGATGTGAGGCTTGCTCGTAGAATAAGGCGTGACACAGTTGAGAGGGGTAGGGACATAAACTCTGTTCTTGAACAGGTTAGCACTTTATGCTTATTATATTTTTTGTCCTCAATTAGTGAAATAATGATTAAGGTCAGCCATGGCTTGTAAGTGTGTTTTTCACATAAACATGTTTTGCATGAAGCATTTCATTCCTATTTTAATTTAAAATTATGGCATATTTGCTAAGTATATTTAGCAAATTTAAATTATATTGCTGAATATCCTTTGTTTTTTTGCTTTGTATGTGATTGCTTGCATTAGTGTACACTGTTTCCTGATTGTATGAAAGCCGCAATATAGAAGGAAAGTGGCCTACACTCAAATGGATATAACACTGTGTTTAGTATTCATCATCCATCTCGAACCAGCAGCACATGCATTGAAGCACCGGGGCTGATGCCTGCCTCTAGTTTAAGTTCCATTATCATGAACTTGCCACCGGAGGACTCAAATTAAAGTCTCTAGATGTCAAAGGAAAGGATTCATTTCGTTCTCCTAGTTTTGTACTCTATACTGTCCACTTGGAATGAAATGGCTGTGGAAAATAGGAGTAGGATTTTGACTTCTAAGAAGTGTCTTAATCACAATGTATTTCAGCAAATGGTGTACTGGAAATTGTTATATCCCATCAATTAGTGACTGAAATGCAAGCGCTCAACTGGTGCTGCTACATGTTAATCCTAGGAAGAAACCCCCATGTTGAGCACATATATAGACAGTAGTGGATCTAAACTTCCATAGCAATTCATGCGTGTTTGTCTGTTGGCCAGAGGTAGGAAACTCTTCTGCTGGACCACTAAAGTGACCTTGGATCATTAATTACAACTTTAAAATCATGGATTGGTGATTAGTTAATCCATATTAGAGCAAGGATAATGTCCCATTTTAATATTGCTCATGATTTTCAAGGTGCTTATGCTGTGAATTTTTGCAGAAATTGAGAGGGTAATTCTCAGAGATTTAATCTCTTTAAACTCTAAGTGACTGTTATTAATGTCACACACTGAAGCATAACTGTTGATTTTGCAGTATGCTAAATTTGTGAAGCCTGCTTTTGATGATTTTGTGTTGCCTTCAAAGAAGTATGCTGATCTGATCATCCCACGGGGAGGTGACAATCATGTTGCCATTGATTTAATTGTGCAACATATCCACACTAAGCTAGGTCAACATGATCTGTGCAAAATATATCCAAATGTGTATGTCATTCAGTCAACTTTTCAGGTATGTCTTTTGTATTATTTTCCTTTTGTTGCTATTATGCAGTATGTGAAACTGATTTTGGTAGTGTTTTCAGTATTTGCAAGAGAGTGCAAAACCTATTGTGTGAACTGTGTTAGTGGTAATATTTTAATGGTTATGTCTTCAAAACAAACTGACTATATTCAGTGAACTATAGTAACCATTCAATGTTAACATATAAAATTGAGTCTATAGGTAGTGTCCAAAGAGGCATCAAGTGACTTTGGAGTTGGGGCATAATGGTTGGAATAAAGCAATAGTTCACGTGAACAAGAATGTTATGTTAGCATGGCTTTTGGTTTTGGGTATTGGACATTATGAGCAAATGTTGGGCAAGGCCTAAAATTTGTCATTTTCTTTTATTTGTATGTATATCTAAACAAGTACCAAAAGAAAGAAGAAGAAACCAATGTGGGAATGGGTCAATTGGCAGTAGGATGTCAATGGATGAGACTAGTGTGCTTAAAGATCTTCCTTAGCCTCTGCAGATATATATGCAATTTAGTTGAATTTGAGTCCCGTCCAGCTTTGATTCATCCTTTGTTTGGATTTGCTTATGTTGACGAGTCATGTTGCAGATAAGAGGTATGCATACACTGATTCGAGACAACGAGATATCAAAGCATGATTTTGTATTTTATTCAGACCGACTTATCCGTCTGGTATATTTTATCCTTTTTTCCAAAATTCCTCTTGTACTCTGTTCTCATTATAGATTGTAATAAATGTTTTCACTGAGTTTTCAGGTTGTGGAACATGGTCTGGGCCATTTGCCATTCACTGAGAAGCAAGTAGTGACACCAACAGGTGTGTTGGAGTAGAATAAATAATGAAGCGTGGGTTCTATAATATGTTTTCTTCGTAACATTTCTTTTTCTTTTCCTTTAACTCATTTTTTACTGCATCACTCATTTTCCTTGTTTTTAGTTTTCTATCTTTATATGTACAAAATATATAGAGAGGGCGATAATTTTTGCAACTTAATTTGAAATATAATACTTTAGGTGTCGAGAAGCCCTTGCATTTTCTGCGTGTTGAATAGTTGAATTTGAATATTAGATGAATTTACTGGTCAATTCTTCTACACAACATTGAAAATTTGATTTCATTCTATTCTAGGATCGGTTTACACTGGTGTTGACTTTTGCAAGAAATTATGTGGGGTTTCTATTGTTCGAAGGTGAGGTTTAAATCAGTTATTTACTTTGGCAGTTCTAGCATTTGGTTTGTTGGCATCTTGCTTCGGGAATGTGTTGAGCGGCAAGTTGTCATCTTAGGGTGCAAGCAGTAATGAGTTTAGTACATTCTTCAGCTTCCCGACCCTGATGCTAGGGTCATATTGGGCCTCAATACAGATATATTTCTGCTAACCAGTACTTCTTGTCTGTCATTTACAGTGGAGAAAGCATGGAAAATGCTTTGCGAGCATGCTGCAAAGGAATAAAAATTGGAAAATTACTCATCCACCGTGATGGAGACAATGGAAAACAGGTAAAATTTTATGATTACCCAATAAGAAATTCCTCACAGTACTTGAGGATCACATTTTAGTTATCTTTTAACGTTAGATTACTGTTTCCAACTTATGCAGCTTATATATGAGAAGCTCCCCAAGGATATTTCAGAACGGCATGTCCTGCTTCTAGACCCTGTTCTTGCTACAGGTAATAAGTTTCTATTCACTTCAAACTTTGCCATTGTCTGTTTTGTCTTAAAGTCTCAAGTATATGTTCCTATAGCGTTACTCTTTTTTGTTTTAATTGGTTGATTTGGTAGTGATCTCTTCACTTCTATTTTCTATTTCTTGAGCTTTTTCTTGCCCCCTCACTATTCTGGTTTCTCAATGAATAATGTAGATTCTGCTGAAAATTGTTTTTACTTCATTGGAATCTGATTTCATGTCCGCACAGAGAATTTACTATAATAAGTTTGTTCATGGGAAGAAGCATTTTGCATCCATGTGTAAAATAGTACTTGGAGCCATACATTGGCTTGCTGTTAGTGTGACTTTGACAAATCTGGCCATTTTCCAGATGAACAATATTTGGCCAGATTTAAGAGAAATCTTTATTTTAAGTGAAGCTTTGACAAATCCAGCAAAAAATTCGGTCTTTGATTTAAGAGCAATCTTTATTTTTTGCTGTCTAGTGGTGCTCTATTAGGATGTATGATGGCTTGTATTCATATGTGTGGTATGTCAAATATCTGACCAATTATGTGAGAAGGCATTCATTGTTCATCCATGGAAATTATTCATTGCCTTGTAGATGATTGATTGCTATCTTTGATAATTTTCTTTAAGGTAACTCTGCAAACCAAGCGATAGAACTTCTCATACAGAAAGGAGTTCCAGAATCCCACATCATATTCCTAAACCTAATATCTGTAAGTTACTATCTTTTGATGATGACTTTCTTGAAGGTAAATCTATACTTGTTGCAGTATCTTGCTCGAGTTTGGATTGCTGAAGTCTATTGATATTTTTTCACTCTGGAACTTCAGGCTCCTGAGGGCATCCATTGCGTTTGCAAAAGGTTCCCAACCTTGAAAATCGTCACTTCAGAGATTGATGTTGCCTTAAACGAGGAATTTCGGGTCATACCAGGCATGGGTGAGTTTGGTGACCGGTACTTTGGCACTGATGATTAAACAGAGTAGCTGACAAGCAGGAGGGATACGAGGAACTAGTGGGTGGTCCTGTCAAGTGAGTGAGACTAATATATCAAGATTTTATTATGAGACTGGATAGTCTTTAATTTGTCACTTTCTGAGTTATATCATTCATGTTAATACGAGTATTAGTCACGTGATCGGCATTGTTGATAAGATCACCTCTCCTAAATTATTATTATCAAGTATATATAAAGCTAAAAGGTGCGGGTAACACAATATTTCCCCACATTCATTAGCAATGTGTTTTTTTTTTACACTGTTTTTTTTTATTATTATTATTACATTTTGATCTTTTTTTTTCTTTTGGTTTTTGATTTTTTTTAATTTATTTCTTATATGATGTGTTTATGGAGATTTAGAGTTGGTAATTTATTTTAATTTATCTTTTATATGATTATCATAATATTAAAAAAATATTCCAGCATCGGGTTGGTATCAGAAAAACATCACAACATTGGTGTGATTTATTTTTTAAAAAGTCTAGTTAAATAAAATCATTTTAAAAAACTAAGTTCTTAAAAAACTAGGCGAGTTTAATTTTATCTTTTAGTATTTGGCTGATTGAGAATTGAGTTTTATAATTTGTTTTTTTCTTATTTTCTATTAGGTTATCATAGTCTTAGAAAAGATCTATATTGACTTATACTCGATTTTGTAATCGTTTATTTTTGTTATTATGTAGTTAAATAAACTATTTTTGTTATCATATAGTTAAATAAACAATAGTTTAGAAAAAACAAGTTATTAATCTCAATGGAATTCATTACCTGGTTTACGGGTCTGAGATATTGACCCAGATTACTTGATTAACGAGTTTATCCATCAAACCTGATATGTTTTTTTTTAGTTTCTGGTCTTTTAATTTTTTAATTTTATTTTTTTTTAATATTGAATTAGTTGAGAAATGAAATTCATGATTTATGTTTATTTTCATTTTCTATGGAGTTATTACGATCTTAAATAAACATCTTTTTTAGGGTTGATGCTTGATTTTGTAAGTATCTAATGTTATCATAAAAATAATATACAAAAATAACAAACTTATTAAACTCATTGATGTCCATGACCCAGGTTATAAGGTAAGGTCGATCTGATTTGACATCGTCTCAATATTAAAAAAAATTATTGTTTTAAGGTTTTTTTAAAAAACTATGGTATCTTTTTACCAGTCATCTAAATTATCTTTGGACCCATTAAATTGAATGATTCACTTTGGATCAATTCTCACGCGGTTTAATTCAAAAGGCAAAGAAACTGGTTGACAGATTTCAAGATCGAACTGCTTGATTGAGTTTAATGATACTGTAAAAAAAAATCTTCATACTCTTAACATTTCTTTTAAGTTTAGAAAAAGAATAGTCTAACCCTTAGCGGATCGTGAACAAATGTACTAGTAGTATAAACCATAGTTATCAAACCCGTCTGAGGGGTTGATCCGACCAAGGGGTCGAGTCGTGAGTTACATGGTCAGCCCAGAAAAATGAAAAAAATAATATTTGAAATTCTAATATTTCATATGAAAAAATTAAGAAACAATTCATGTGAATATAAGCTATATATGTTGTAAACAATGAAGTTTAAAAGAATATTTTAAAAAGTTTTTTATTCTACATTGAAAAAATATAATTTTTTTCTTGTGAATATAGAGTATATATACTAAAGGGTTTCAAATCCCACATTGAAAAAATAAATTTTTTCTTGTGAACATAAAGTATATATACTAAAGGGTTTCAAATCCTTCAAATCTCAAATTAAAAAGATAATATGTTATCATTTTAAGTTGAAGTATTTAAACCAAAAAGTTTTTTATCCCACATTGAAAAAACATAACTTTTTTTTTGTGAACATAGATTATATATATTAAAGGGTTTCAAATCTCACATTGAAAAAATATTTTTTTTTTCTTATGGACATAAAGTATATATATTAAAAGGTTTCAAATCCTTCAAATCTCACATTAAAATGATATCATGTTATCCTTTTAAGTTGAAGTATTTAAACCAAAAGGTTTTTTTTTATCTCACATTGAAAAAACATAACTTTTTTCTTGTGAACATAGTATATATACTTAAGGGCTTCAAATCCCACATTGAAAAAATAATCAAATCCTTCAAATCTCACATTGAAAAGATATCATTTTATCCTTTTAAGTTGAAGTATTTAAACCAAAAGGTTTTTTTTTTTATCTCACATTAAAAAAACATAACTTTTTTCTTGTGAACATAGTATATATACTTAAGGGCTTTAAATCCACATTGAAAAAATAACTTTTTTCTTGGGAACATAGAGTATAAATACTAAATGGTTTCAATTCTCACATTGAAAAAAAATAAAGCATTCTTTTAGTATTTATATAGTAAACTTTGAAAATGGTTAATAACCAATTAAAAAAATAAAAAAAGAGGGGTCTAAGAGAAAAACCACATTTGAAAAAAAAAGGGTCTCGTCCGGGTTAGCCTAAGTCATAGGTCGACTCGTCGGGTCGCCCGGGTTTGACTGGGTTTTTGCACTGACCATTTTGTTGCCTTCACCGGACCAGTCCATCTACCAGGTCAACCCGTCGAGTCGGTCCGGGTTTAATAACTAGGGTATAAACTAAAAAAAATGGTGTTTTTATTGTGCACAATTTTACAAAAGCACTATTAATTTCAGTAGTTTTTTTTAATCTATATTTCTCTCTATTTTCATACTTCAACATTTAGTTTATTGAAGATTGTGCTTTATAATTTATTGTGCTTTGTTTAATATAGGGTTAGCTCGGTCTCATAACTAATATCACGAGTTTAGCGGCTTAACTTGGTATACTTGAATTTTTATGTCTTCTTTTAATTCATATTTTTTTTTCAATTCCATCCCTCAATATTGGGTTGATTGAGAATTATATTTCATTATTTATTTTGATTTGCTTTTTATGAGATTATCTCGATCTCATGACTCAAGTTGTTGATTTGACGGGTTAACCTAGTTAACTCGAGTTTTGTTTTATATTTTTTTAATTTTAATTTTTTAATTTTATCATTTAACATGGAGTTGATTATAAATTAGGCTTCATGATTTATTTTGGTTTGTTTTCTATGAGGTTATCATGGTTTTATGACTCAAATCACATATTTTACAAGTTAACCCGGGTAGATCCAGGTTGTTTTATTATGTTTTGTTTTTAGATAATTTTTTTAACTTTCAACCTTCAACAATGAGTTTATTGAAAATTGAGTTTCTTAATTTGTTTTAATTTTTGTTCTATAAGGTTATCAGTCTTATGACCTTAATCGTAAGTTTGGGAGGTCTACTCAAGTTGACTCGAGGTTATTTATTTTATTTTATTTGCTATGAGGTTGTTTTGATCTTCTAAGCTTAGTTACATGAAACAAAATAATGGAAGAAAATAGGAATTTTGCTTAGCTTGGAGTCGACCATTTTTAGGGAGAAAAGGTGCTCTATTGTATATGATTTGACTAGCTAAATTTGTATGTTGTATTATCATTAATGATTGGGAATGATAGTTAAAATAAATTGTGAATGTTAGTTGAATGAACGAAAAGAAGAAAAGAAAATTTAGTTAGTGTTGCTATTTCTTTGTAATTAGAGAAGTTTGGAAAAAAAAATATGTAATGGAAAAAGGTTTGGTATAATGAAAAATCAATAAATGGGTATACCTTATATAAGAACAAGATAATGACATTGTAAGGATTGTGAAAAATAACTAAAATGAAGTGGCAAAAAAATGTTAGGTGGGTAAGGTTAATACAGAAATTAGTAATTATGAGAGGTTAAGAAAAAAATAAAATTTTGTAGACACATGGAGTCATATATATAGACGCGCACACACACACTAATTATGGTATGTCCTTTTATAGGAGAGGCTCTAGAAACTAGTCCTTCAACAAGGAGGGCTTGTTTGAAAGGAGGACCAGGTAGGTCCTCGATACCTTGTCCGTTTCAATTTAGTACAACTTTATTAATAATTTTGAGATTTTTATATCATGTTGTAATCATGAAATGAAAAGAGAATGATTGGATTATGTTTATTGAATGAGAGAATGAATTATGCCTTTGAGGCGGGAATGATATCAAATGATATTGCTTTCGGGGTGAGATATTAGAATTCCAAGAATGGATTGCCTTCTGGGCACAATAATAGATTCCAAGAAAGGATTATCTTCTGGGCAGGATAATAGAATTTTAAGAATAAATTGTCTTTAGAGCAAAATAATAGGTGGAATATGAGAATTGTTCTAATGATCGCTCTCTTGTGTTTTTAATTAACTGATTGTTCGTGTAATGAATGCGAAGAAAATTATATGCATTGTGTACAAATGTTCATAATGAAAAAATACATTATATGAGAAGGATAATATTATTAAGTTAAAACTTGCTAATGGGAAAGGAAAATGATATAAAAGGAATATGTTTTTATGACAAGAATATAAACATGTGATATTTGAATAGACTACAACAACGAATTCAATAAGTAATATTTGAATTGACTGTAAAAGCAAGATTAATAAGGAAAATTTAAATCAATCGAAACAATGAGAATAATGTATGGAAATTAAATCGATCATAACAAAAAGATATTTTTGAGTTTAATGAATTAACTGGGTTATTATGTTTTGCACTCTGAGTTATAAGTATTTTAAATTAAGTGAGGAATATGAATGGTGAAAAATAAGAATTATGAATTATCAAAATGAATTGATAAGTGTAGGAATGATGAATAGTATAAACTAAAAGTATAGGGTTAATTAATACAAAGTGAGGTCATCTTTGAATATGGTTGACTTAAATTATGAATTATGGATATGTAATTGGGATTGAGGGATACAATTATTTATATTGATTAAATGAATACTTACAGTTGAAATAGAATCATGAATGCATAAATGAAATAAAGTATAGATGTGAAGATTAAAATGAATAAATGAACATAATTTTTATAAAGCATGTATGGTGAGTACTAAAATATATTAATAGATATAAATGATATTGAATATGAGTTTTGAGTACAGAAATAAATCAAATGAACCCAAGAATATGACTAAAATATGAGATAAGTGAATAATAAGTTTAATGAATCTAAAAATATAAGTAAAGCATGAACCATGAACATCGACTCAAATTAATAAATCCAAACTCATTAATAAGTTAAAATTCAAAGATTAGGTAAATATTGGTCATATTTATATTTTGTTAATAATTATTTACATGTATAGATATTTGTTTATATAACTAAGAAAAATTTGTTTAAATAAATGAATACAGAAATGCATATTGTGTGTGCTATCCTATTATAGAGTTTTGTAGGTGCATCCTTTTTGACACTTCAATAATGACACCAAATGTTTATTTGCTTATTGTTTTTTTTTATATTAGGTAGACCTTTGTATAAGTAGTTGATGATATGACGTGGATACAATTTGATTATATGAAAGTATTGTAAAAATCTTTTGTAAGATGAATGTTATGTAATGAAAGGGTTGCATCATAAAAAAAAAAAAATAAAAATAATTTTTGGATAAGGATAAAAAAATAAATCTTAATCTTCATGTTTGTTTAAGATAAGTATCAAAATAATTGTGTAAAAAGTTTGAGGTGTTATAATTAGCATCAGAACTTATGATTATGATTCAGTAGACTAATTGAATTTGTAAGATATGTAACAAATGAATATTATGTATTATGATGGTATGGATTGGAGGTAGAATATATATCGGAGGAATAATAATATTGGCTACTATCTCAAATGATCGATAATACTCGTCAATTGTTTATTTAACTGGTAGAACAATTGATTAACCGATTGATTGATTATATCAAAATAAACTTATCATCAACCGTTACAAGTGATAATGGGCTATTATTATTGTTATTTAAGGAGGAGTATTTCTAATGAAAAGCAAGACACTTGTCTTTCTTTTACCTTATTTTTTCCCAAAAAGTGACTGGTTTAGATAAATGGGGTACTTTTTAAGTTTTGTTTATCTCCACGAAAAGGATTTAGTGCTTCTTCAATTTCTTACCAATTAAAACAAAGATTAGTGGATCTCATTAATTTTAATATAATATGAAGTTATGTTTTATTTCATTGCTTTAACTTTTTCCAAATCTGTGGGCTTAAAGCTGATTAGGCCTTTGTCCTCTAGCAAATCCCACGCTTAGCTCTGGAGATTAGGATCCTAAATCACACACACCTGTTTAACAAAAATGCTAAGTCTACACGATGATGACAGTGAAGCTTTGATTATAAAATCTACAAAGAGGAAAGGCAAATCCACCACACACGAATCAGTGGAGAGCCAACTCATAAAAGTTGCTTAAGGTAAAAAAGAAAAGAAAAGAAAAGAAGAAGGCCTTATCAATGGTTTTCCACTTTCTAGGGTTAAGGCGTGGCATCAACTCTGCAGATGGTTGTGGTTGTATTAAACTAATGTATCCCAAATTTTTATAATTAGCTCTGTGAGATTAGCACAATCTGAATAGGACAGATGCAATACCTTGTAATTAGTTCATATTTTATTACAAATGTTTTTCTTGGGCTGGCAAGCTCATGGTTCTAGACCACCTGCCACTTGTTGTGCTTTGCTCTCTTCAAAAGCATCCCAAATATCATCACTTCATATGCATGCAAACAGTTGAGTATGGACAGCTCATAGGATATTTCACGGACTAGATTAGGTTTTATTTGGCAGATTGCAACTTCTCAGCTCCTTTTCAGGTTTTTTTTTTATCCCCTCACTTTGTTGGCTTATTAATTCCAAATCCCACCAGATGTGATGCTTAGATTCCTATGAAATAGCAACGCTCCAGGACTTTAGTTACCTCTAATTCGGCCACCATGTGAGGAAACTATATCTTGGTGAAATCCACAAGCCATAGTTGATATGATGCAGTGCAGTCATTTTATCAAATTATCTCATGAATTAATCCCGTGGAAATCATATTTCTTAATGCTTTAATTGTCCCATAAAAATAATAAGGTTTTTCAAAGGAAAGAATCAACAATTCTTTTAACCATAGTTTTTGGATCCTTATGGTGTTGTTTGGTGGATTTTGTATCTTCTCGGATATGACACAATATTGGACTGAAATAGGTGGCAATAATTCTTATAACCACAATTTTTGTCCAATGGATCATTTCATTTCACTAAGCCCTTTCCCAGATAATTTGCTCAAAATCTTGTGGATCTCTTTTCATTTTTTAGCAGAAAAAAAATGATAAATTGCACCTTGTCATAAAATATTTTCTTGAAAATGTTTATACATTAACAAATATACTAAAAACTTTTAGCTGCTGTCAATATTTATAGGATATTTTTGGTTATCAATCTCTTTTTCATCCTCCACGGTCATATGATTATATTTTTTTTGGTCATCGAAGTTTCATAATTACAATTTCATCCTCCGAGATTACATGATCATAGTTTTATAGGTTGATGTGTTTTTTGATTTGTATTTTCTCATGTTCACAACATGTTTAAATATTTTTGGATTATGAAATGAAGACCAATTTTGCAAAATAAAAATTAATTGGTAATTAAAAATAGAAATTAAAAGATTATGGACCAAGTTTAAGAAGCAAAACAAAAGCGACTCCATTTTTTTATATTGGCCCAAAAAATTTTAATTTGCTCTCTATACTTTTCATTTTATTTGTTGTTCGGTCCTTGGAATTTAAGCATCTCACATTTCGGTTTAAAAATTTAATTTTCTTACGTTTCAGTCCATGAAATGAGAGAGAAAGTCATCAAAAAATATTAAGAAGAGAGAAGGTTATCAGTTCTTGACATTCTAACCATAAAAAAGGATGATCTTGCTTTCAATGGGTTGGAATTTACGATGGAAGTATCGTGACGTGCACAACGTTGAATGTCTGAGTTGCCAACTCCTAGATTGAAGGGGCTTTTGGTTTAATCATAAAGTTATGATTAGAGGGAATCGCCACTTAGTATCATGGTTACTAGAAAACCTATGGTCTGCAAGAGTCTAGGTAAGGGGACTATTTGTTCACGGAGAAGACACATCACCTGTAGTGCACCCTACCTATGGTAAGCTGCATTGCTGATTGATTGTTATTCCAAGTCATGTTTCTACTTGTTTGTAATGACCCTTAAAATTTCAATAGCATTTTCTCTATACGAAACACTACCAAAACAAATTTTTGTTCATCTATTGAATCCTGTATAAAATAAAATATTTATATATTTTCTTCAAATTATTCAAAGTGGCCTTAGGCTCACCTCCCATCACCATAAATGCTTAAATCCCATTCTTTTCATAATATACATTCCATATAATTTATACAATACATAAGCATTACATAATTAGTAATAGAGAAATATCAAAAGAGTACTTTAAGGATTAACTTACTTAAAGGATTACATTAATTCACTACAATATTTCACAGTTTTACCGATGGACATATTCCATCGGTGTATGATTAGCTATTCGTCGGTGATTTATTTACCGACGTCTTAACCGACGGATTACGTCCGTCGGCTTTCCTTTCATCGGTGATTCCCCATTCTGTCGCTATATTAGTCAGAAAAACAAAAAAAGCATTTGCCGATGGTTTTACAGACGGAATTTGCGCCCCAAAAAAAGTTTCCCGCTTGAAATATACCGATGGATTTTCATTCCGTCAGTGATATCGTGATTTACCGACGACTACTTTCTGTTGGTAAAACTGTCGGTGAGTGTATGACATACCGACCGAATATATCTGTCTGTAAATTCATCGGTAAGTGTGGCAGCTACTGTCAAATGCCGACGGATTAAGTCCGTCGGGAAAGCTGTTGGTGAGTGTTTGAAATACCGACCGAATGTATTCGTCGGTGAATGCTACTGTCAGATTCTGACGGATTAATTCCATCGGTAAAACTCTTGGTAATATCTTTTTTTGAATTTGTTTTTAAAAAATTATTTAAAATATATAATATAAAACTATATAAATTAATGGTAATACAAATCAATTATGCAAATAAAATTTATATTAAACATAAAAAAAAAATCAAAGTTAAATAATATTCATTACAAACTGAATATGTTTTAAAAAAATATTAAATGAAGTTTTAAAGGTAAATAATGTTTATTACAAATTAATATAAAGGTGGAGCTGGAGGAGGAGGCTGATGGTTAAACGACCAAAAAGGATTCGGCGCATATGTTCCACTATGTGTTGCCATGTTCATGACCATTTTGCGAAGCTGTTCATAAGCCACTTTTTGTTGTTCATACTTCGCTTTTTGTTGTGCTTGAGACGCTTTGATTTGCTCAGACTCCGATCTTTGTTGTGCATGAGACACTTTGAGTTGTGC
>Ga0325404_1002647_pt1 | contig 19132 bp, 7 predicted proteins | sample PopdelMetagenome_18_FD_205664 | JGI IMG/M metagenome (GOLD analysis project Ga0325404, IMG submission 205664) | Populus deltoides microbial communities from Bellville, Georgia, United States - Xylem-Control-R1 | ecosystem: Host-associated > Plants > Phyllosphere > Stem > Wood/Secondary xylem... | reverse complement strand
ATGAACTTTATGCTCGTAGCTAATTTCTCAAACAAATTTTCTTCTCCTTTTTTTTTTTTTTTTTTTTCAGGAATACCAGTTTAATAACGGTTATTAATTTTAAAATTTATAAAATTAATCGAGTAGATTGATAATCTAGATATCTATATTAATTAAAAAAAATTTAATATAACAAAAATGAGTTATTAACTCAAATTTATTTATTTATTAAATTTTATTTTATTTTTAATACTAATAAATTAAAAAATATAAATATATATATAAAAAAACTAATTCAAAGCTAGAAAAGTTTTCAAAATTTTCTGAAAATACCATTTGGGCGGCAATATGAAATACAATCTTCACGTGACTTCATGTAACAACTAACAACAATTAAAATTATAAACTGACATCTAAAACAGAAACCAACAAAGGATGGGATTATTAATTCTACAGTATTTTTTGTCTTCTAGCTATTATTTTTTACTATTTCGTCGTTGAATTTGATGATTATATAAATTGTACCATGATTTACTTTTATTTACATTTTATTGTATTGGAAGCTTGAGGTTTCTAGAGTGTGCATTAATCATTAATTTTTTTACAACAAATAATTTGTTGTTGAAAAAAATATAAGAATCTAAATTATAAAAAAATTCATTTTTTATTTACATTTTATGGTGTTCTATGTTTATAAACAAGTTTATTCGAGTTTCTAAAATTTATTCAGATGATATTACGTTAAAACAAGTTTAAAAATAATATTTTTAATTGAGAATCCAAATTTTTTTTTGATGGCTATTGTGAATATTAATTGAAAATTAAGAAAATTGTATTGTAAGGTTTTTACATATTTTTCTAAATTCATTATTCTTTTTTTTATCAAGTATAAATTAACGGATGATGATTTTTTTTTGTTTTTAATCAAACTTGTACTTCGTATAATAATAAGGTTTTTTTTTAATAACAATGATTCTCATAAAAAAAAATAATTTCATCAAAACACAAAAGAAATAAATGAACAAGGAGAGGGAGTGTTGATTAAAAAGATACATTTACCCTCCTTAATTAAAATGATTTAGATTTTAAAGAATATTTATTTTAATGGCCTTTAGTTTTTTGTTCAAAAATCATGCTTCTAATAAAAAATATATGTTTTGTAGAGATAAAATATATATATATATATATATATATATTAGTAAAAAAAAATGAAAATTCATCTAATGAAGTATATTTCTTTTTTATAATTTAAATTATTTCTTTTCTCACAAACAAATATTTTTTTTATAACCAAACAAATTAAAATTTGATTTTTAAAATTACCCTGCAGCACTGCATAGGTTAAAAACTAGTACTATAATAATAACAACAATCTTCTTTAAAATATTATTAGATATTCTTACGGGTTATTTAGAATCAATTTTCTATTGTAATTAAATTTTATTGTAGTACTTGATTTCAATTAAATTGATAAATAAGGTTTTTTTTCTATTAACCCAAGCAATATATTAGTTCTTTACAAATATCATGTTTTGATAAATAACACTAGTAAATTAAGTATAAAATTAATCTAAGTTGTTTTCTCTTGCAATGTTATTTAAAATTAAGCGCGAGTTAAAGGACTATTTTAACCATAGTTTTCAGATCCGGTCCGGTCTAAGGCCGGAGTTTCGGGTTTTGACCGGGTCGCCCGGGTCAATTTTTTTAAAAAAATCAAAATAACATCGTTTTAGTAAAAAAACAAAAGTCAACGGATTGCAGCCGAGTTTTTGACTGGATCTTGCCAGGTCAACCGGGTCACACCGGGTTTTTCATTCCTCTATTTTTTCTTCGATCCAACCTGGTTCCAGCCCCAGGTCAGCCGGGTCCCGGGTCGATCCGTCAAGTCGGACCAGGTTTCAAAACTATGATTTTAACACAATCTTTGTTTATCAAATTCAAAACAACTCTTTTCTAAATAACAACTTTTAATTTTTTATATATCTAATTACCTATTTTTAACTAGAAGATGACAACTTCAAAATACATATGTTTAGTTTCTCTTCAACGTATTTTTGTGAATAAATTTTATTAACAAGTTTTAATTCTGATTAATAATAAGAAATAGAAAAGTTTTAAAAACATAACTAGTGATTAATATATTAATTGATATAACAAGTTATTAATTATAATTTATTTTTTTAAAAAAAAGAAGATATATATAACTAGCATCTCTTCATCATTTTACGATTATGAATGTAAGGCACTCTATCATACAACCATAAGAAATTGGTTTATTTATTTAAAAAAGATATACGAGTTTAATCATAAGATATATAACCAGCGTCTTTTTAAAAAAAAATGGGACACGTGTCAGTTTTTCATAGATTATTCAGCTAATGGAAAGTTGGTTAATGAACCAAATCAAAAGAACCCGACAGTCCAAATTTAAACCACAATATATATATATATTACAAGATCCATTAGTGTAAACTAAATAATTGCTAGGCTACGCTGGGGTCCGGTTAAGTTTTTTCACAGCGTGAAAAAAATATTTAAGTGTTGCCGTGTAGTTGTTAAGGGGTTTTTTTAAGTAAAAAAAAAATTAAATTTATAAGGATTGATTTAATGTGATTTATTCAACTTAGCAAGTTTAAAGATAACCCGGATTATAGAGAAAAATATAGTTTAACTAAAAAATCAAGACGATATTTTTTTTAAGTATTGAAACAATAAAATATTAAATCGAATCGGATTGGCTTGAGTTAACCTGTCAAATATGCTACTCAGATCATGAAACCCTAATAATACAATAGAAAGAAAATTTTAAAAAAAATTTATTAAATCTAACTATCAATCAATCCAATATTAAAGAATAAAATTAAAAACTAAATTCAATTAAAAAATGAGCTGCATCAATCCAGGTTAATCTTTTAAACCTGAATCATAAGACCGAGATAACTGTATAAAAAACACATCGAAACAAACTATGAAGCTCAATTGACAATTAACACAATGTTGAAGGATGAAATTAAAAAAAATGACTAAAACAACACCCAAGTCAACAAAACAAACTCCTGACCCGGGTCATAAGATTAGGAAGCATGATTCTCAGGGTTGCGGTGCAACCTGCGTTTCATGATTTTTGAATTTTTATTTTATTTTATTTTGCTTAAAGGATTTTTATGTTTTTGGTTTGTTTTGATATATTGATGTCAAAATGATTTTTTTAAAAGAAAACATTATTTTGATGTATTTCCGAGTGAAAATCACTTTGAAAAGCAATTAATACCACACATAAAGCCCCAATTAGTTAACCTAAAATTGAAGAATAAGATTGAAAATAGATCAACTAAAAAAGAAAACTAAAATGAACCGGCTTAACTCGCGACTCGAGTTATAAGGCTGTGATAACCCTCTATAAAGCAAATTAAAAAAAATTATAAAACTCAATTTCCAATTAACTCAATGTTCAAGGATTAAATTGAAAATAAAATCAAATAAAAAAGGAACAAAAACAATTACCCGAGTCAACTCGGATAAGAAGACCAAGATAACTCCATATAAAGCAAATCAAAACAAATTATGAAGTCTATACCTAGTAAACCTAATATTAGAGGATGAAATTGAAAAATAATATGTTGAAAATTAAAAAAAAATAGCTCTCAAATTGTTTTGTTTTTTTAAAGACTAAAGTGTACAATGCCTTGGCATTTCACTACTACAATGAAATGCTAAGGGGTTTTAGTATATTACTAGCCTCAGTGTCAGCGCTTCGCTATAAGGGCTGGATTATTTTTTTGTACAAAAAATAATTTTTAAATATTGAAAAGGGGTTAAAAATGACATGAAAAACAGTCATGATAAATGTGTAAAAATGCTAATTAAGACTAAGAATACATTGCTTATTTTTAGACAACACGAGCAACCTATAATGGAAGAGGAGACATCAAAAAATAAAATTATACAGCGAAAGTCTATTTTTGACCACTGGGAGCCGCCACCTGTACTATCCAAAATGCGTTATAGCCCTAATGTGCCAATATTTTTTCAAATTAAAAATATTATTTAAATGTTAAATTACTTTATCACAATCAATCAAACATATAATTAACAAAAACAACCTAAGCTAAATGACCATAATATTCGTGAACTCAATTACTTATATTTCTTGGGTTTAAGGGTGCATATGTAATTTGACTATTTATTTAAAAAATATGGAAATACCATTGTTCTTGTTGTGTTGATTCTTTTATCCTTTGGGGTGTTTTTATTATTTTACTATTATAAAAATATCACCATTATTATCATCGTCATTATTATTATTATTATCAATTTATTATCACCATCATTGCCACTACAACAACAACAACAACAACAACACTACTACCACCATCACCACCACCACTACTACTATTATTATAACCACCACGACCACAACTATTACTATTATTATCATTATTATTATTGTTGTTATTATTATTATTATAACCACCACGACCACAACTATTATTATTATTATCATTATAATTAATATAAACTATTATCATTACCACTATTAGTAGCATTATTACTATTACTATTATTATTATTATTAGTACTACTACTACTACTACTACTACTAGTATTACCATTCTTGTTGTTGTTGTCTTTGGTGTTGGTGTTGCTGCTAATGCTGCTGCTGCTGTTGTTGTTATTATAACCACCACCACTACTATTATTGCTTCTTCTTTTTGGCAAAGATAAATTTTACCTTTTGATTATATCCATATTTTGTTTTTGCCTTAGTATTGACACACACTATTTGTATCCTATTTATGAATAGCTACACCAAATATTCTACTTCTAATTACCTATTATATTTAATTAATACATACTACATCTAATACATTTAGATTTATCTAATAAATTTAATTTATACAATATTTTTATATATTTGATTTTTTATTCCATTTTATTTGAATAGAATTGAAATTTATATTCATTTAGAATTTATTATTCTAAATTATAATATAAACTTGATTTGAAGGATAAAATTAAAGCCCATAAAAACTTTGACAAAAGAACAAAGAAAAAAATTAAAAAAAAGATGACCAAATCGAAGTTAGTATTATTCTTATTGAAAAAAAATAAAAAAACTTGATATGAGCAATAAAATTAAAAACCATAAAAAATTTGATAAAAGAGAAAAATAAAATAATAAAATAAAAATCAAAAGTAGAAAGACTGAATTGAAAATATTACATGTACAAATTAGAATTCAAGGATTAAATTGAAAATAAATAAAAATTTAACATAAAGGAAAAGGACAGAGATCAAAATTCAAAATTTAAATGACTAAATCTGAAACATTAACAACAATAAGGACCGGAGTTAATTTTCTAGGGTAGAAAAGAGAAATGAAAGGGAAAAAAAAAGGTCACTAGCGACAAACTAGCCAACTTTAGTAAACATGTACCCCCAATAAAGAATGAGAACACAAAGGAGAGCCAAATGAGATGGCAGAAGCTCATTTTTTACCACCAAAAGATGTTGTGTGCGCCATCTAAAGTGTGCGGTCTCTCTCATGCGCTAGCACTTATGATGCACAGGCCAGCAACTTTTTACATTTAAAAATTATAAATTAAATAATAAATTACATTACTACCCTCAACCAAACCAAAAATTACAAAAAAAAAATGAAAGAAAAAGATGTCAATACCCTTGTTTCAATGGCTTAATTTTTTCATCCCTAAAGTCATATATGTAATCTTACTATATGCTAAAAAAGAAAAAGACAACAACACTCATACCCTATAGTATTAGTTTTTTTTTATCCTATGTGTATTTTAGTTCTTTTACTGTTTATAAATATATTGAATAGATAAAACTACCTCTAAAAAGTTCGTAATGCCTAATGCACCATATGCAAAGTCAAAACGTGCCCCTAGTTCAAAGGCAAACATTTTTTCTTGTGAAAGACAAAAAATGTCATCACATTGTAGTGGTGAATAGGAAAATATGATGGAGGCTACAGTGAATCCTCCTTCTGTAGTAGTTGTTTTTTTATAATATATTAATATACATACTTTGATTTTCATATAAAATAATAAATAATTCTCGTATATGAAACTTAACGAGTCATATATGGATATTTTAATTTTTTAGTTTAAATACATAATAGGTGTGGACTCGCACCCCGCGCGGAGAAATTATTATTTTTAGCGTAAAAAATAATGTTTAGTTGCCATAAATATGTTTTGAAAAAATAACTCGAGTCATTAAGTTGGTTGTATGAGCAAGGGCTAGTTTGAATAATTTAATGTTGGTCGTTTTGGTAGGGACTAATCGTGTAAAATTAAGTTGACCTCCTTAACAGGCCCTAATTATGTTGTAAATGAGCTAGATGTAATGATAAAAACTATGTGAATTTTACTAGTTGCACATAGTTTTCCTAAATGTGTAATGATGTCGTTTTTGTTGAAAAGAATTAATTCAAATGAAATTGAACTATTGTAGATTCTTGTGCATCTAAGTTATAGTATATAGTATGTAAGTGTAAGGTATACTTGCATGCGTTTAATCGTTATCTTTCTTATTATGTATTTCAGGTTCGTCTTATTCATCATTGCACCAATGACATTGTTGTTAGGACTACATAGTTTAGTGTTAGGTAGTATTTTGTAATTTTTCATTTTATGTTAGGTAGTTAAACTTGGTGTATATGTTAAATTTTAATATTTTAAATTTTGTAAGAAGTAGAATGCTGGGTTATTAATTATTACGGTTTCATTGTATAAATATATAATCGAATCTATATATCTCGTAAAATAATATAAACTTTACTTGTGTATAAATATGGTAAACAATTATGAGTGATGAAATATGTGTTGGGGAGGGCATGCCTGAAACTGTTTGTGAGTATTGGTTGTATAAACCAAATATTGGTTAGATTGCGGTCATATTTGCAAGTATTGATTATAAGACAAAACTTTCAATAGAGCTCTGTTCAAAGTAGACTTTACTGAAATTTTATAAAATTGAATAAAACCTTTAATTTGAATGAAAAACCCTTTACATGTTTGATGTGCATGCATAAAGTAAATTTTATATTGGTGTGTTGATTGAGAGGGCCTTCCTATAGGAAAGACTCTATCAAATAAAAAACATTATCATATTTCTTCATGTGTATGATTATTTGAAAGGAATATAATGCATTAAAAGGTTCAGGGTGTTATAATACCAAACTAAAAATTTTATTGTCTGGAAAAATTAAAAAAATGTGCTACTTCTCTTGGTATTCAAGGAAACAGCTTATCTCGAATATATTTATTTTAAATATCAAAAGTGAAAAGCAAAATACTTTTTTTACATGATTAATATGAAAACAAAGATTGAGTTTTTTTAAGATTTGGAATGTTGATTCAATAGGTCTTTTAATATACATTAAGTGTCAATAAATTAATTTTATAAACTTGTTATAAAACTCAAATCAATGCATGCAATAAGAAAAAAAATACTTTTTGCCTTTTCTTTTTAAAATGCAAACATAAAGATGTTAAAATGACATCAATAATTAGCAAAGCATGTATAAATTCAAAAAATAATGCAAGAATATATATATATATATATATATATATATATATATATATATATATATATATATATATTTTTTTAAGAGGATTAGCCATGATGCAAAATTTAAAAGGGAATCATAAAAAAAAAATGAGTTTTTGATGATAATCGCGTAATAAACAGACAAGATTATACTAAGTTGTTGAACGTTTATTAAAGTCACACAAAAACCTTAATCTACCATGCATGCACATGCACAAAATAAAAACATATGATTAAATCAAGAATTAAGTACAAGAATTACCATTACACGTGATCATTAAAACGAAAGACAAGTGGGAGAAACTAGAAACTACGGCCGAAGTTAAGTAAATAAAAGTCAATGAACCCAATTGTTAATGCCGAAACACAGCTTCTCATCTCCAGATCGGAGTTCTTCCGCCAATTAAGTAAAAATCTTGAAGGCATGGGATTTTAAATGGAGAGCCGGCATTGTTCATATACACATAAAACACTTTGGATCGATCTCCTTTATATTTTTTTAATAATTTATTTTGATTCTTAAAATCTTATTTTAGACTATTTATTTATTTAGTAGTCCATGGTGAAATTAAAATAACAAGAATAATAACAAAAAAAAGCATCAAACATAAATAATGTATTAGAAGTTTCGAAAAAAATACATTTCAATTCTCACACTTTAAAAATAATACAAATTATTCAATTAATACAAATTATTCAATTTTAATATTTTAATATTTTTTCAAATTAATTTTGATATAAAAAATTATTTTATTATTTTTTATTTTCTGATTGATAAAAAAAAAAAAAGATCACCGGATTGTTTTGATAAACAAAAAATATCATTAACATCAATAGAAAGTTCATATCATGTATTTTTTTACCTTTAAAACTCATGAAAAAACATATCTAAGCATAAGTTAATTTTTGTTCCAAGTTAATTTTTATTTTTAAAACAGTTTTTTAAGATCATAAACATGATTTCTAAGATTTTTTTTAAAAAAAACACGTTTTGAACCTCGTCCCAAATATTCTTTATCTGTGTTAGCTGACCTGGCCGCAAGTTACACTCTGCCAACTTATAATTATTTCTAGGAATGGCGCAAATTTAATCAAATAATGCATTAATTCTTAGAATGAAATGTAATGCGATCATCCTGGTTGCAACTATTGATAAAAATGCCAGGCAAAATGAAAGATCATTTGCATTCAACTGAGAACTAGTTCCGTAACGATCATATTTCTGCTAAACTCAAGAATGCAAAAGAAATTTATGCGCCTTCAAAACTCAAGAATTATATTTCATTTGCATCAAACTAGGTGTGAAATAATTAACGAAGCATTTTCTATTAGTCCTATGTGCTCAGGTATATAATCAACAAAACTGGATTAAGTACAGCTGCAAGAATTATATAGCCATTGAGGAAACACACCTACATGGAAAACCAACTTCTGACGATATCCTCTAAAACATCAAATGCCTTCAGAAGTATAAGCAGTATGACAAAAAAAATATGCCCAAGTAGAAACTTCTGGGATCACTGAAAATATTAAGCAACATCCCCGTTGCATTTGCTACTTCAAAATCCCTCTTCTTTTGCGGGCTTTCAGATCACTGGGGATAATAAATACAGAATCTACACAAAGCCCACCTTTGGAATGTGTGCAATCAATCTGTTTCATGGAAAATTTGACCTCAGTAGCAGGTTCTGAGTCTGTCACAATAAATTCACCTACCTTGTAATCTATCCAGCATCCACGCTTCTGGTTGCCATTTGCTTCAACTTGTTCAGTCTCGTCTAAACAGAACTCACATGATGCTTGCTGACCATCAGAGGTAGACAGCTCAAACCGTACTGGCTTTATATCCCAACCATGAGTGTGGTCAAAATTGCAGACACGGCGTCCCAGTCGTTTGGAAAACCTTCCAAGGTGAAGCCTGAAGTATAGAGTATAGATATCAGCAGGGAAAGGGAACTTTACAACTCCATCCACTTCAAACCACCATATTTGTTGCAAATAGGCCACCACATGGAATCTACAAAAGATAAACTGTCAAGATCTGCAAGAGCACTTTGTGAAAAATAAAGCAGAACAATGTAGGAGCTACCAGCATTTGAATATTCTTATTCCACAGACACACATATTGACTGAAGGAGTCAGTAACACAACAATATACTGCTGACTCATAACCAGCCAAACAAGAGCTCAGTAAGGTGTCAAAATGACATCAGAAGACCTCTACATAAATTCCAGACATGTAAAAACTACAACCATTTAATTGATAAAAGGATAACTGGAGCATATTATTTTGAAACATTTTGATACAAGAAAACCCATAAAGGACAAGTAAAAATGTGTAACAATGTATTTGAGAGTCCAAGTTTTTCGTGCTACCAGGCATGCTTCAATTATCTAGCATAAAAATTGGAAAAGATAATCTAAACAAAGGCAGGCAGAAATTATCACAAGGGATTGTCCATCCTCTGCTTGTGTCAACAAGTGCACTTCTTCTTCAATTGGAAATGGCTACACAAATTATTTGGATGACAGGGAAGTTAGGTCACATTTATGACTAGCATATGGACACAACAGGAAAGTGGAGAATATACCCTCGCAGAAGATTGATCACTGTTGCACAGACAGAATAAGCAGAAGATACATTTCTACCGCCTAGACTTCTATCATCGAGAAAAGCATCCAGAAACAGGAAAAGAAAACAAATGATATTTCACATTTAATATGGGAAATGTAAACTACTACAGAAACAAGCATTAAAAACTAGGATAAAAAAGCTGTAAACACATTACATACAAATCCAGTATTGGAAAATAAAATAGACAAATAACTAGGATGAGAAAGCTTGATGGGAAACCAATTAAAGATGGTCCTCGTAGGTAGCAGATAAAGTAGTAAGTGATATTAATTTTCAGGCCGGGTTTAGTTAGTGAGCCAAAGATAAGGCAGATGCATCTCTCCACAACTCGCAGGGAAGCAAAGGGCAGATGCCCCCCACAACCAACCGAAAGTAACTAACCCCAGCTGAAGAGAGTAGTGGTTGGTCCAAATTATCATCGCTGACTACATGCAAAGCTTTTGAACTTGTTAAATTCCAACAAAGCAACAATGAAATGGCCAAGTTATTAACAATACCTGGAACAGATTTGGCTGAATTTGAGGTTGATTTACCGTAAGAAGTTATAGCATCAGCTTCGACAAGTAGTGAATTAGCAACGATTAATTTTGAAATCGAAAACAATGGATCATTTCGTGAGCATCAATAACTAATTGATTAACAACCAAATCAAGCATGAATGAAAGTTGCAGAGGACAAACTAGTGCTGGTGCTGCTTGTTAAAATAAATAAATAAACCAAGTTAGAAAGAAACCTTGATTCTTCAGTAGGGACCCAAGTCCAATATCTGCGGTCTTCAATTCCCGTAATTGACATCCCTTTGGCCGATATCGACATACAAACCCTTCCCGTCACTCTATCAAGCCACACCTCCTGTTCAATTTTGTCATTTTTTTAATAAATAAACCCTTAATTCGAAAATCCAAAAAGACGAATGCTAGAGAGACAGACCTTATTGCCGTCATCGAAAGGGAGAGGGCGAGAGAGGAGGGCAAAGATGTCTTTTTTGGAGGAATTGAGGTATCTATCAGGAGGGAGGATATGGAGCAGATCCTGATAATTAGAAGGCAACTTGTTTTCCCAAACGGAATCGGAAGAGGCGGCTCCTCGAAAAGCACGGTTCAATCGAGCCAGATTGCAAATCTCAGGAGGCGTCAAATACATGAAAACACAAGCCACGCAGCTCTCCGGTATGTCCCCCAACCCAGGACCACCCATGCCAGCTCCCTCCGTCAGGTTCGATAACGAGGCGCCCATACTCAAGGCACAGAGAAAGATAAAGAGGGAAGTGGTCAGTTATTGAGAGTGTTTCATCGTAAGTTTTTGCCGGAAAATGGAAGGTAGAAGTGACGAGGGTTTGTTAGCTTTGGCCTTAGCTAACAATAGGAGAGGAGGAATAGTGCGGTCGGGTCCCTCCAGTCATGCAATTTTCTTTCGAGCACAACCAAACAGATTACCCCCTCTCGCTCTCTCTACCTGTTCTTCTTTAAAAAAAAAAAAATTATTTTTATTTTTATTTTTTTGTCTTTTTGGTTGTAATTTTTTGAGGTGGCATGTGAAACCCGAGAGCCGTTGCTGTGTAGTGTCCCTTAGCCCAAATTTTTATATAGTATTCTTCTCATTTTCTGTTTTTTTTTTTTAAATAAAAAAAGCAATAACTTGTTTATTTAGGTTTGTTCAGAACATTGTCCTCTTTTTTTTTTCTTTTTCCTTTTCTTTTCGCATTCTATCTTTATTTTCTATGTTTTAAAAACTATTTTAGAATATTTGTTTATTTAGGCTTGCTAGTTCCTCTGCTGCTCTTTTTTTATCTTTAAAAATTTTCTTTTCAAAATGTAAAATAAAAAATGGCAGCAATGCTAAATTAATGGACCCTTAACAAATCATTTTCTAATAATTTTACAGATAATTTTAAAAAATAAATTTATGTCAATAAATAATCTATCCATGGATACTAAAAAAAAAAAACAAATACAAGTAATGTTATTCTGATAAAAATGAATGTCAGAGAAAAAACGTTGAAATAAGTAAGTGGGATTCAACGGTTCCCAATAATTCATTAATTACTAAGTCTTTCTTTCCTGAAAAGAAATTATTTTTTAAAAACTTTTATATTTGTTTGCTATTAAAAAAATTGGTCAAGAAAAAATACTTTTTCAATTAAAAAAAAATTTTGCTTGTTTTTCAGGAAAGTGTTTTCCTTTTATTTTGGGCGGAAAACACTTTCTAGAAGTTGTGAAAAATTTAAATGTTATATTATTTGCTGATTATATCAAATTTGATCCTCAAACTTTTGATTGCTATATATATTTTGTTTTGAATATTTATTTTTCAATTTTATCCCTTAGAATTTGACTTTTATATTAATTTTAGTCCTCATTTTTATAATTGTTATTTGCTTTAATTTCTTCATCTTTCAATTTTTTTATTTTTAGATTTGATCTCTATTATTTTGATTATTATTTATTTTATTTGAGATAATTTATGAAATTATATTTTGTTTCAATTTCATTCTCATTCAACTTTTTAATTTGTAAGATTTGTTCCTCATTATTTTAATAAACTTGAAAAAAATAAAACATTAATAAGTTATTTTGCAGCTCATTTCCCATGACATAACCAAACACTGAAAAGTGTTTTCCAACTTATTTTCCATTACACTACCAAACATCGGAAAATAATTCACTTTCCCGGAATTTACTTTCCCGAAATTTACTTTCCAAAAGAAAACAACTTTTCAGCAAACAAACAGGGCCTAGATTTGTATCCTACGTTCCTCTATTTGCAGGGCAAAAAAAATAAAGTAAAAAATATTAAGATAAAGGTAATTGGTTTAATTAGTAATTTAAATAATATGATTAAAAAAATATAATAGTAGTAAATAAATTCACAAAAAAAAGAACAAAAAAAATTAAAAAAAAGAACTTCATCTGAGCCTATTTGGATTATGAAACAACTCAATATTAAATGGCTAAATTAAAAAAAAAACTTGGTTAAACCGGGTTAACTCACAAACTTATCGACCATGAATATAAGATTTGAATAATCTAGTAGAAAAAATACTTGAAAAAAAAGTTTGAAGATCAATTCCTAATAAATCAAATGAGAACATGATAGATCAACAAAAATAAAAAGAAAAAAGGTGAAGCTCAATCTCTAGCAAATAAAATGTTGAAGAATAAAAATTAAAAAAAAACATAATTAAAAAAGGAAAAAAAAAAACTCGATCTAAGTCATGATACAAAGATGACCGCATTTGAAGGCAAATTGAATAAAATTATGAAGCACAATTATCGAACAATTTAATATTGAAGGGGAAAAAATGAAAAAAAAACATAATTTAAAAAAGCAAAGGAAAAATATGAGTCAACTTAGGTTAATCAACAAACCTCGCGACCATGAGCACATGATCGAGATAACCTAATAGAAAGAAAATGAAAAAAAAAGTATAAAGATCAATTTTCAATAAACCAAATATTAAAAAATGAAATTTAAATAAATCAATTTAAAAAATGATTGAAAAAAAGTCAATTCACGTTAAACTTTGAAACGGGTGACTCTGGCCGTGAACCCAAGACTGATCCCATAACAATAAAAATAAAATTTGAGTCAACTCAGGTTAACTCATAAACTCGGTGACCATGGGCATAAAATCGAGATAACTCAATTGAAAGGAAAAGGAAAAAAAAGGTAGAAAGACCAATTTCAAATAAATAAAATTGAAATAAATCGATTTAAAAAGAGAGCATAAAAATGTTAGCCCATGTTAACATTTGAAATCGACGACTCTAGTCAAGAACCCGAGATGCCATAGATGACAAACCATAAAAAATAATTAATCAAAACTCTAAAAAAACGTAAAACATAATATAAAAAAAATTAGCTTTAAAAAAGAAAGGGAATGAAACCAGTCCCGACAAACATATTAAATCTGATCTAATATCTAAAACTCATAACCCATGAACTTTTTGACCCGGGTTCAATCAAAAAGCTTAATTTCCTAACAATTTAATTTTACAAGATGAAATCGTGAAAAAATATCAATTAATTTAAAAAACTTGCCAAAGAAAAAGATAGCAATAAAAAGAACAAAAATCAAAATTTGATAGGAAAAAAAACCTGGAAGATGAAATTGTAAACAAAAATTAATCTAAAAATGATCCCAAATAAAATAAATAGCAATCAAAATAATAATGACTAAATTTGAAAGATTAAAAAATAAAAAGGGTGAAATTAAAAAAAATTAATTTTATAACTTATAAAAAAATAGTAATAAAAAAAATGATGATCATATTTAAATTATTGAAAAATGAAAAGGGTGAAACTAAAAACTATATTTGTAATTTTATAGCTTGTTCAAGATAAAATAAAAAAGTAGTAATCAAAAGGATATAAACCAACTGTAAAGGAAAAAAATGAAATGGCTAGTATGAAATTTTAAAGGGGCTGGTGCTGAATTCGAGAAGGAAAGTGAGGAGAATAAGGAGAAAAAATAAGAAATGGTTGTTGGCGTCAAATTAGAGGTGCGTCTGTGGTCCACGCGTCATAGCATCATGAAGGGAATGCTATTAAATTGTCAAATGTCGCCCTGAAAGGCAATATTTAGTGGCTGGACGACCCCACATGTGCTACCTGAATGACTCAGGATGACTCATGAGCTGTCCAACATGTCTTTTAAAATAATATTTAATATATATATATATATATATATATCAATTATAAGAATTATTTTTTAGTAACCTTTAAATCTACAATAAAACAAATATAAATGACAAAAGAAACCCTAATGAAAGAATTATGTTGATTTTGTCTTTAAGAACATTAAAGTAATTAAATTATTTTGAAAAAATTAAAAAGACTAAAACGCATCTTTGTAATAGGCATTGTGTTTTTTTATTCTAGGTTTAAATTAATGATGTTAATATGCAATAAAAAATAAAATGATCAATTTAACTCCAAATAATTTGTAAAAAATAATTGTATTATTGTGAAAAAAATCATCTTGCCTCAAATGTCTGGTTCAAATATTTAATAGCTAGAAAATAATTTTGTTATTATACTATTATAATGAATAGTATTTTGTTAACGAGGTACAAAAACTTCCCTTATGTCTTTAGTTTTTTATTTTAAAAAAAAATTAATTTAATTTCCCAATCCTTTTATTTTTCTTAACCTTTTTGCTTTATGAAGTAGCATTACTAAAAAAAAAAACCAAATTTAAGATTTGAATAAAAATAAAAGGCATGAAAAGTGATCACTGAAGAGGGGTTCAATTCATTTATTTTTATGTTTTAAAAATATTTGAATCATAGTTCATTGAACAAAAAGTAAAAGAAATTCAAAGAAAAACATTTTTGATTAGTATAATGACTTGAACTTGATTTTCATAGAATATTAATAATAACCATAAACAAAAAAAAAAAACAATTGCTTAGTAGGTTCACATTGGATAATTAACTATACAATTGCCAACACAAAAAAAAAAGCGAGAAACTCATTCAAAAATAAATGTTGAATTGACTGGTGTCTAACCAAATTTTAAGATTATGAAAGCAAGCTCAAATCTAAAAAGAAAATCATAAAAAAATCATCTATCAACAACCGCATAAAAATACAAGAACAATAAATCTGAAAAATAAATATAAATAATTTTATAATAAAAATAATCAAGAAAAAAGATGTTTTATTCTTGTTTAATATTATTGAGCAAATTATCTTGAAAATCTCACGTATAAGATGATACATAATTCTCCATAAAGTAATTAATTATATCATTGGAAAAAGTCATAATTTTCTTAAAAAAAATGTCATCATTTTTTATTAGGAGCATATTTTTTAATAAAAGGCAGTGAGAGTAAAAATAAAGGTTTTTTTTTTAATTTAATCCATTTGAAGTAAGTAGAGAAAATGTATGCTCCAATCTATACATCTTTTGATTATTTTAACAAAGACATGTTTTTAATTGCAAGAGATGTTTCATAAAAAAATTCATCATGATATTAAAAGCAATTCAATACAAAAAAAATCAAATAGAATCTAATTATTTTGTATGTGATTGAATAAAAACATAAACCTAATAAAATTACATAAAAAAACTATTAAAAAATTTAAAAACCAATTATAAATTGAATATTTATGATTTTTTTTTCATGTTAGGTACATAACAATTGAAAAAAGAATTGCTAACAACCTCGTAAAAACCTAAAGATTATTAGAGAACCATAGAAAAATTGAATAATAATTAAAATATCATGTTAATTTTTTGTTTTGTGTGTGTAAATCTAAATCTAATAAAAAAAACACAAAAAGAACATGTGTAAGTGAATCGCCTAACAAAAAGAAGGCTAGACGTGCATGAGCCTTTGAGATTAGGTTTGTGTGGTTGACTCTCTTATATTTTTTTAAGAAGCGGATGATATATCATCTATCTTATATTTTTTTTATAAAAATTAGCAAATTTTATGTTGTCTGATTATCTAAATTCCAACCGCAAAAACGATGGCTGAAAAATTAGACTTTAACTTTTTAAAAAAACTCAAAACTCTATTTTTTAAGTTATTTTGACTTGAAAAATATCTAATAAACATACTTGACACCTCAATAAACAAATCTGTCAAGTCTAAGAGCTCTAAATTGGCCCAAAAGTATAAAATTAAACAGGGAAAAGAATCTTTCTGAACTTATATTTATTTTTTTCAACAAGATAAAGACAAAATAACACATCTTAACTCACCAAATAGAACTCATTGATACTAAGATTGAAGTTTTTATTATCGGAAACAAGTCCAACCAATAATTTTCTCTTTTCATCTATTTTTTAGCGACCTTCTCTGTTTTTTTTTTATTATCAAAACAAGGACATGGCCAAAATGAATATAATGAATTTATGGAGAAAAAATAAAATTATAAAAACTAAAAGGGCCAAAAAAGTAGTTAGAGAAAAATAAAAGGATTGAAATGAACATTTTGTGCAAATTTTAGAGCGACCATGTGTTTTTATGTGTTCTACACTTTGATCCTCAGTTTTAAATTCTTTACTTTACATAATAAATAATAAAATTTTAGTGATTAATTTGTCTACATAAGGATTTAATATAAAAGAAAAAAACTTGTTAGACCCACGAATCATGTCAATCAACCAAATCTGTAAAGAAATCCATAGATTTTATAAAGCTTAATAATATAATTTATTTCTCAAAACTATATTTTTTTAAATATATAAGAAAAAAATAGATGATAATAAAATCAAGTTCAATTAAAAAAAATAAAAAAAACACTTTACCAAACCAGAAAATTAGGGCAATTTAAGCTACCTTAGTAAAATCACAAATCACTTTAAGTGTATAAAAAAATAAAATAAATTATAAAATTTAGTTTTTAATTATTTCAATTAAAAAAAACAATCCAATCCGAACTACTATTTTAATCCAGCATTGCAACCGATGTAGATGAACAATAATTCCCCCCCGTACCCTTTAGCTTTTCTGTTAATAATTTGCGTAGACGTGGAACCATTGGATAGCAAGTCAACTACGTCTAGTTTCCGAGCATTCCACTATTAATTAAATATTGGTTGCATAATCTTTGAAACAAGAGTAAAGTAAACTTGAGGGCTGTCAGGAAAACAACCTGCGGTCTATATCTACGGTCTTTCCACGACTCTTTAGACTTCTTTTTTTGGACCATTCGAGAGTAGTCGGAAAGTAATCATATTATTAAAGTTGTTCTTTCAAACCCAGACCGTAAAAACAAAAAAAAAAAAAAAAAAAAAAAAACCCTCCATTCATCACAAAGCAGCCCCTAGATTCAACAATATTATCTTTGATATGATGTAATATAATATAATTTAATCAATTGTTTAATAGATTATAATGAAATGAGTTGAAACATTACCTTCCAATTTTTTTTACAAGTGTTCGCATTAATATAAGTGTGTTTAGAAATGCGGTTGCGTTTATTTTTTAAAGTGTTTTTTATTTAAAAATATATTAAAATAATATTTTTATTATTTTTTAAAAATTATTTTTGACATCAACACATCAAAATGAAATGAGAACATAAAAAAATAAAAAAAATTTAATTTTTTTTTAAAATACTTTTGAAACACAAAAATAAACAGGGTATCGCATGTTATAGATTGAATAAAAATAATTAAAATGTAAAAAAGAATATACAGTGATGGTAGGATATTTTCTTTTTAAAAAATACTAGTGAAAGCAAAATCTGATATATAAAAGTAATAAAAGAGATTGAGAGACATATATACATGTTAAGATATCCAATCAAAAATTAAGTATTTGCTATAAAAAACACATGACACGTGCGAAGCCCACCTGTCCCATAAAAAAAAAGGCAGGCCTCCTGTTTCATTCTTAGTTTTTTCTAAAATATAAAAATACATCAATAATTCATAGGTTAATAATAATTATAATGTTTCAAAAAATGAAAATTTAATTAATCTGTTTTGGTTAATTAAAAAAACTAAATTAAAGACGAAACAGCCAGACACGTGCAAGTATGCTGGCCCATAAAAAAGGAGGCCATGCCTCCCTGCTAGAAGTGTTTCATTCTTTATGAAATATAAAAATATATAAAGAATTTATGGATTATTAATATTTGCGATGTTTAGAAAAAAAAAATCACTTTAATATTATTCATTGAATTTTTTAAAAAACAGTTGCACACCACAAACCTTGAAAAAAAAATAAAAAAAAATGATTACGAGTCTGATTATTTTTGTGTTTTAAAAATAATTTTTTAAAAAATCATTTTACCTGCTGCGCTAGAAACGCTTCCTTCTTTTTATTTCAAGGATTAAATTAATTGAATGTTATTTGTCATTTTGTTGATTATTTTATAACACAAAAGACACTTCGTCTGCACTCACATACAATGCATCGTCTTTTGGTTCGACTCCGGCCACCTGAGGTGGATGGAAGGTCGGGCTTTCAACTGCAAAAAGCT
>Ga0325404_1002645_pt1 | contig 19142 bp, 6 predicted proteins | sample PopdelMetagenome_18_FD_205664 | JGI IMG/M metagenome (GOLD analysis project Ga0325404, IMG submission 205664) | Populus deltoides microbial communities from Bellville, Georgia, United States - Xylem-Control-R1 | ecosystem: Host-associated > Plants > Phyllosphere > Stem > Wood/Secondary xylem... | reverse complement strand
AAAAAAAAATATAATTTCATAAATTATCTCAAATAAAATAAATAATAATCAAAATAATAGAGATCAAATCTAAAAAATTAAAAAAAATGAAAGATGAAGAAATTAAAATAATAATAATAATAATAATAATAAACATTTCATAAATTATTTCAAATAAAATAAATAACCATCAAAAGAATGAAGATTAAATTTGATAGATAAAAAATTTTAATAAAAAAATGATAAGAAAAAAACAAATAGTAATTATAAAAATAAGGATCAAAGTTAAAATAAAAATTAAATTTTAAGAGATGGAATTGAAAAATAAATATTCAAAACAAATTATATATAGCAATCAAAAGTTTGAGGATCAAATTTGATATAATCAGCAAATAATGACATTTCTAAATTTTTCACAACTTCTGGAAAGTGTTTTCCGTTCAAATTTTTCAGGAAAACATTTTCCCGAAAACCAAGTCAAATTTTTCTTTGACTAAAAAAATTTTTCGTTGACCCACTTTTCTAATAGCAAACAAATACAGAAAAGTTTGAAAAATGATTTTCCGAAAACTAGTATTATTTTAAAATATTTTTTTTAAAAAAAATTTACAAAACACACACTGTCACGTTGTCACAGCACCACAAAACGATCAGAGATGGTACTTTTGCTTTGTGAAACGTCCAATCAGACAGTACCCCATCTAATTACAGAAAAATCCTCAACCGATTTGCCTGTTTGGAAACCTGGGGATCCATGATCTAATGTCTTAATAAAAATACGAAATTTTTCATAGCTAATGACAGACCCCTAAACCCAGACGTGGGATGTTTTAACTTTATCGCGTATTGGGATAAAGATGTCTTGAACTAGATGTACCTGAAACGACAAGCGATGGACAGATTCTAGTCTCTGGCTAATCAGAATTTCATATGGTTGTTTTGACTGGAGAAGGGAAAATGTTCAAGCGCGTGCCCTGCGAGCATCACTGACAGCTTATTTATTTTTAATTTTCAAAATATTTTTAAAAATATTTTCAGATAATTTTTACATACTAATATCAAAAATAAATTTTAAAAAATATATTATTTTAATATATTTTCAAAATAACTGCTAACATATTTTTAAGACCTTTGATGAAAATAATTTTTTAAAAACTAACTTTCATGTATTTATTTATTATTAGTAAAATTAATTAACGAAAAACATTTTTCAGTCGAAAAAAATTTAGCTTAGTTTCTAGAAAAGTATTTTCCTTTAATTTTAATTTTAGACGGAAAATACTTTTCAGAAATTATAAAAAAATTAAAAATATTATATTATTTTGTTAATTATATCAAATTTCATTCTCAAACTTTTGATTGTTATATATATTTTGTTTCGAATATTGTTTTTTTCAATTTCATCCATTAAAATTTGATTTTTATATTAACTTTGATCCTTATTTTTATAATTATAATTGTTATTTATTTTTTTCTTGTCATTTTTTAATTAAATTTTTTTATCTATCAAATTTAATCTCATTCTTTTGATTATTACTTATTTTATTTTAAATAATTTATAAGATAGTAATTATTATTATTTTAATTTCTTTATCTTTCAAATTTTTATTTGTTAGATTTGATAAAAAAATATTTTGATTATTATTTATTTTATTTGAAATAATTTAAGAAATTATATTTTTTTTCAATTTTATTCTCATTCAACTTTTTAATTTGTAAAATTTGTTATTTATTATTTTAATAAACTTGAAAAAAATAAAACATTAATAAGTTATTTTCTAGTTTATTTTCCATGATATAACCAAATACTGGAAAATATTTTCCAACTTATTTTCCATTACACTACCAAACATAAAAAAATAATTTAATTTCTCAGAATTCACTTTTTTAAAATTTACATTTTTAAAAAAAATTACTTTCCTGGATCTAAGTATAACAGAAGAGTCTGGAAACATTTTAGAGGGAACCAGAAACGAACCTGAAGTGAAAGGAGGGATAGAGGAAGACACAAAGCTACAAACTTTCGGGCACTCTTAGGATTATATCTTGAGCGGCCTGGTGTTACAAACTTTCGAAACAGAGAAAAAGGACACGCAAAAATCTTCTGAGCATAGGTGAACAAAGAGCGAAATTCTTAACCACCATCTTGAAACCTGTCTCGGGTCAGAAATACCTCCAAGTTCAGTCAATTCCTCAACATTCATCCCGTCCCAATTCAGAGTGACCAAAAATCAGTCCAAAGGCCACTAATATTGTGTAAAATTGTGGAATTAATAGTTCAAATATCAATTCCAAAATGTTAATTGCGCATCATCTATAGTCCATACACTGATACACAGTAGCTAATCAGGATCAACATATTTAACAGAAATATGAAATGGTATAAGGTATTATTGATACAGACCTATGATCAAGAAATAATTGCGCATCATCTACAGTCAATACTCTAGATTTCCACAAGGCCATCAAACATAGACACTATGAATGGCAACTTCGGTACATGCCTTGACAGCACTACTTTCCCACTTCATCAATTGATTATGAGAATAACTTCAAATTACTCCGTTTTTTGTTTTTCAAAGAGAAAAAATTGCTGCAGCAGATTTTGGTATTAATGAATCTAGAAAATTACAGCATTATTCCATTCTATATACCCTCGACTAAGAACAGAGGAAACAAGCATATTCAGATTTCACAAAGATTTAAGAACGCTGCGGTATTGAAATTCAAGTCATAACAATCATAAATTCACATCTAACCAGGATTTTGTTTTCCATACCTGTTACAATGGGTAGCTGGTAAGTAAAATGACAACGAATTCAAAAACTGAATAGCGATGATGTCTTGTGACTTGTGAGAGAATAACCCCTCCATCAAATCACATCACATCTGAAATGGCCATGTTGTCACCACCTTCGTACCAATGATGTGAGCAACTGCAAAGATTCACGTGCAATTCTCCATTAGGAATAAGTATCTCAATATATTAGCACATTGGGAGGAATCCAATTTCAATCTGTAAAGAAGAGAAAAATGCTGATACATTTTGGCGAATCATTATGATTCAACATATAGGATGAGATATACACCTATTTTTAATTGGAAATTCCTTCTGATTATTTGAAAAAAAAGGGTATAAATTGGAAAGATCACGTTCCTTTTCCTTCCAAGAGTAGTCTGTCATGAGAATGGCAGAAGAATGAGAAGGAAAAGGGGAAGGACTCCCAGATAAGTTGTGGTTACAGTGGCTGTTACATGGTGAAAACTCCATGTTGACCCCCACACCTCCTAACCAACTGACAACACATATGCCTGTATCCAAATGTCGATCTCCTTTACAAAAAATGAATCAACCCCAATTCAACAATGCTCCATTTCTATCTACACATTGCTCACCTCAGAAGCCAAAGTTCAGGGAACCAGTATTTAGGTATGGAATGCTTCAGAGGCATTGTGGTTCCAGAAAAAGAGCAGTACAATAAAGAGACCCTCCAAAGCAGTAGTTATGGTGTTCAAGGAACAACCACTTCTCATGTGCTCATCTAAGTAAGGAATCCCAAGTTCCATTAAGCATAATAAGATAAAATAAGATTCTTTACAAACAACTCTCCTGGGTTGCAGCACAAAAGGCTACGGCTTCAAGAATTCAGAGATTAAAAATTTATATATAAACAAAAAGAATACCTCAAATAGTTCAAATGGGCTGCCACGCCGGTATACATCGTTCTTCTTACTCTCATCATTGGAGAGAACTCTGGATAATAGCATCCTCCATCCAATAAGTAAAACACCTGTGCTTCCCATTGTTACTAAGGTAAAGGTAGATGGTGGAACGTGGCCTGATGATGCTGCTCTTATAATCAATCCTAGCTGCCAATCAAGCAAATGATAGAAAACAGTTCAGTCAGCCATTCTTTTCCGTGCCTGCTTGACAAATACCAATATAGTTGCAATAATACCTTTTGTTATTTAATAATTTTCAGCCATGAAAGTCACTCAAATAGCAAGCTATGTGAAGATAATTGAAATGAATATTATTGAAAAGGAAAGAACCGGTTCAGATAAGAAAAAGCCCTAGACAACTTCAACTGAAACATGAAAATGTGGTTTATTTGGTGGCGCAATCACGAGCAACAATGAATACAGATAAAAATAATTTCTTCAACTTGGTAGCTGGCACATGATTGTAAGAGAAAAATGAACTCTTAAGGCTTTTGATTTTTATCTTGAAACAAGCAAAAGCAACATGTATATAAGCTAATAGAAATCTGTGCAGCACAATCAAGGATGATCAAATTGGCCGTCTAAAAAAGAACATTAATAAAAATGTAAACCCTTTAAAACTGTTATATAATGAATTATATAGGAAGACATCTACCGAGCAGTTTGAGATCACTGCGCTCTCACTACTTACATGAGGCATGGAACAGATTAGAAATGCAATTTAGCCTGGTAATTGAGATGTACAATTGTACCATAAAAGGGTTGCTGCAGACTAAACCTCAGTTACCAATTGTTGATTTCTCTTTATTAGATGTACAACTGAGACATGGAATCGTGGCATGTTTGATGGTGCAACCTTGTTCCACAATCAACACAGACAATAATGCAACCTCTTATAAGACGCAAATAGAATTCCTAATTTCTTCAACCTAGCAGCCAGCATGGCATTGTAAGAAAACATTGAAAGCCAAGGTTTTTAATATTTATCCTAAAACAAGCAGGAGCAAAACGTGTATCTGAGAACAGAACTCCACGCAACACAATAAAGAAGTACAGGTTAGCCATCTAAGAAAGAACCTTAAAAAAAATCAAAACCCTTTATATATCAAATGCTCTAGCAAGACCTCTACTGAGCATTTTGAGATCGCTGGGCTCTCAGTACTTGCATGAGGCATTAAACAGATCAGAAATGCAATTGTGCCCTGTCACATGAGAAGAATGGTTTTACAATATAGAGCCTGATATAGAATAAAATTGCACTGAATGCATGATTTTCACATCAACTCAACTAAACATCAGTCAAACTAATTGGGATGGATGTTTTCATATATGCAATTATTGACGTCGCTTCATTAAATGTACAATAGGCAACTTAGAGAATATCAATTGCCTCTTACTCATTATCAAGGTAAGACATGGGATACTCTAGGACATTCCCTGCTTCATAATAGTCCCACATATCGAGCATAGCCTCTAAGTCAATTAGCAATAGACCAGTAAGTCTCACAATTTAGAGAACAGTAGCTGCTCAATAAAGAGGCTCCAAAGTTGAAATTCTAGATCAGAAAACACTATTGGACACACCCCATTGTAGCCATTGATGGAATCTAATTTGTAATCAACACATTCAATCCTGCACCTGCTAAAGTCTAGTGTGCAAACTCCTATGATCATCTTGATAACATGTGCAAAACAATGAACAAGTAACTCCATTCCAAAGCCATGAGAAGGGACAACCTTATTTGATGAGAATCATCAAGCAAAAACACATGATCCAATAGAGGTGTCAATTGAGCCCATTACAAGGTCAAGGGCCAAGAAGATTAAAGAGGCACTCAATGTGCTTATTCAGGATATTTAGGTCAAGTGATGATCAACCTATAATTAATGTAAATCCACACAAGAAAAGCAGTTCATGAAGTGACAAGGACAAGGAGGGGCAGTTTGGGCTTGGTTTCCTCATGGTTTGCAGATTCCTTTAGGAGTTGAACAAATTTAAGTCGGTTTTTAGCTTTATTTTTTTTAATACATAGTTTTACGCTAACAAATATTATTATCTATCCGACCGTTGGATCAGACTGAAGTTTTGTTAGAAGATTCCATAAGCATTATTTTATATAGGGTTAAAATTTTGTAACAATTAGACATCAAGAAATCCTTGTGATAAGGTTTAGAAGTTATTGTGTGAGAATTGCATTATTTTTTAATTGGTTTAAAATTCTTTTTTCTATTTGGATTAGTAATCTTTTATTATTTTTTCAGCCTTGTTTAGGATTTTTTACCTAGTATAAATAGGGTTATTTAGATTGTACTTAGGTTTTTTATAGACTTTGATTTCATAATAATATATTGTGTGAGATTGCTCATACTTTAGGTTCTTCATTGAATTTTTCTTGGACTTATTAAAGATCAACTGTATTTACAGCACTCTTCCTATACTTTTAGTTCGTGATTCATTATAATCATAGGGTTAGGGTCTTTTTAATCCAATAATTTCGATGCATTGGTTCAAATAATCATTGTGTCGGGTTTTTTTATCGTAATTTGATTTTAGCTTTCTTGAGTTGTTTTTCTTGCGTGTGGGTTCAAAAGTTCTTACTCTCCGGGTTCGCATTATTATCTCTTTTTCTTTCTTGTCCATTAATGTACAAAATATGATATGCCTAATACATCAGAGCTGTTAAGGGTTAAGTTCAGTCACCCCTACACTGAAATTTATATGAATATGTGAAGTCACGAATAATTAGAATGGCACTGGACAAATGGGAAGTCAAAGTTACTGCCAAAAATTAAAAGTGCGGGTAAACTTTGAGATGACACGACATGCCCAGGTTATGAGTTTTTACCGTTAGATGCATTTATGATTAGTCCACAGGCAAAATATAAGATACTAAATAAGAAAGCAAAACGCACTATGAGAAAAAAATGAATTAAATTTCATGATTGGAAGAGGCCACTATGCATAATGTGATGTGTGCATGAAATAATACGATGGCATATAGCTACGCCATAAAATCAAGCATTTCAAAAGTAGACAAATTGAGTAAGTTTCATTCATGTCCAGACAAGGAGTTCAGGCATATTGTTATCTCAAATTAGCATCTGCACTCGCGAAATCCTCCTGATAACAATAGGAAATAAATAGACAGCACCTCCTAGCAGATAATGGAACTTACAGGAATCCCCGTAGCCCATGATTTGGCAGCAGCAATAGCAGCCTTAGACAGACCATTCATTCCACGACCATCCTCACCATAACCCCCAAGGAAGTAAGCACCCAAAAACCACCCTGCTCATTATTAACCCACGTTAACTCCCTTTGAGCAATTGAATTTAAACTTTAAACTGAAAAGAAAAACATGAAAATAGATTATTTAAAAAAAAAAAAACAGACATGCGTACCAGCAATAAAAGGATCAGCAGTGCGTAGTGTCTCGAAGTCAAAAACAGAGAAACCATGGCCAAACCTGCCAATTGCAGAGAACAAGAGCAAAGCCAACACGTCCCCACCAGCCAGCAAAGCCACACGACTGCCACGTAGCATTAAAAAGATTAAATGAAAAGGAAAATGCCCGTAAAATCTGTAGATAAAAGAAGATGAAAATTACCCCCATTTTTCAAGACGCCCAGAAGAAGTGGGTTTCTCGAACTGAATGACACCTTCTAAAGGAACATCCTCTTGGCCCACAAAAACAGTGTCGTTAGGCGTTGGAGGAGAGGGAGGTGGATTGTTGGTAGAGAGGGATTGTTTGGTTGCAGAAGTGGAATCTAAACCTCCTTCGGGTTTGGCAAGAGTAAGGGGGAAGGTTGATTGTTTTCTGGAAATGAATTTGGGTTTGGTAGAGTTCAAGAATAATGGTGGATTTTGGGGGACGAATTTGAGTGGAGTGCGTCTTTTGGCCGACAAAGCCCCTCTTGGAGCTTGGCTTAGCAGCAACATTTTTTTTTTTTTTTTGGTTAACTGTCCCTCCTTGCGTTATTAAAGGATAAGAAAAGAGTCTATCTAATTTCGGTATTTCTCACCATACGTTGCTCGCGTGGAGGTACATGAGAGAATTAAATTAAATTATTAAAAGAAGAAGTTATTGTAGCCCTAAACCCAGAATACTATTATTAACACTTGAAAAAAACTAAATTTTCTTAATATCTTAACTTATCGTAAAACAAAACACATATTATTATTTATTATAATAATATAATTATAAATTTGTCATGGAAAAAAATATTAAATTAGACTTGTTATTTTTTTACCAAAAAATAATTTTTTTTAATATATTATATGAGGTTAGATTTTTTTTTTCACATTAAAATTACTATTCCAGTTTTAGGATAAAAAATATAATGTCTTTCATTCAATGTTGTTTTAGCCATTTTATTTATTTCAAAATAGTTTAATTACATCACAAAAACAATATAATTCCCTCTTAAAGATTTTTTTGATTATTTAACATTAGTTTTATGGTAAAATTTAGATGTTGAGAGGGGTATCATAATAATTTACATATATTAAATATTATTTTTTAAACAAATTATTGGCGTGTGTAATGCGACAACAAGTGGACAACCTCCACATCGTTTAGACAGCATTTAAAAGATCTCAGCTCCCTCGACCCAATAAGGTAACATGTATTCCAAGCATCGACGACCATTTATTTTTTTCTTTTTATTTTCTCTCTCCACCTCGATCTTCATACTAGCACATTAGAAGTCCAAAAACAGCCTTCTAATTTATTGATTCTTCATATTTAGCTCCTTTCTTTTTATTATGAATTTTGTATCTTGAATAATTTATAAAATTTGTATGTCTTTTCAATTTTATCCTTCTTAATTTTTTTATCCTTTAAATTTGGTCCCTATTCTTTTTATTGCTATTTTTTTTTATTTCATATCGTTTTTAAAATTGATCATGGTTTACGATTTCACCGACCCCCCTTTGGTTTTTTCCTATCAAATTTAATCCTTATTCTTTTTATTGTCAATTTCTTTGCTTTAACAAGTTTTTTAAATTGATTCATAATAAACTTCTTGATTGGACCCAGATCCAAGGTTTTACAGGCTGCGAGTTTTTAATATTTGACTAGGTTTAGGACATTTGCTCAAGTTTGCATAGTTATTTTTTTCAATCTAAGCTATTCTTTTCTTGTTTCATCCTTCACTATTTATTCAATTGAAGACTAGGTTTTTTTTAGCATGAATTGTGGGCTACAAATCTAGTTCATAACTAAAAATTATAGGGAAATTATTGTACCCAAAACTCAAAACACCATTTATTGAAATAGTATTCTAACAAAATTGCTTCTCCACCATAAAAACTTTGAACTAGTTATTAAGGATAATATATTTTTTCACCATTATAAAATTGTTGTTTTCAAATTGTACAAGGGTATAACAGTTTTTTTACTTCTTTCCATGTTAAAATCACTTAGCTACCCCTAAAAAAAACAAAATTGACATTAAATGGCTTTAAAGTCTTTTTATGTTTTAGCACAATATAATTATTTAATTACATTTAAAGGAATATTTTACTAAACTACTTTCGAGGAGTTTTTACATTTTTTCATTGTGATTTTGTGGTTAATATTAAGTTGATTCAAGGGATTTTTGTATCAGAAAAAATATGTATATAAAAAACTTGTGGTGCGTGCAGTATAGGTGCTAGTAAGTGGGTGGAATGTTCGAGGCCCACCGGTGGCCAAACACCACCTTTTGCACGTGCATTTGAATCATTTCAACTTTCCTTCCACGATGAGACGACATAAATGGCTACATCCTTATGGTCCGGCGCCAACAACCTTTTTCTTTATTTTTCTTTTTCTATCTCTTCTCCTTGATTTTTATGTCTTCCACTTCAAAACTTTAAAGCAACCATTTGATTTGTTATTCTTTTAAATCTAGTTTCTATTTATTACTGTTTGTTTTATCTGGAATACTTTATAAAATTAGAATTCTTTTTAAGTTTCATCCCCTTCAATTCTTCATCTTTCAAATCTGGTCCATATTCTTTTGATTATTATTTTTGCCTGAGATAGTTTTTTTAAATTGATTATTTTTTTCACAATTTCATCATCTTTAAGTTTTTTTTCTATCAAATTTGATTGGTATTTTTTTCACTTTGAGATTTGTTTTAATTAACATTTTTTTTCTTGACTTCATCATTCAATATTAAATTGATTGAAAATTGAGCTTTTTTATTAAGCCCGGTTCCACGAGTTCACATGTTGCAAGTTTTAAAGATTAACTTAGGTCTAAAAGGTACTCTCAAGCTTGCTTCTTTTTTTCATTTTTAAAACTCATGTTTTTTAAATTTCATCATTCAACATCTATTCAAACAGAGAGTGGGCTATGCTATTCCATTTATTTATTTTCTATAGATTTTTTCATAAATTTTGAAAATAGCCACGGTTATCTCATTTCTTTTTATTTTTTATCCTTTGTTGAATTTACTTTGACAAATTTTTAATTTTTTTTTATTTCATCTTTTAACATTAGATTGACTATAGATTAATTTTATTTTTCAGTTTCATCCTTCAAGATTGAAGTTTTCTGATATTAGGTTTTGTGATTTCATTCAGTTTCATTTCTATTTATTTATCTCAGTAACATCACTTAAATTGCAAGTTTAGAGAGTTAGCTTAAGTTGACTTGATTTTTTAGGACATTTTTTTTAAAAAAATTATTTAATATTTGTTAAGTTTTGTCCCGTAGTGTTAGGTTGTTTTGGAATTGAGCTTCGTAATCTTTTATGGTTTGCATTCTATTGAGTTTTCTCATTCACACAATCTGAGTCATAGAGTTTGATTGACTTTCACGGTTTGCTGTTTTGTTTTTGTTTTTTTAATTGATTTTTTTTCAATTTCATCTATTTATGTTTGATTTGTTTGGAATTGGAGTTCAACTGTTTTTTTCCCTTCTAAGTGGCTTATTCCAGTCTCATTATTTAACTTGTATATTTTACATGCTTATTGGATAGGTTTGCTTTCCTTTTAATATTTTAGTTTTTTTTTCTTTTTTTTTCATTTGATTTGCTAGAATCATAACTTCATCAATTTTTTTGTTTTGTTTTGGTAATCGTGTTTCTTTGCAGCTTCCAATGATTTTGTTTTTGTTTGTATTGATCCATTAACTATAGTTATCTTTTCATTTACATCTTATTATATTATACCTTTTTCTTTGCTCAGTTAGGTCTGCACCCGAATCATGTATTTCTTTAAAAGATACTTGTATTGCCCGAGTGTTCTTTTTTAACCAATAAAAAAATGTTAAAGTTTAGTTAATGAGTTCATAATATTGATTGAAAGAGTGTTTAATTTTAATTAATGAGTTAATGATATTCATTGAGAAACCTAATAATTTTCCAAGCTGGCAGTGATTTTTGTTTTCATGGACGCAACTTCAAAACAAATATCATTTGAAATCTAATTATAAATTTACCGAGGAGCCTCTGGTCTTGGCCCTTAACCCAATTTTTACATCATTTTCATCACCAAAACCTCATGACCAACCTATAAATATTTTAAAATCAATTGTAACCTCAAGACATGTATTAATCCATTTAAAAAATCAAATCAAATTAAAAAATTCAACTATATTTTCATATATTGGTGAGATATTGAAATGTCCAAATCACTGGATTTTTGTTTCAATGAATTATTTACCCATCAATTTTTTCGGATATAAGGGAAAGCTTATAGCTATGGAAATAAAGATCGCAAAGCAAACATTTCAGGGAAGCTAAAGCTAATGACATGCTTTATTCGTACTTTCCACCACCCATTTAGGGATAATTCGGAATTGTGTTTGTAATTACATTTCATTAAATTTAAAAATTTATTTTTTGCTAAAATTAAATGCGGTTTATATTTTTTGGATCGTTTTGATGTGCTGATGTCAAAAATAATTTTTTAAAAATAAAAAAACATCATTGGCATGTATTTCAGCACGAAAAGCTATTTGAAAAGCAACCACTACCACACTGTCAAACACACTCTTAGAGTAACTGAAAAGTACAGCAGAAATTATTTTTTACTTAAAAATACATTAAAATAATATATATATATATATATATATTAAAATTTATTTTTGACACTAATATATCAAAAAAATAAAAAAATAATTTTAAACAAAACAAAATTAAATTTTAACAAATTTCTATTTAAACCGCACTCCAACCAAGAATATAAAAAAAAATCAAGATCGGCAAGCAAATCCATACAGCTATTACCCCTATAATTATAAATATGATTTAAAAAACACTTCCATCCAGTAAAGTATTCGCAGTGTCATATTTTCTATTACTCTTTTATGATGTGGATAACAGCCAGACATTTAAGAAAACGTTGTATACAGTTCATAATTACGCTTCATTAGCCGAGCAAGCCTCTGTATGACAAGCGAAAACTCCTTGGTCAAGCAACGTTGTTGTCCTTGAGGACACCACTAGCAGTAGCACCACCAAAATAAGTTTTCAATGCACGATCAGTGTTGAGTTTGCCCAAGTTTCCATTTATGGCAAACTGATGTCTCTTTACACTCTACTAATCATTGCCTAGTGTGATCTTCTTCAGCTTAGAACCAGCCATATCAATACCTCCAACCCGACTTGAAAAATCAGACTCAAATGTAGTCTTATTCCTCCAGGTCCGCAAACTCCAACTCCAAATCCTATATTTCAGGTACTATATATTGGATTTTTAAATAAAAACAACACAATTGTGAAAATATGGTTAATGTTAAAACTATCAATATATAATAAATACTTTATTGCAAATTTTAGTTAAGAAATTGTTTTGCAAAAAATTAAAAGATAAAGAGTATTGGGCCTACACGTCCTGCATGCTGAGGCCTAGCAATCTAACCCTGCACGAGTTGCTTGGCTATCCATAGATGAAGAAAGTGGATGACGCGTCTGATCTCTGTTTTTCCGACCATATAGAGGCTTGGTAAACGTATCAACAAATTCCCACGGGTACACCGTCTACTCTCTCGCCATCAACAGAGACAGGGACCAAAGCACAACAAGAATGAACAATAGGGAACCGCCCACAAATGTACGATAGTAATAATTACATTGCAAACAACAAAAGACATACCAAAAAACAGAAAGTATAAATAAATAGCTAGCATAAAAAGCATAAGCTAGGAGGAACGTGAAATTCAAAAACAGAGGTTGAATTTAAATGCATTTATGTTAGGAGGACAGAATCATTTATTTACAAATGACTGAAAGTAGAGAGACAGGGCAAGCAAAGATGTTTGTGACGCAAAGTTCACTCAAAAGAAATGGACATCTAAAAGGTGTGGTGGTTAAACTTGTTCTAATCAATCAGTGAATAATTGCTAAACCATCGATGTTCAGGGAATATGTGCAACAGGTCAGGTAGAATTATCTACAGGTAAAGCTTTCAACTGTCCATCAAGATTTAAGACCTACTCTATTCTGTTAGCTTAGAGCACAGACACCACTACCTTCCAAACTCAAAGTATCAACTTCCATGCTTGCCCTCTTCACTCTTAGTTGTTGTTGCATCAGATAGAACGTGTCCATTGCTGCCACGAACCAGATTCTTCACCATTCACACCAGCCTCAACAATCTGATTATGCCCCCCAATTTCCATACCCGTGATGCTACTCATGTTATGCGCATAAGCGGGATAAAGACAGGCATTGCTGTAAGGAAACAGTCCAGCTCCAAGCATAGGGGCCATTGGTGCAACCTCCAAACCAGGTCTTCCATATCCTACCATAGGGTATACACTCCCATAAAAACTCATTCCATAAAAATGACCATGAACATCATTATGCACCGGGAAAGAAGTGTAACATGGGTCATATCCCTGACCATAGAAAGGATGATTTGCAAGTTGAGGACCATTACCAATGAACCCATTTGAACCACTCCTAACAATATGACCATTAATTCTATCTTTCGGCACAGCCTTCTTAACCTCCACTCTCTTACCATTCAACTCATGAGAACCAATCAGCAAAACCTTGTCAACGGATTCCTCAGAATCAAAGGTGACAAATCCGAAGCCCCTTGGCCTGTTGGTTAAACTATCTTGCATCACAACTACATCTACTGTCCTCCCAAACTGTTCAAAGTAATTTTTGAACTGTTCTTCAGTTAGACTAGATGCTAAACCTCCCACAAAGATCTTCTTGGTCCTATTGTTTTTAGCGCTGGTACTATTATCACTATTCATACCCAATCCGTTTCTAGCTTCCTGATTACCATGGGGCTGGGGCTGGTGCTGCTGCTGCTGCTGCTGCTGGTGTTTTTCAATTTTAGGCAGTGCTTTCTTCACTTCTACCTGGAAAGAAAAAAAAAACTCATCAACGAAATAAACAACCAAGAAACACAACCAATAAATGCCTTTTTGAGTGTTTCTAATGGAGAATAACATCCAGGATTCAAACCAAACTTTCATGCACGAAATAAATCACATAAATAAACAAAAAAGACCACAAATTATATTCTGTTTCCACTTTTATTGAAAAAAGAAGGTGTAAATTAATAATATAACATTAAACACGCAACTAACACTCGTAATTAATCAAGAGCAAAAAAGAGCAAAAAACTGACCGTTCTCCCAAGAATAACATGATTATCTTGAAGAGCCCTAGCAGCAGAAGAAGGATCAGAGAAAACAACAAAAGCAAATCCTCTTGGAAATTTAGTGATTTTGTCCTTGGCAATAAGAGAATGCGAAACGACACCGTACTTGCTGAAGTAATTTCTTAGAGTTTCTTCGCTTGTCTCACGAGATATACCTCCCACAAAAAGCTTCGCCTCGTCAATATTCATCTTCAATTACAGTGATCAAACCGGGAATTTCAAAAAGCCCTAAATTTGAAACCCAAATTGGGAACATAAACCCTAGAAATTTTTGATTCTAGGGTTTCTGAAACTCGCACCTGTTTCGACTCTCGAGTTGTTTTTTCTTTTTCTTTTCTTTTTAATTTTCACTGGATAGGATAAGCTTTGTGTGGGCTTGGAAGTAATCCAGATTAAAAATGAGTATATATTGAACAAGGAATTTGCTTTGCACCAGTAGTCTCAACTACTTCAAACTCTGTAACAGACCAGGCCCAATGCCACATCATAACTAGGTGGGTCCACGCTGTAAACTGTTAAGCTTTCCAGATCAGCTGCTACGAATCTTGATATCCATTACTTGTATAAACGCTATTTGTTTACGGTCCAGATCGAACATAGTTGTTTAACACACAATTTCACCTTATGCTTTATGATGGCATGTGTTCCATCAACGGCTTGAAAAAATACTGTTTATGCAAACTCATAAATATTATTTAGTGCAACAATGTAATAGTGTATTTGTCATTCTCACAGAAAAATCTTTAAACTGATTGTTGCAGGTATGAGGGTTATTGTGACGTTGTTTGGGAATAAGTTGGGTTTTTTTCATTTCAGAAAAGACTAAAATATTATTGAATGCAAAAATTCTAAGGATGGAGTTCAGGAGTACTTTTATCTTTTCATACTGTTATTTTTTTAATAATTAAGTTGGGTAGGGTAATCTAATCTTCTAATAAATATAAAATATATTAAAAAAATAGACGCACATCAACATGTGGGAGGAGCTTGCACTTTTAGGGTGGTACATGTGACCCCTCCTAGTTACAAAAATCTAGCTTCCTTCATGTCATTGAAAGCGACGAGCCGTTCTTTTCCTGTTGGGACAGCACGTGGTAGCATTGGGTTGGTAGAGCTATACCAATAGACTTTTTTCTTTTCCCGTCACTTTTCTCTTTCATCATCTTGAAAACCATGTTGTCAATGGAAAATTTTAGAATTATCCTTTAATTTACAAATATAACAATTTTAATTCTTATCATTTTGATTATTAATTATTGTTCTGGCCATTTTATAAATTTTGAATTGTTTTCAAATATATCTTTCAATCATAATCTGTGATAAGTTATCTTGTTCAATTTGATCCTCATGTTTTTTATTAATTTGTTATCCTTTTGTTAAATTGATTGTTCTTTATAATTTCACCGTTAAATCAAGATTTTATTTTTATTTCTTATTTCAACTTTGATCCTCATTTTTTTTTCAATTAATCTTTCTTTTCAATTTCACCCTATCAAAACATAACACTCTATATACAAGATAACTTAGTAATCTCAAGTCTAAGGATCACTCACACAACCGTCATGCGAGCCTCTTCATAAATACAATTGATATTTTCATATAGAATTCTTATGCGGGTCAGTTCAATACACATGTCATTCGACAAGCACCCACGTATTAGTTACATGTATCTTTCATGTCCCATCTTACGAGAACAGCTGCTACTTTAAAAAAAAAAGAATATAACATGCATCGGTCTCAACATTTTTAATTAATGTCCGATTCTAGTAGGGTATTAACCATAAACATTTTAGAACAATGTTTTGATGTAATGAAAATCTCATAATCATAATAATTTTATAATTTTATTTATAACATATTTTTGTCCTAAGAATTTTATATTTACTATAAATTCGATAATTAAATATTAAATTCATTAATAAAATATTTAATGAATATTAAAAATAAATAAATCTTTGTTAATAAATTAAATATATTTATATAAATAAAATCAATATAACATGTAACTCTACGTTCTTCTTGAACCGCGAAGATTAGCATATTTGTAAACAACACCTTTATTATCTGCTTTTCTTTTATCAGGTTTAGAATCGAGATTCTCTTTTTATAATTAAAAAAACAACCGCAACATTTACTGTATTTCTTGAAAGCTTAGCCTTTTATCAGGCTATTTTCTCTACTGGTTAGAGATAGCCAACGCTTTCTTTTTCATCTTACAAAAATGATTTTGCTAGTCGGTGATAATAGTACAGCTGCATCTCTTGCACGCTAGTGTTTTTATGGAACGATGGAATTGCACATTTAATCGTCCGCGAGGAAGTTTCACCATTAATGGCAGCTTTATATAAACGGCCAGACAATATTTTTTTCTGGACCATTTAATTATTGAGACAAATAACTTTTTTTATTAGCAAAATTGTTGTTCATAGTGGCATTTTCACATATAAATGTATCTAGAAATCCCCATTACATCTGCATTCAAAGTTAATATTTATAAATTATTTAGTAGGTGTTCAGTGATAATAATACGAGATCAAAAAGTTTGTTTTTTTTTTTTATCTTAGATTCAAATCATGTGGTTGTTAATATGATAGTCACTGGAAACTTTCATGATCGTTGATTTTAGTACCCGTAGAATTAGTTAAAGTATACATAAACTGACCCGAACATCAACATTAATAATAATAAAAAATTAATAATTCGAGCTTATAAACAGTCTCTGTTTAGTCTTGTGCCCCTTTACCTAGTAATGATATGAGGTATTTATAGGTGTCGGCTTACCTTGTAGAATGCGAAGAAATAGTAATGTATTTGTGAAGAAGCTAACGCACGCTATTGGTTATGGCGCCACAAGCCTGCGATGTCATTGATGATGAAATTGATGCTTGCAACGCCAGGAAATTTATGTGATGCTTGGAGTCCAACAATTGGTGCCTGAAAATGTGGTGCTTGCCTTGGGTGTAGGATCGTGTCCTTGGCTTCTCTGGAAAGAATAACCCGACGTGTCGTGCAAGGAAATGTCACTGGCAAATTATGGTGGCATATTATAAAGTTCACGGCCCAAGGTGCTGGCTTTCTACAGCTGGCTTCCCTAACCGTTTAGGCTTCGCTCAAACAGGTAAGATTTATTTTTAATTTTTTTAATTTTTTGCTCTTTAATTTAAAGTTTTAAACAGCGTGTTGCGGTCGGTCCATTTTGATCACGCATGGTAGTCTTTTTTTTTATATCTTTAAATTTCGATGAAATGTCATCTGACCTCGATAACCCTTTCATTCTTTCTCTCATTTCATGGACACTGCGCCATGTCTTGCAAAAATATGCATGGGATGATTTATCTCGAGGAGTGCATTTTTTTGCATGCTGGAAGAAAAATTATGCTTATGCTGGCCCTTTTCCTGGCTGTTTGGGCCTGGCCCAAAGGACTATTTAAAAAAAACAAATCTGCCCCGTCATCAATCAAATAAAGTCACGTGTCGATCCAATGCCAACCCATTGCCATTGGGTTTGAAATTTTAGATTTTAGATTAGAGTCCACGCTTAATCGGCAAGATTAATTGCTGGATACTTGCACCTGAAATGTATAACAAACCAGCTAAACCGAGTGTCCGAGTAAATTTTGAAATTTATCTTAGCATGCGCTTGATACATTACGCACATTAACTAGAGTTGTAGTGTAACCGAAAAAAGAAAACGACCAGAAGCGTACTCTAACAAGGCAAACAAGGGACTTTACTCCATTGCAAGAACAAAAAAGATACTGGGACTGGCAAGTTGCAGGTTAGAACTTAGAACCGATAATTATGATAAAAAACAATCTCAACTTAATAGTTTAAGTTGTTAGATAAGATTTAAGATATAATTTATATTATTCTCTAACATACTTCTTCAAGTGAAAACTTTTTGGGTTTGAAACTTACACAGATCCATATTACTTAGGGATAGTAAGATTCGAACTCGTGACCGCTTGATCATTAAAGTTCTGATATAATATTAAAGAACCATCTCAACCCAATAAATTAAACTATTAAATAAAATTCAAAATATAATTCATATTGATATCTAACAAATTAGAATAGATTTCCGTTACGGCATCTCAGCTTTTATAAATGCAATGAATTTTAGAGGGTCAGAGGAGAAGCACAGAGGATGCTGAATCATTGTCAAATGTTTAAAATCGATAACTATATACAAATGATCATTAAACATGTCTTGAAATATTTAGCTTGAAAAAAACTTAACTCCGTCTATTTTATTTTTAATTTTTGACATGACAGTACAAAACATATATCAATACTGATATTTAATTTAATTTCTTTTAATTAAAACGGAGACTAAAACATTGATATATATAATTTCTAAACTAGGTTAATTTTGTTGTTCCAACATACGGTTATTTATTTTATACATCATTTCGAAACTTTACTTTGACCATCAAAGCTCTAGAGATGCTTAGAGCTGGATTCAAAAAAAGTCAATAACCAAAGCTAAAAAAATAATGGCTATATTAAATTTTGTCACATTGTTAAATTGGATTATTGATTACTGTCTTATATTATCTTTAACTTTTTTTACAACCATTAAATTGTAAAAAATTATTAAATTGCAACTTAGTTTATATATATATGTATATATAAAAGACTCTTGGTTATTGTCTTGTGTTATCTTTAACTCTACGATGAAAGTATTTGTATGTATAATTTTTAACTTTACCTATAAAAGATCACTCAATATTCAGTATTTGTAGGAATATATTTTTTATTAAAAAACATTAAAAAAAAAAAACTTTTCGACCTGAAGTTTTAGAGGCGCAAACTCGAAATGAA
>Ga0325404_1002642_pt1 | contig 19148 bp, 21 predicted proteins | sample PopdelMetagenome_18_FD_205664 | JGI IMG/M metagenome (GOLD analysis project Ga0325404, IMG submission 205664) | Populus deltoides microbial communities from Bellville, Georgia, United States - Xylem-Control-R1 | ecosystem: Host-associated > Plants > Phyllosphere > Stem > Wood/Secondary xylem... | reverse complement strand
CTCCCCTTTTCATGTTGATATAGAGAAGGATTTAAACTTTTATTTTTATTTTGATCCCTCTTTTTTCTTAATCATTATTTTTTTTCCTAATCTTTTTTTTCTTAATAAAAAATATTTTAATATATTTTAAAACATAAATCACTTTAAAATGACACCCTTCACCGCCATCCACCAGAATAATAATCATATGATTAAAGCTGCTAGCTGTCCAAAAGATAGTGAGGAGTTTCAAATCCGCGTATAGAACAGTGTTTCCAACAAAGCCAAAGTTAGATCATTTTTGGGAGTTACTAAGAAGAAGAATAGAGAAAAGATGACTAAAAATCCAATATCGACAAGGACATGCTCAGACGCTCCTTCTACACTGTGTTAGTAATGGCCATCTACTATACCAACGAAAGGGGACAAAAAGAACTCCCATGTAATTATGAGCTGATACTAGTCCCCATACTCTCCCAGTGGTGAGTGTGAAAATTATAGGCGTAGCAGCCTGGCTTGGTCAAATCATTTATCACGATGGGCCATCCTGTGCATGTGTATAATGCAGACTAGGGGCCCTCCTTGCAGCTCTTGAAGATAAGGAAAAGGTAGAACACTTTTCATGAGATGCGCCATCCCATCCCAAAATTTGAAATCTGAGTGAAGTCGGAATCTTTGGCTGATAGTGGGCCTTCGGTGATCAAGTCGGCAAGTGAGGTCGTGCATGTATGTGTGTGTGACAAGGAAATAACACGTTGAGTACAAGGCAAGCCTGGAGTTTCGTACGGGATAATCCCTCCATGTTGAAACCTGATACGAGCATGGAAATTGGCGTTTGTGTCGGTGTGTCAAAGCCACCACAGATTAGCAGAGGCCAATTATGAGACTGTGTATGTAGTCTGTGTAATTAGGTATAGCGAGAGTGACTGGCTAGCTAGCATGTTAAGTCGAGCATCAACCGTGCCGAGCCTAGTAAATTAGCCTAAATTAGAATAATTAAGTTTTAAACAAGTAAAATTAAAACAAAAATAAATATGGGGACCCTGTTAAACGGGCAAGTCGGGCAAGTCAAATAGGCTAGTGCAATGCACGTGCCAGAAGGTTAGAGATGTCCGACACATTTAGGCGATGCATGAGGCATCTCGCAACTGCTAAACGCTCACTATTGTGGTGATGTCGAAAGCGGCGTGTCGAGCTCTTCCTATGGAGCCGGCAAGTGGTGGTTTGGCGCTATCCATCTCTTTTTTTTTCTCTTTTAATTTTTCAGGATTCCAACCAGTCTTATCAAAATTAAAGGTACCATGTTATTTTACTTATGTATTAAATTTTATTTTTGATTTTTTTATTGTTATTTATTTACTTTATTTTTTTTTTCAATTATATTTTTCAATATTTGATTTCATTTGATTTTTATATTAAATTTAATCATTATTTATGTGATTGCTATTTATTTTGTTTTAAATCATTTTCTTAATTAATTTTTTTTCAATTTCATACCTAAACATTTGGTTTTATTTTATTTTATATCAAATTTGATTATTATTTTTTTTAATTTATATTTTTTTTGGTTTAGATTTTTTATTGAATTTTTTTCTCAATCTCATCTCTTAACATAATTAAGCTTTGTGATTTTTTAGGTTTGTCTTTTATAGGATAATTTTTATAGGATAATTTTTACCTTATGACATGAGTCACGAGTTTAAAAGGTTAACCCGAGTTGATTTTAGTCTTTTTTTTCAGGTTCTTTCTTACAATTGATTTTTTTTTTCAATTTCATCATTCAATATTGGGTTTGTTGGGAATTGAGCTTTCTGATTTTTTTTTGCTTTAATTTTTTCTATGAAATTGTCTCAATCTCATATCCTGGGTTACAGGTTTGACGGGTTGACTTGAGTATATATTTTTTTTTATTTTTTTAATTTATGTTTTTCTAAGTTTTGTTGTTCAACATTGTGTTGGTTTGAAAATTAAACTTCTTAGTTTTATTTAATTTTCTTTTTACAGGGTTATTCTAGTCCCTTGACCAGGTTTTCTTGTGTTGAGTCAAGTTTTTATGTTTTTTTAAATTATTTTTTTTTCAATTTCTTCCTTCAACGTTTAATTTTTTAGGAATTGAATTTCTTTTTTTTTTATGTTATTTTTTATAGGGTTATTTCATTCTCATTTAATTTTTGTATCGTTATAAATAAGATCATAGAGACCTTTTAAAAAATTGAAAGGGTATATTTTCATGATATTTTCAAGCGTTTATTTTTTGTAGTTAATCATTGTCTAAAAAAATTTTATTTGATTTATTTATTGTTTTTTAATTATATTATTAAATTAACCAAGTAAACCAAGTTAAATCAATAACTCAAATCTTATTTTAAAAAAAAATAATAGCATCAGAGTTTTTTTTATGTTAGAAAAAAATTATCAAAAAAAAATAAATAAAAGCTTAGAACACCAATCTAAGTACGTAGTTACTTGAAGGAATTAATTTAAATGTGATAGATAAGGATACCAACCTTAACCGTCCGCTTTTGAGCAAGGCTGTTTAAATGAAAGAGAGAGAATCCTAAACTGTCCCCACCGTCCACCTCATGCTCATGAGGTGGCTGGTATTTGCACAGAATTCCAAGTTTCAAAATACCTATAAGAGAGACCATCCATGCGCTCTTATTAGCACTCATTGGGCAAATATACTCGACATTTAATACTCATACTGCCCAGAAAGTAAAGAATTTAATACATATAATCCGTTGTTTCCTTATAGAATCCTGCGCTTTCTTGCATGAGTGCTTAAGAAACAGTCCCCGTTTATTAAGGATAATGTTCTCCTTGTGTCCTTTAATCTAGGATTATATTAGCTATCGAGTTCCGTGACTTCTGTCTTTTTGATCCCTTTCATGAGACCTGACCTTATTTTCCTGAGGTTTCAAAGCACTAGGTTTTGGAAAGTGCTTTTGTACTCTATTTTGCCTCCTATTTTGCAGTTTCTTGACCTTTTTGCAGCTACAAGCTATATATAAGAAGTTAGTTCCAAAGGAAGAGTTGTAGAGTAATATTGTTTTGCTAGTATATAAAGCCTCCGCGCTTGCCAGGTTAGTAGAGCAGATCTCTCTACCTTCATATTTTGGCCCACTTTATTTCTTTTGCAACTTCTTTCAGGTCTTAGCAAGGAATGCTCTTTCTTTGAAACCTTGCACGTTATTGTCTAATTTGGAAGTTCTTCTTCTTCTTCTTAGAGGTATCTTTCACTGATATTGCAGGGAACTTCAGTTATTGTAATTTTAATGAGATAGATCACTGACCTGTGCAAGGAGCTCAAGAAAGAGAAGCTTTGCAATTTGATTGGAATATTGTGATATAGATAGAAGAAATGGAAAGTGGGCTTTATTCTTCTTTTAAAAGTAGTTCTTTGCTAGATTATTTAGAGGCGGACCAGGAGATGATACCAGCATCTTCACTGCCAGCAATCCCTCAACCAAAGACACCAAGAGAGCCTATGGAGTTCTTGTCTAGATCCTGGAGTCTCTCTGCTTCAGAAATTTCAAAAGCTCTAGCTCAGAAGCAGAAACAATTTTTCACTGAAAAGAATCCCGATACATTTGCAGAGATAATTGTGGCACCACAAGCAGTGAGTCATCTTCTCCGCCACTCTTAGTTATTTATAGTTTCTCTATCATGTGCTCATTATTTTCTATTACGAATCAGAACACTCTCAATTCTGTATTAAGTCATTCAATGCTTTTCTTGGTACATAATCCACCCAATTCTTATCATCTAATTATTTTGATTCTTTGCAGTCAGGGAAGGTGGTAAGCTCTAAAAGTCCAAGGACTGGATCATTAGGAAAATGGTTCCACCACAAGGAATTCAGTACTCGTGCTGTGAAGAAGAAAGACAAAGCACGCACCGAAAATGCTCATATGCATTCTGCTGTATCTATAGCCGGATTAGCTGCAGCCTTGGCTGCGGTGACCGCTGCAGGAAATTCTAGTGGCTCCAGCTCCAAAATGAACATGGCTCTGGCTTCAGCTACAGAACTCCTCGCATCACATTGCATAGAATTAGCAGAATCAGCTGGAGCTGATCATGATCGTATGGCTTCTGTTGTGAGATCAGCAGTAGATATTAAAAGTCCAGGTGATCTAATGACCCTTACTGCAGCAGCAGCGACAGGTAATTGCTCAATCTTTTCATGGTATTCACGTTTTCCCTACCGCTTAATATTGCATACAAAGTAATGTGATCTATCCTTTTATATCAGCTTTGAGAGGAGAAGCAGCTTTAAAAGCAAGATTACCAAAAGAAGCAAGAAGGAATGCTGCTATAAGTCCTTATGATAGGGGGGTGGCAAACACTCCTTACTGGACTTCTTTAAATGGTCCATTAGAAGAACGGGGTCCTCCCTGTGTTGGTGAGCTATTGCAACACACAAAGAAAGGTCCATGCTCTCTCTGTTGCTTTTGGAATTTACTAGAAATCTTGATAAAGAAATACCAAGAAATGTAACTGCTGTGGAGTGATTTTAGATGCTAACGCTAGATAGTTGTTACCGGAATTGTCAGGGGCGTTGCGATGGAAACATGTCACCGTGTATATCAACAAGAAATCTCAGGTACATACTAACTTGGAGAAAAGTTGGGGCAAAGGTTTATTAGTCATAAACTTCCTTGTTCACCAGTATAAATCTTTCCAGGTCCTAATTAAGATCAAAAGCAAACACGTTGGAGGAGCCTTTTCCAAGAAGCAAAAAGGTAAGAATTTACCTCAGTGTCGCTTTGACATCTTTTCCATCTTTCTCCAGTTCCATTTTATCTTTACCATTTCTTTAATCTACTTTGCGCAGCATTTTTTTTTTCTCAAATCTCGAAATACTTGAGCAACAATTTCTGCAGTTTTAGATCTGAATATCTTCTGCTGCTATTAGGTGTTGTTTATGGAGTTTGTGATGAGACAACAGCATGGCGTTATATAAAAGAAAGAGAAAGTACTGAAGAAGTGTATTTCGGCATTAAAACAGCACAAGGTCTGCATGAGTTCAAATGTAAAAGCAAAGTTCACAAGCAGAGGTGGGTTGATGATATAAAAAATCTTCTGCAACAAGTAAGTTATCTGGAAGTAACTGACCGATCACTGAAATGCTTAAGCATAAACGATGGCGCATAGTATGATCCATGTTTGTATATTGCTCCAAGAATACAGGACAGATGAAAGTTTTGTTTAATGATCTTAGAGTATGACAATGGTATACTAGAGTGATATTACAAATGAAAATCCCTCTTAAGTACAATTTACCCATGCAATATAAGAAATGCATACACGATTCCCCTGTGCAGTCCCCAATATATGAAATCAGAAGAGACAGCTCTCCTTTCAAGGGTCCTGTAACATCATAACCAATTTTCCATGTCTGTGTGCACGAACTTAGGCAAATATGTGCAAGTTGGGCAGCGTAGTTTCTGTCAGGTTGCGTCTAGGATTGTCAAGGTAGAGCTGACAGAGTTGAGAAATCTTCTACAATCTTCATTCTTACAGTGAATTAAGTGAAAGTTAACCATGTACCTGTGTGACAAAAAACAAAGAAGTTTCTTTCCTTAATTTTCCTTTTAATTTCAGACAAGTCCCAGGTATCAAAATTTTGCATACTACAAAAGTAACAATCAAGATATATTTCAGTTTCAATTGAAACTTAGTTATATAACGCATTTCAGTTTCAATTGAAACTTAGTTATACAACGCATTTCAGTTTCAATTGAAACACCCATGAATAAACACGTGCTTATTAATCATCCCGTCCGTGTTAGCCTAGGGGCTGAATTCTAAGGAGCTAGCTAGCATACACTGTAAAGGAACAAACAAGAGTGTTTTTTTATCAGGAAAGAGAGACTTTACTATCGAAGGAGGAAGAATGTACAAGAGGAGACTGAGACATCCTCAGAAGCAGCAAAACACAAAAATAAAATAGCGGTTTAGTAGAGTTCTATTCACATAGATACCTGGTGATAAACTAAAGATAAAACTTACTTTAGGTGGGCAAAAAAAAATCCAGTCTTGTCTGATGATCTCAGCAAGTCAAATCCAAAGAGAAGGCTTGAATTTCACTAGGTGACTTTTGAGTTTGAAGTATACGTAATCATCATTTCTACGTGTTGTCAATATTTTAATTAGAAAATTTAAATGAATAACTTGACATACATACAGATTGTAATCACTGTCAACAGCTTTCTCTCCTTTGTCTTCACCTCAGAATACAACAGTTCTGTTTTCCTCATTAGGCAAAACACGCAATTCGCAGTATGATTTTATAGCTTTTGCAAGGCATTGTTTCTCAAGGTTCTCTGATTTCTGCACAAAACTTTGTATATTATCTCTATGGGAAACCCTCTCAACCTGCAACATGTAAAGGAAGTTATCAAAAACGTAAGAAAGTTGAAGGCAAAACCAGTTACAGATATCCTGCAACGCCTGGTGGATAAAGATCAAGGACCAAACATCACAATAGCATGCTACGAAAGATGTGATGAAACACCCCATATAACATTAGAACTTCGAACAGCAATGGTGATAGATTAAAACAGGGTTTGAGACAATTTATTCTGATGAACAATCAAAACGACAATCAGATTCTTTAACAGTCATTTTGAAATCTCTCAAAAAAAGCAAAAAACAATTGTAGTTGAGCACTTTTTAAAGACTATTATATTCTCCTTCAGCTAATTCAACTTGATCCAGCCATCTCATAGATTTCAGTCACACATGGTTCCTACTTGATGTGTTTGTGTTTGATGCCTGGAAAAAAATGGCCATTTCCATTCACAGTAGACTCTTTATTTTTCCTGAGCACCATGATATTGAAACCTGTCAACTACGATTTCGTTTGATAGCCTTCTATTCTAGAAATAAGCAAGCATCCAGCAAACCTATATTCAGTAGAATGGGTGATCAATATTTGATTGACAATTGTTGATTAATTCAAGTTCCAGCATTGTATAAATTTGTGTGTGGAAAATTTTACCAAGTGAAATACAGTTTACATCTGAACATTTTAGCAACATGGCAAGAACAATGATAATGTGGTGGCAGAGGAAGTGATGGAGCAACTTGAAAAAAAAGGAAACAAAACCCAAATCCATGAGACAATAAAATATTCATCACTGAGTACAAACAGCTAAAATTACCAGAATTTAGATGAGAACATAGTGTACTAACAATGATTACCATCTGCTCAATGATAGGCCCTGCATCAAGCTCTTCAGTAACAAAGTGACTTGTCGCACCAATTAATTTCACACCCGCATCAAATGCCTGCGAACAATATCTAGCAAATTAAACATGTATGGGAGTCGGAGGAAAGTTGAAATGGTTGAAAATGTGATAACTTCTTTATCATAAGAATAAGGTTTGAAAACTAACCTGCTTTGATGGATGCCCACCCTTAAATGATGGCAAAAGGCCATGGTGAATGTTAATTATATCTTTCCTATATCTCTGCAAAAACTTACCAGATAATAACTGCAGCAAGAATTAACTTTTGTGAATTGAAATGTCACAATAGTTGATTCAATTATATCAACAACTGCGTATGCATCATAACTCTGCAGGTAATATATTATGGTTGAGGGTGCCAAAAAGACAGACGCAAGGTAAATATCACAGGACTTCCTTTATGCAGGTAATATATTCTTTTAGAAGTAAGCAGAAGAGGCACTATGGACCTTATCATCATATTTACCTGCATATACCTGGCAAGAACTAAAAAATCAGTATTCTGAACCAAATCCAAGATCTCGTCTTCTCTGTTATTCTCTTTGCTGGTGCCCAAATAATGATAAGGAATACTATTCCTTTCAAGAAATCGAACCACATGCGTGTTTGGGAATCTATCATGATTACTGTTACGAATGCATGGAGAATCATAATTAGTATCCTTGAAACCAGACAGATATAAAATAAAAAGGGTGACATTCCAAAAAGTTCACCTGATTACACGAGTTATATCAACCGGAAGTCTTCCATCTTGCCATGAGTGTAACAAATCAATCAGGCAGTGTTCCTGCAGCAAGACAAACACAGGTTTAAATTAATATCGATGGCATAAAAAACAACTGGAAAAAATATAACCAAATGCACCTGCTTTGAAGCAAGAACAGCAATCTTGAATTTGGGGTCTAGCTTAGGCACCCGGACAACGGACCTTGTTGCATCAAACATTTTTGAAATCCTGAGAAAGTCCTCATCCATTTGCAACCGTGGCCATTTAACAGGGTCAAAAATAAACTCACTGCCACATTGCACAGAAATCAAAACACACCTCCACTTGCAAAAGCATTAAAAAAGAAAAATAAGATTTTAAAAGTCTACGAACCAAATCCAACCACAAAGACTGATTCAGCAAAATAACAAACAAAAAGATAGGAAATGGAGTAATAAATTTGATGCAATACCTTCTAGAATAAAAGACATTCTTGTTTTCAGGGACGAAAACATCAGCACCGAGAATGTTTCCACCTCTGGAAGCGATACAATCTGATAGCTTCGCAACAATACCAACAGCGTCCTAACCATTGACAAAGACAGACATACGTATCTATATATCTATCAATTCAATACGAAGAGCCATTCATAGTTATTTGTTTCACCAATAAAGAAATGTAAAGGGGAGTGACTGACTGACTATCTTACAGGGCATTGGAAAACGTGGATGCCGTGGGTACTAGAGGAGGAATCGATGGACTTGAAGGACCTGATGCTGCTGCTTCTTCCAAGTCCAAATACTTGAGGGACTCTTCTTTGTGTCAGATTCATATCTCTTCTACTCTTAGGAAAGTATTCAAGATTTTTTGCTAAAGCAGCACTGCCCAAGGCTTACTTTTTACCCTTACCCTTTGGGGTGTGGTGGTGCTGGTTGAAGCTCACATTGCTCTCACATTTTCAGAATTTTTCTTTTTGTCTATCATGACGGTGTCGTTTTGTGGAAGTTGTGGATGACGTTTTATAGACGAGATTCTTCACGATCTTGACACGTAATACCCGGTTCAAAGGTCATTGTGATATCCAAGTGGTCAACCCCACACAATTCTCAGCGCCAATCTTACTCACAGTCACGGCACAGAACTCATATCCTGGTTGGAGTCCCAACTCCTGACTCGTAAGCAAAACTTTGAAATTTCGCATCTCCTTTTCACTATATCCTCAAAGAAACTGCAATCGATCAAGCAAGTCTCCAGTCGTTGAAGTACGATTATCGTAATTACCCAGATCGTATAAATTAGAAAATGCCTGTAAGTCTCCCTCCCTCCCTATTGTGGATCTGGATCTATTATCACTTACAAATTCATTTCGAAATTAGAAAATCTCAAATTGTGATTCGGTGCGGATGCAGTACAGGAGAATCATGGAGGTAGAGCCGCCGAGTCCGTTAAGGTACATAATCGGCGCAGCAATAATGATCATCGGAGTGGTGTTACCCGTCGGTTACATGATGTTTCGTAACAAGAGGGGTCCTTCTTCTTCTTCCACTTACTCCAAACAGACGTAGGTGTGCCTTTGCCTATTTTCTTCCTATTTTCCTTAGTAATCTTAGGTTTTGTTGGTGTTATTAATTTGTTAATTCTGGTTAAATCTGATTTTCTTTTTTTAATATTCTCAGGGCAAAGTTTTGATAGAGATTTAAAGAGAGGATTTTTATACATTAGAAATTGCGCTGTCTGGGTTAAGTTTGAAGGAGTTGCAAGAAGAAAAGGATGAGGTGCATTGACAGAAAATCTAATTCTGTTATATTTGTTATTGCTGGGGAACTCTGAGTTTTATAAAATGGAACTGAGTGTGGTTTGATTCTATGCTTTTGATCTAGTAAATATGCTAATGCCATTTCAAACTCGTCTTTATTCGTTGGATGAATATGTGTAAGAAGGACAGGCACTTGATTGAATTTGTCTTCTTGTTCTGTTTCTAGCCATTATCATCTAGGGAACCTGCGTATGAGAATACGCAACGGGTTATGTGTTTTTGTGGTGAATTTCACATTTGCTTTGTAGAATCTAGAATGTCAAGTGATGTCGCTGACACTACAGAATGCTTGTTGTTTGAAATTGGTGATCTTTTTTTTGTTTTTTTGGACTAGCGTCATGGATGTGCCTGGCGGCTTGGGTTATGCTAATTACTGATGTGTTACATGATGGTTGGATTTACTGGATTAGCATATGGTGTAACAATGTTCTGTCGGTACGTTCACTCTGTATTAATTTGAGCTGTGATACCGAAGAATTGGAAATGATTTGTTAGAATGATTAAAGTTGATGTTTTCATTGTGGAAGCCTATGGATCTGGGAATGTAGAAAAGACTAGAGAGTGGAAAATGCAAGTGCTTGAAATGTATTGCCATTTTGCTGGCAGCTACTATGGAAACTTTTTACGAGCTACATTTTGGAATTGAAGTGTTTGGTAGTGCAAAAAATGCAGGATACACAAGGATTGGTGATGAGGGTTAGTGAAAACCCCCTGAGAATGATGTTATTTTCAAAGTTGATGATTGGGCTAAAAGGTTGAGAATGGATCGCTGGACTTGAGAATCATGAATACTTGCAAAGTAAGTCCTTTGTTGGATTCAAGGGATCATCCGATGCTTCTTTTAGCTCAAATGTAGGAGTAGAGAAGCCTTAAAGTTGTTTAGTGTGCTTGATTTCAGAGTTTAAAGGGTGATGTAATGGAAGAGTTGATCAGAAGTTGAAGGTGAAGAATATGAACAAAGAAAAATTGGAATCTTTTACCTGATGGTTCATGGATTCTTATATAGCTATGAACCATGTCAACTTGCATGAAGATAAGGATAAAAAGTGGTAAATATTGCATATTTATTTTTAGAGTTTAGGGGGTGTTTGAGAGTTGAGAGTGAGTTTTAATTTTATTTTATTTTTTGGTTAAAATTTTAAGTTTTTTTTTTTTTACTTCAAATTAATTTTTTTTAATATTTTTGAATTGTTTTTATATATTATGTTAAAAATGAATTTTATATATATATATATATATATATTAATTTGATATTTTTTTAATTTTAAAAAACAATTAGTAAGCACAGTTTTTAAGTGAGTCTGAGACTCGGAGTTCAATTTAGAGGCTAGTATGTTGTGGGCTTGTGGGGTTTACAAGGCTTCTTGGGCGTTGAGTCGTTCTTTTCTCGAGTCCAGTGGAACAATAGGCTACATGATATACTCGAGTTTAAAGCTTAGGTTACATAGTATATACGAGTCTAAAGAGGTGTACTTCGCACTCGAGTCCTGACACCCAAGTAATCATGACTACTTCTCCGAAGGAATAAAAACAGTTGAATTTCAGGCCGCCAAATGTGTTTCAAAGCATTGTTTCATTTTGCTTCTCTATTTATTTGATTCCCCTCATTAAGAATCGTCACCTTTATTGACCGATCAAGAAATCACCCAACCTCTAAGAATGTGATCTTATCCTTAAATAGAGCATTTTCCTTGGTCTTTTGCATGATCTTCAATTAATAGTGTTAATTAAGCCTGATTAAACAAATTGATGAGCAAAGAAGGATTTGCTGAGACATGAAGGCCAATGACCTTCCAAAAATGCGCTAGTGCTGATTTCTGACAAGCAGATTAGTTGACTTGGCCAAGGGCAAAAACAATTCAGAAGTGCCTAAAGAAAATGATGAAGAGGAATATACCAAGCATGCATGACTAGGCTGCCTACTGGGGGCAAAAGAGATGGATTAATCAATGATCGGGGCCTGAAAACCAGGAGGCAAGAGCGGGCATAAATAGCAGTAATGGTCCTCCAACAAGATGAGGTCTAAAATAGTTTATCTGAAATCACGACAAGGGAAGGCAAAACTGTTGAAATCTTGATACAAATTAAGGAGAGACCCGCAGCCTAAATCGGCAATCTTGCGAGCTCAAGCAAACTAGCAGTCGAAACTCAGAGCTATTTGAATCTACGATCACAGCTCGACGAATTGAAGAGAGGGTGTTGAATGTTTTTGGAACGACCTTCAGAAACACAGCACGCACAAACCCAAACACCAACACAATTGCATGTATGTGTCTTGAAACAGTAAGATGTGACCCAGGCAATCGTGTGGGCTGCTCTCTTCGGTGTTTCGACTTTCGAAATCATCCAGGGCATGATTACTCATTAACGTGCCATCAAGTACCTGTCAATGTTAGCAATGGTCTCTCATTTTCAATTCTCGGATGCCAGTAAACTAGTTATATCTAATTGAACTGAGGGTTCTGTCTATGTTTTGACTAAAAGCTGGAGTTCAGTCGCAGCCTTTTGCTTTTAAAGTTTGGTGATTATTGATGGTTTGACCTCTGCAGTGCTTGATCTTTCCTTTCATGAGCCGTAAATAACCCTGTGTTCCATTGACAATCTTGCTTGCTGGTTCATGTACCAGATATAATTGACACATGCATATGTTAGGAATGCTTGACCTTCGCATGTTTGCTGAAGGCAGTAAAAACGAGCAAGAAATGTCTGTGGTGTTGAAAAGGTAGTCCCCCATGTAAGTGAATGCTGAGCCTGCTTCATCTTTGATTGCATTTGTCATCTCCCTCATATATAGGCGGTCCCTTCTTTTTCTGCTTTGTATTGTTCGGATGATTGAACATCTAATAGTTCCATCGTTTTGATTTTAACATCCAATAGTTCTATTTACTGATTTTCCCAGTATGCTACTCCATTCTTGGGCATGTATGCATGTCCTTTCACTCATTTTGTTCAAACTGTGCGTGTAATTTTGATACTTGTTCCAGAGAGTATCGTGCATTTTGATACTCATATGGCAGGAAGAGATACTGTACAGACATTGAAAGCTGAGGATGGTCGCGTTAAGTGAGTTGTCTTCAAGTATATTGGAGTTGGATTGTATATATTTGTGAATAATACAGTTAGGCTTCCTTTTAAGTGTGATTCTGCATAAACTTGTTTTCCAGATGCATCATGGATCTAGCTATTTGGAACACCTTAACTTCTTGTCTGCAATTCGAGCAAAAGGTGAAAAAGCTCCTGCAGTGGATTGGCAAGAAGGTTTGATTTCAGTGGCTATTGAGTTGCAGCCCAGCTTTCTATTGAGAAGGGTCAATTTGTTACAAGTCAGGAAGTCATGGATGAACATTAGCTAAGCTATTATGCAAGTCTTGACTTTGGCAACACCGCTGCTTCTTGTTTTACTCTCCTTTATTGTTCTTCTATGAATCTTCTTCATCGAAGTACAGGAGGAGGAGGAGGAGGAGGAGGAGGAGGAGACAACAAAAACCTGTCAATCCTGTATAAAACCAGTTTATCCTTCTTATCCGTAAACCTTCATTTCTCTACTATTGTTTCCTGCATAATCACATACTTCACAAGCCACAAGTAGTCATTTGATGGATGCCAGTATATAATCAACCATGAATCTGTGAATTGCTTGTGCTGGCCAAACTAATAGCTACAAGGCCACAGATCCTTTTTGTGTGTGAACTTCATGCATGTTGCCACTGAGATGTTGTCTTATCTTAATAATGATGCAGTGAAACGGAAGCAAACAATCTATTAGGGAATATATTATTTGAATTAAAACACAAATAAACAAATAAATAGTGCACTCGAAATCCTTCTCGGATCAGTATATCACTTCATAATCTCAATATTTTTTTTCTTTAAATTAAAATTTTTAATATTTTTAAATAAAAATCACTTTAAAAAAATCTACATAAGTATGTCAAAGTTGTGTCAAGTACGACCACAAACAAAAACCCAAACCAAAACCCCTTTGACAAGAAAAATCAAACACGGATTATTAAACAAATTCTGAAAAAGAATTCCCCCTACCCAAGTCACTGAACCCTATAAAAATCACACACTTGCAGGTTAGAACGTGCAAGCTAAGCCCAAAGCTCTTAAAAAAAAAAAAATCAAAATCCATGTCATCCTCGTCGTCTATCATAACTCTCCAGCTCCTACTCTTTTTCATTGTGGTTCCCATCTCTTCATTAGCAAAAAAGCCACACGTCATCCATTTCCGATCTCCCAACCTCTACCCTGAAGGTATTGCCTACGACCCATCCGCCCAACACTTCATCGTCGGCTCTCTCCACCACCGCACTCTTCACTCCGTCTCCGACGCCGGCCTTATCGAAACCATCATCTCCGACCTCTCCCTCCCTCCTAACACCACCATCCTCGGCCTCGCTGTTGATAAACTCAACAACCGCCTCCTAGCTGCCATCCACTCCGACCCTCCCCTCCCTCCATTCAACGCCCTCGCCGCTTACGACCTCCGCTCACGTCAGCGGCTCTTCCTCTCCCTCCTCCCCTCTACCCCCTCCGATGACAACCGCCGCCCCGTCGCCAACGCCGTTACCGTCGATTTCAAAGGCAACGCTTACGTCACCAACTCGCTAGGATACCCGGAGGGGAACTTCATATGGAAAGTCAACCCTGAAGGAGAAGCCTCGATTTTCTCGAGATCTCCGCTTTTCACGCAGTTCCCGGTGGACCGCGACGCACCGTATAGTTACTGCGGGCTGAATGGGATCGCTTACGTCAGCAAGGGGTATTTGCTGGTGGTGCAGTCAAACACGGGCAAGTTGTTCAAAGTCGATGCTCACGACGGGACGGCACAGAATGTTTTGTTGAACGAGGATTTGCCGGTGGCCGATGGGATTGCGATAAGGGGAGACGGTGTCGTTTTGGTTGTGTCGCATGAGAAGCTGTGGTTTTTGAAGAGTGACGACAGTTGGGGAGAGGGAGTGGTTTATGACAAAACTGACCTTGATGTGGAGAGGTTTGCTACATCAGTTGTAGTGGGAAGAGAGGATAGGGCGTATGTGTTATATGGGAGTGTGTTGGAGGGTATAACGGGGAATGGAGGGAGGGAGTGGTTTGGTATAGAGGAGGTGAGGTCTGAGAAGGAGAATGAAGATGGGAAAATGTGGGTGTATGTGTTAATAGGGTTAGGTTTGGCATATTTTTTAATTTGGAGGTTTCAAATGAAGCAGCTCGTCAAAAACATGGATAAGAAGACCAATTGATCTTGGTTTTGTGGTAGTTTGTTTCTTTGCGCTGCTCGGTGCTGGAATGAGAATTCATGAGCTTCTCTGTTGTTCACACTTTTCATTTCAATAAAACCCTATTTTACATTGCCGTCGGTCAAAATTCATGGCATCTCTTCCTCTTCTTCTTCCTTCCATCTAGCTTTGAGATGCCAGAAAACATCGACTCTCAATTCCAGTAATAATTAATAAGTAATTGAATGTACCCTGAAAGTTTTCCCATTACACAGTGACTTTGAGCTTCACGTGAAATTCAAAGTTATAACTTGTAAAAAATCGACCCAACTAGGAAATCCCCTCACTACAATCGAAGGCAAACGATAAAGGAAGGAGCTTTATTATTCTTTTACAATTGAGAGAGACAATCTCTGCTGTTAAACAAAGGGCTGTCTCTTTGTCTGTGGTGTAAGTTATTCATGGAGGGACTGTGAGCCGGCAGACAAGAGAGTATGATAACACAAGTTATCCATAAGATTTTCTATCCATTCGAATTATGTGCCTGTTGATGTTCGGTTCGGTTTCGTTTGAAACATAAAAATCAACCGATTAAGTAATTTAAATTTTTAATCAAATTGAATTTCAGTTCAAACCGAACCAATTCAATTAAATTCAGTTTTTTTCTTTAAAACCAGAAACCCAATTATCAAATTAATGAGATTTTTTTATTTTTTTAGATAAAGCACCGTTATCTTTAACTGCAAGGCCATCCTTTTCAATCGGGATTTCCTTAGCATTTAGTGGCTTGAATTTGGTTTTCATGCTTACCTCACACAAAAGACTCTTCAAAGGAGCATGTAGTGGGCTCTTCAGAGAAGGGTGTTGTTTCCCAGTGCTCCAATTTATAACCTTGATAACAAACTCTTCGTTCTTCTTTTTTCCATGTGACTCATTCAAAACATTAGTAATAGAAGGAAACCAACGAGCTTGTACAAAAGCAGCTTTTGGTTATTATGGGTTTTGTTTTGTTTGGATTTTTGTTCAGAAGCCAAGGAGAGAAGAGATAGATGTGGGTTTTTGTTCGGCTAGAGAAGAGACAGATGTAGGGGGCAGAGTGGATGAAAATTAAAAGGGAAAGAAAGAAGGTGAAAAATAATCTTTGGTCAGGGCAGCGGCTTTTCGTGTTATGTTATTAGAGTTATGTTAACTGTAGATTGTAGTATTTATAGCTCTATTATTTTATGGTTGGTTCAGTTCGGTTCACTGGTTTCAGTTTTAAAACCAAAACTGAATCGAACAAACAAGATTTTATGGTTTTAAAAATCGGTTTAATAGGTTTTCCATCTCGGTTCGGTTTTCTAAGTTAATTATTCATCGATTTTTTTGTTTTCTCGGTTAATCTGTTTTTTTAACACCCCTAATTCGAATACATTAGGGTCAAATTAGCATCATAGTTTGTTTATAGTTATGAATAGGTTATTTCTTGGGACTATGCTATATCTGAACTAAGACGACGACGTATGGGATCGACCTGGGTTAATCTAAATTAACTCATCAAACCTGCAACCTGGGCAATGAACTTCAACGGGTTCAATAACTTATTTTAGTTAATTATATGATAAAAAAATTAAAGACCAATAAAAAATAAAAATAAAATCAAATGATGAAATTAAAAAAAAAACAATAAAAAATTCAATATTAAATAATAAAATTAAAAAAAATAAACTAGATCATGCACACAAGTCTAAGTGGCCCAGTGCACCAATGATTAAAAAAAAAAAAAAAAACCAAACATGTGGCTTACGGGAGGCCTATGCATCTAAACCATATTTATTTATTTTTCTTTTATAAAAGGTTGATGACCCTTATTATTTTTTTTTAAAAAAAATACACGATGAGTCATCCTGCTGCCTAACCTAAAATTCATCCACCACTATAATGCTGAAAAATAAAGGGGGAGGTTGAAAACCCTTTTTCACCCAAAAGCATGTTATAAATATCATGGAAACCTTCATGAATCATTAATCAACCTAAAAACACATCAAAATCATCAAAAAAAAATTATATCAAAGCAAAAAATCAAAAAGAATCTTGATTTTTTTTTTTAAATATGTTCATAAAAAAACCTATTATTATTAAGTTTTTTTATGGAATGAAACTTGTTGACTCAAAAAATAGTTAGTTTCATTGCAAAAAAGAAGCCAGACCAATAATTTTTTATTTTATTGCTTTTTTAGATGATTTTGTCTCTTATCTTTCAAGGACAGAGACCATGAAAATTAAAAAAATAAAAATTGTTAAGAATTTAGAATTAGATATATATATTTTTTATGTGTTTTACATTTGAGTCCTATTTCTTTTAATTTGATAGTTGTAGGATAATTTCAAAACTAATCTCATCTAATTAGTCTATAAAAGGATTAGATTTGAAAAAAAAAACTTCAGCTACTTCACTAAAACTTTAGGATATAGGTAACAATTTCTTTTTTAGTTTATTATTGCTTTATTATAGCACGAAAATCGAAATCACAATCTCAGTATCCTTAATCGATTTTGTTTAAATTTAATTTTTACCCCCAACACTTTATCCGAGTGGAAAAGCAATTAGTTAGTTTTTTTTTAAAAAAAAAAAACCCTAAATTAAAGCTTATAGATTACTGTCCATAGAGTTCTGATTTTTAAATCTTTGTTTAAAAGAAATTATTCTTAGATCTACAACTAAAGATGCACAAAAGGAGTAATTGTGGTTTTCCAATGTCTAGATGGACTTGGGTTGTGATAAATCTAGGTATAAAATGTTAAAGAAAAAATTTAATTGAAAGTTTAAAAGTTTAAACTGTAAGACTTTAAGATATGATTTATATTATTTTTTAATATATATTCTCAAGCGAAAGCTCTCTGTATTTGAAACTTGCACAAATTCACATTACTTTATATTTAATTTTTATCAAATAAATGAGGATGGTGAGGTTCGAACTCGTGACCACTTAATGGTCAAGGCTCTGATACCATGTCAAATAACCAATTTAACCCAAAAACTTAAGCTATTAGATGAGGTTGTAAGATATGATTTATATTATTCTCTAATATAAAATTTTATTCTCGTCCTCCAATTGATCTATCAAAAAATGGCGGTGGTTGCTCCGATTGGCAAAACAGTATGTTCGAGGACTCTGAGCCTGTTTGGAAACGTAATTCAAACTGTATTTTTTAAAATTAAAATTTTTAATTTAAAATTAATTGTTTTATATTTTTAGATCGTTTTGATATGTTGATATTAAACATAATTTTTTAAAAATAAAAATATTATTTTAATGTATTTCTAAATAAAAAATACTTTAAACCTAACCACTATCATATTATCAAATATACGATTTTTCAACAGGGTTCATGTTACTCTTCTCTTGCATTGTCCAGCGAGAGTTATGGTTTAAAAGCGTCGCCTTGTCGTGTTGAGCCATTGTACTATATAGAGGTAAAGAAAGGGGAGGGGAAATGAGTCCTTTTTTGTGCTTAGTTAAATGGGATCATCTGGGTTCTTTCTGTCATGTATGTTTCATTCTGTGATAGCTCTAACTTGTGGAGAATGATGTTTTACACAAATGAGGTCGCCGTGTTTGGTCATGGCTTTGAAATAGCAACAAAGCTTAAAGGCTCGGCGCTACATGACAAACTCTTGATCCAAACCTCCGAATCCTTTTCTAGGTTTTATTTGCTATTGGGTTCCTCTTGTTTATGGTAGCATTTGTCAAGGAAAGAGAATTCCATATTTTCTTTGCTTGGGAGCCCAGATTCAAAGCACGAGTGGGAAAAAAAACGTTACCTGCACTCGCACTTGTTCTACGAGGAGAGCCAATGATGAATTTTGTTCATGATGGGTATAATATTGGTTGAATTTTAGAATAATATTAGAAGATTGGCTTGCACTGTGATACTTATAAGATAAGTTTTTGTTTAATGTAAAACAAAATGTTGGTGAATTGTTAATATTTTTTTATTGAAAATAAAAAAATAATAAGTCGGTATTGATTCTATATAATCCGGTTGATTTGATGATTCTAAAGATAATTCAAATAACTAGTAAAAATATAGTTTAAATTGAACCACATTCAAAATGACTTCTTAATTTTTTTTTAATATTGAGATGAATATATATTAGAGTGACTAGAGCTAACTTGTCAAATTCACAAC
>Ga0325404_1002636_pt1 | contig 19178 bp, 11 predicted proteins | sample PopdelMetagenome_18_FD_205664 | JGI IMG/M metagenome (GOLD analysis project Ga0325404, IMG submission 205664) | Populus deltoides microbial communities from Bellville, Georgia, United States - Xylem-Control-R1 | ecosystem: Host-associated > Plants > Phyllosphere > Stem > Wood/Secondary xylem... | reverse complement strand
TTATTAGCACCAGCCTTTGTATAAATTCAACTTTCTCCAGCAAATTTCCTTGGAGTCCTTGTATCTATAGTCAAGATATTCTTTTCTTTTTATTTATTTATTGTCAAATTGCAAAGAAGAGTTGAACACAAGGGTTTGTCTCTCGTGAATATAGAGATCCCACAACATTGCCATGATTGCTAAAAAAAACCCCTAACAGCTCAATCCACCATTAAATAACGAGTAAAAAAAATACAGAGGTCCCTTGGGCCTTAACTTACTTTTCATGATCAAACTAACATTTTCAAAGTAGCCGTTGCACCTCCTTCTTATACCATTTAAATACTCTCTCACCAAATACTTTTGCTTTCTGTCAAGAAATCCGTGCCCCTCTACGCTCCTCTCTCTCTCTCTCTCTCTCTCTCAAGACAAACACCCTTCTTCAGACCAAGAAACAAGATTCAAGACTGGTTTGTCATTTATGGTCAGCGCTCCAATGGATCTTTTTGTGTCAGAAATCACCACTCCTTCAACCCCATTACTGTTTGCAGCAGCTACGAGTACCATTGGCATGAGTACTAGTAGCAGCAGCAGCATTTGCAGCAGTGAAGATAGCCCAGCAACATCTTTTCGCTTTGAGCTACAAGATGTGGAGTGTCGTAGTTATCCAAGCAAATCTTTATCTGGGGCTTACTCATATAGGCCCCTGGCTGTTTTATCAGGTCATGTTGGGTCAGTTTCTTGCTTGGCTTTATGTGGGGAGTTTATTTTGAGTGCTTCTCAAGGCAAGGATATTATAGTTTGGCAACAGCCTGATTTGAGGTTGTTTACAAAGTTTGGTCAAGGTGATGGTTCTGTGAAGGCATTAGTGACTGTTGGTAGTAAGGTTTTTACTGCCCATCAAGATAGTAGAATTAGGGTGTGGAAGGTGTCAAGAAGGTCTGAAAATGTGTTTAGGCTTGTTGATACACTGCCTACTACAAAGGATTATTTAGGGAAGTTTATGAAGCAAAGTAATTATGTGCAAACTAGGAGGCATCATAAGAAGTTATGGATTGAACATGCCGATAGTATTTCTTGTCTAACTGTTTATAATGGGTTGATTTATTCTGGTTCTTGGGATAAGACTCTTAAGGTTTGGAGGATATCAGATTTGAAGTGTTTGGAGTCAATTAAGGCTCATGATGATGCTATAAATGGATTGGTGGCCTGTAAAGGGATAGTTTATTCAGCATCTGCAGATGGGAAAATTAAGGCTTGGGGGAAAGAGGGAAAGAGTTCACATTCTTTGAAGGGGATTTTGGAGGGTCATAAAGATGTTTCACTTAATTCAGTGATTGTTTCAGATGATGGAAAGTGGGTCTATGGAGGAGCATCAGATGGGTTTGTAATGGGGTGGGAAGGGAGCTATGATTTTTTGAGTTGGAAATTGGTGTCTGAGACAAAAGCACATCAAATGGCTGTTTTGTGCATGTGTTTAATGGGGGAGTTTTTGTTTAGTGGATCTGCTGATAAGAGTATTAGTATATGGAAGAGAGAGGCTTTTGGTAAGCTTTCGAAAGTTGGGGTCATAAATGGCCATGAAGGGCCTGTCAAGTGTCTACAAGCATCACCTAATAATGTTGGTAGCGGGTTCTTGCTTTACAGTGGTGGCCTTGACAAAAGCTTAAGGGTCTGGTGGGTTCCCAAGCAATCTACGGCACAGAATACAGAGGAAAAATCCATCAGCTTGTGTTCGTAAGACTTTCAAGGTCAAGTCTTGAAGCACTGATTCCCAGTATTTTTTTCATGTGTTTGCAGTGCTTCTAAATTGTTCTTATAGTTGTTGATTGATATTCAAGTGTGAGAAGCTTAGGGAAAATTGAAACCTTAGAGGATCAGTTAAAAGATTTTTTTTTTCCTTTTTTTTCCAGATTTTGATTTCTTGTTATGTTGTTCTCGGGGCTTAAAAAGTCTGTGGGATATGTTAAGAGTGGCCTGAATTAATTATTATTTTATCTTCTTTTTCCTTTGAATGGGGTCGTATACAGGTTTTACATTCTATCAATTGTAATTAGTTTGTTGAAGGAATCAATCAATGAAATAATAAATATTTATTTTGTCATTTACATGATTGATTTGCATGATTTCAGAGATTTAGTATAGTTAAAAATTCCTGACTTGGAATCTATGTTTTGCTAAGGACAAATACCACAGAACATGGTTTTGTTACACATAAACCTGACATTGCTACCCAATCAACACAGGAAAATAACACTAAAATATGTTCTCAAGTTTATTAGAACCTTTATCAACTAAGAGTTTGGTTTGGATAAGCCAATGATTCATTGCCTTAACGGTGTAGTTTCCTTGGTATTTTGTATTTACTTTATCCTGTTTTCTTTTCATCCTTGATATAGATTGATGGGAATGATCAATTTTCCTGATCTGTATTAACATTTCCTTCTGAAAGCCGAGAACGGAGAAGCCTAGTGTACTTTATGTTTTGATCTAAATCAAACAATCTATTCCTTGACACTAACCAAACGCAACAAGAGCTGAAAAGAAAACTAATCGTCATTATTTAGGCATCGCCTGCTGTTGTTACTAATTTAAACGGTTCAGTTGCCTCTTGTCATTGTGGTTTTCTTGATCTTCTGCAGCCTGCATTGTAAGGCTTTTTTGTGTGGCAACGCTGGCAAACTACACTAACAAATTATCTAAAGCACTTTACAGTATTAACAATGATAATCTTGCAACACTGGTGTATCATGCTTTGTCTAACGGGCTGGCTGTCCATACTCTTCCTTTTCCCATTTTTTATTCTCCACTGAAAGAAACGGAGCCTAACAAGAGGATTCAAAAATATTGCAGATAGAAACAAGGTTGGACAACTGAAATTTTCTTGAGTGATGCTAGCACATTGATTTGGCGTGGTTCTATCCATAAGATTGATCCGTCATCTTCTTGCTTAGCGTTTTCTTATAACGCTAAAACATCAGATGACACAAATTAGATTTGAGTTATTTGATTTTTTGAGTAGCTAGGGAAGTTTTTCATCTGTCAGCAATTAAGATTCCACAGTGGAATCTACTCCTTGGAAATGGGAAGAAATTTCCATTTTGTTTTCTTCAACTTTGTTTTGCTAGGAGATGCAAGTCAGAGAAAAAAACTGAAACCAGTCCCTTTCTCTTCTTTTTTTATCCCCTGGCATTTGTTTTCTGTCTCGGGATAAAGAAAGGGAGATACTTGGAACAAAAGTTACATGTCCCTTCTGCTTTTTTATTTTAGAATGACAAAAACTCACTTCAAAACCTTTTCTTAGACAAATTTACTTTTATATCTGTCTAGTCATTTCAAGTTTCAACTAAACATGTCTCTATTCTTTTATATATGTCTCTTTTGTTTTAAGACACTAACCAAACATAACCCATAGTTTTCACTGTAGAATTATATCAAAGAACCTATATTTCACAAGAACCTGCTCCAACAAGTCTCAAGCAATAAAGTAGGTTTTGTTGGTCAATTGTCGGTCAGGATATAAAATATTTTAGCCGTTTCCAATTCATCTTTGGACCAGAAAATGTCCCTAACAGGAGAAATTAAGGGCAGGATGTTAACCCTTCTTAAAGCAACCATTCAGCTTGTTTAACCCGCAATCAGTTTATCTATGTTCTGTACACAACAACCAGTCTAGCTTTAGCTACACTGCTTTATCTCTTGCATTGTAGCTCAAACTGAGACAATTGCTACCGTAATGGACCACAAAGGGAGAAAAAAAAACTATAAAAGAGAAGGGAATATTTAAAACAAATCTATTGATTCATGTGGAAGGAAGGAAGATACAAACTAAAGCAATGACTTAAATAGGTCCGTCTTGGAGAAATATTTCACTTTTCTTCAAATATGATGTCTCCATCTCCATTTTTCTATTCTTTTAGTATAAAGACTATAGAAACCTATTAAACTGGACCACTCTATGTTTTTATGTATGTTGAAAAACATTTCATTCTGAGTTTTATAATAGAAGAAATCAAGCAGCCATTCAAGAAACGAGCAAAACTTTGAAGGCGGCCAACCCGGATACCATCTTTGTGTATTATCTCTATTCCGATCTTCAGGGACCATTCGAAAAGTTCAATCAGCCAGCACAGGCACTTTTTGAAAAGAAACAATTTTTTTTTTCAATTTATAATTTGGTTGAGAATGGCTCGTGATATGTTGCCAAACTTGAATGTAATAGAATTTATCTTTAGTATTATCTCGTGTAAAATGCTTGTTTGTTGAAAAAATGGAAATGGAACAGAATCACAGCCTAGCATTTTTCTCAGCCGACAGTCATCAAGCAAACTAATTGAACATCACCTTTCAAGGCTTCAGTGAGAGGTTATGGCACCTTTTAGAGGCATTCATAATATGAATCATTCTCTAAATTAAATAGCAAGGAGATACATATGATTTTGTGATTTCCATATGAGATTACATCAGTTGCATTCACAATATAAAGCTGAAAGGTAGAAAAATCACTACAACAGCTATTATTTCCATTCGCCTTGGGTATTAGCATTTTCTGACCTCCATCGAAGTGTCTGATGATACGTAAGCAATAACTTGCCCATTAAATACCGGAATGCAGAAGATTTCTTGTTTTTACATAGTGAATTAATGACAAAAATCTTCCACCGCCTTCTAAACTTGTTTGTAAAAGAGTACGTAAGCCTGGTCATGCAAAACCTTACTCGTTGTGATGGCAGTGACAGATGCATCATCAAAACGTAGCCACTGGCCATTAGAATGGCGCACATCAGCTGTATAATGACCTTTTGAAGGCTCCCTCCCGTGATGAGTTACTGTGGCAACTAGTTCATACTTTCGGCTCTGTAAATGCAAACAGAAGGAATCCAGTAAGAAATGACCCAGAACATTATTCTGACTTCAATTTGATTTGACAATAGAATAGCTGATTGCAGAAACTGCATGCTAGTAAAGAAAGATGACTGGCATTTAAAAAAGAACACTTTAAGCTTTAGATAATGACCTATCACCAATGTACAATGAATACATGGAAGACACTTACAACCATATAAATGTTGCATGGTGAAAGTGGAAACTGAATAAAAAGTGGTAAACCATTTGTGAGATGATCGTGTATCCATTATAGGTGTGCAGATTAAACATGAATATTATAAATTGGTATTTTGTAGCGATGTACAATACTCATGGTCACTCTTCAGTTCCCTATTAAAAGGGTTGTAATTTGTTGAAAGTGCAACTAGATTTCTTCACCAAAGATTATGTAATATGAGAGGAAGAAAAAGATACGAGATAGTTACCTCTGTCGTTGGGGAAACAAGTAATTCCCGACTCAGAATGAATTCAAGAGGAAAGTGCACAGGCTTGACCACCTTGGCACTCCCTTGGCTTCCATAACTAAAACGCATCAAGTGCAATATCATTATCTTTGAAAGTGTCTGTATTTTGACAGATTTTTTTGCAGTCACCACACCACTCTGTGAGATATGGCAAAGGGTCAGTACTTGGTTATCGCAAAAAATGTGCTAACCATATAAATGTAACCTCTATCATAATTTTCTGGTCACATTATCATCCTTATCAGAAGGACAAGTAGTTGAGAATTCTTCTTCAGCCAATCAGAGCGAAAATGTAAATGCACTCAGAAAGAGCCTTAACAAATCCTAATGATTCTACAAAGTTATGAATTACATGCCATCCATCCAAAGACTCCCAGTATGATATTGCTTAACAATGTCACACTCTAGAATATCTTCATAGATGTACAGTAATCTACCCAACCATGATGCAGGTTTAAATTGTTTTCATTTGTTAAGGAAGCAGGGAATACCTTCCCAATTGCAGAAGTCCGGTACCCTTCAAGATTTTCAGGTGCAGAGAACAGATGGAGTGCATCCTCGATAGTGCGAACAACTTCAAGGTGAATATCAAGGTGGAGCAACAAAAATGGTTGAACTGTTGCAGAAGCTTTGTTTCCTGCACCACACAAAAGAAACATTAAGGACATGACACCAGGATGAAGCCATAGGGACCACACAAAAATCCATTCCGCCAATTTTTTTTCCTACCAAAAAGAAATAAAAAGGATAATAGAAATCAGTGATGGTCTGAAAACATTTTGATGTTATGTTGTATTAATTTTCTTAACCGCAGTTTGATAGCTTAAATAGCACTTCCTTACTGATCTAATATGGTATCCAGCAGGAATGGAGATAAGAAATGCCATGCAACAAGCTGGCATGGTCAGCCAGATGATTTAGGGGAGAGAACGGGAGGGAGAAGCGAGGGAGGGAATCAAGTGATTGCCTTACATTAAAATGGTTCCATTTGAATCAGATCATGTAACCACAGTTCTATTGGTTTCCTTGCCCTGTGCAGCTGAGCATGCCATTATAAGCAGTCGCTAGTTATAATTCAATTTTCATAGTTGACTAGCATGCCCTTTTGGACAAGTTTGCAAGTTATTCCATCAGAGTAGTGGGGACAAAAAAAAACAGATAATTAATAATAAAACTGTAAAAAAGAAATAATTTATTAGGATCATACAGGGAACAGGAGAAGTACTTCGGAATGAGAAATGAGGAAACAAAGCAATTCTAACACCCAGGTGATTCTCATCCTTTAGATTGCCCAAAAAGCTAATTAGTTCTGAAGGAGAAAACACTAAATCTATGTAGATTCTTTTAAGGAAAAAATGAAAAGAAAATGAACCGAAAGATAGCATAAACTGATACCTCTTGCCTTAACCACACTTCTCAACTGTCCTCCAAAAATATCACTTAACTCAGAAGGAATGAAGCTTTGTGTTCTAGTCACTGCAGATTTGTTTTTTGGCCCAACTGTCTCCCATTCATCTTCTTCTGTAGAAGAAACTACAGAGGTTTTAAAACCATTTGTACCAGAGGATTGTCCTTCAAGCTTAAGTAATTCATCATGCATTTGATGCATGATGAAACTCAGAAACTCCTGAGCATCTTCCTGCCTGAACACATATCATAGAAAGAAATATCAGCAGGCCTGACCTTGCTAGATGCGAAGCATGATAAATTGTTGTGGCATCTATTTTCAGGTTCTATTTCATCTTGATAGTGTACCTGTACTTTATTTCATTTGTGTCTTTCCAGAGTCCAGAATCACCTTTCCATAATTAAACTGTCTTAAGGAATTCTACAAAATGAAATTCTTGTTTCTGTTCGCTCCCAATACAATGAATCATGTTTATTTAGATTTCCATGCGTAAAATCAATAGCAAAGGAGGTTATGGAAGCAGGGAAAGAATATATGAGGTATTGAACTGAAGAAAGTCCTACTTAGAGGATAAAAGGCACACAAGCAACATTACATAAAATGCATGCAGTTCCTTCAAACTCGATCCCTACCTTTGTACTATGATTTCCTGGGAAAATTGAACATAAAAAAGGCCATTCAAAACCATCATATCCTAAAGGCGTAATTTACTATCATTCCAATTTTCTACCAGGAAAACTTGGTAAGTGCAGAAGGATATAATGAATATAAGATAGAAAAGTTATAAGAACAGTGAATGCACAAACCTTGGCCGTCCTGATATGCTATTTGGCACATCTGGGGTGAAATTTTTAAGAACAGCTTCAAACATGGCAGGACGAAAAGGCCGACCAGTCTCAACAGCATCTTTTTTAAAGTTTGAACTGGTTGGAATGTCAAAGTCACAGACAAACTCTGAAAATGCGGTCAATGTAGGAAAGCCAACCTAGAATATCATAGTTCAACAAAAGCATAGCTGTCATAAGCATGTGGAGATTTTTACGAAACTTATTTGAATTTGATTGATTCAACTTGTAAGATTTTGGAACGATTAGAAAATTACAAAAACAAACTATTCATTTTGAACAACAAAGAACAATTAATCAATCTCAACAACAGGTTTTCCAACATGCCTTACAAGGAGCTCTAGTATCAGTATATCAAAATAGACAGCATGTTTTCTATTGCTAGTGGTCTTATGCATTGTTATGATAACCAGGTCCACTAAAACCACAAAGAATCAAAAGAAAAGGATAGGAAGAAATTAAAATGACAAACCTTAGGGATGTCACGTATTCTAAGCTCCTGCAATAGCTGCACAAAAGGGGAACAGGATAAGAGCGCCTGCAGGGTCGCATTAAGAAAGCAAAGATTCCCTGTATTAATCAGGCCACGGGGTAGCAAACTCTGAACAGCAGGAAGAGGCCCATCAGTTGCTTTCCAAACATCCTCTTTTCTCACATGTATTGACGAATCATTGCTAGTCCCATCATGATCCCCATCCTTAATGCCTTCACTATCAAGGACATGAAAGCTCGAACTTTGCAATGGACTTGCGGGACCATCTTCCTTCTCAGACAAGTGCAAAGAAGTTAAATCGATACTCTCAGTTTTCAAGACATCCACACCATTACTGAGGGAAGAACCATGGCTCGAATTGCCTATGCTTCCATTTTCTCGCGGACTTCCTAACACCCCATCACCTTTCTTGGCAACCTTCACATCTTTTTCCTTCATAACTGAACTCTTAGACTGAGAAGTAACATTTCCATTAGCAGAAGCCAATTGCGTATTCAATGTGGTATCAAAATTACCAAAAGTTATTCCAGTTCCAAAATTCAAAGACCCAAATCGCAGTTCTATCTTCTCTACCGGCTTTTCGACTTTGCCAGGTGATTGCTTTCCCAGCAACGATTTCGTTTCATCTTCAGTGAATGAACCAAATAACAGTACCTTCTACAGTAGTATGCCACAAGTTACCATCACAAATGACAACAAAAAATAAAGAAGCAAAACAATCATCAATGAATCTGGGCATACACAAATTTCTCTCGTTACCAAACTTGCAACACATAGAAGTTCCAAATTTTAACTAAGTCAAACCCATTAATTTTTCTCTCTTTTAACCTCATTCAAGACAAACCCACATTCAAAAACCTAAATAAAAAAACCAAGACTTTAAGCACTAAAAGACAATGAAACAGAAAAAGAGAAAAAAATCCCACCTTAGAGTCGCTCATGTTGTGCAGAAACCAGAGCTTGAGAACCTAGAAAGAGCGAAAAAAGCTTTGAGGTATAATCAGTGTTAAAGTTGTCTCCTTTCTGGACTACGAAGGCTAACGAAGCAACAAAAACGACAGGCCTTATGATAAGAGTTAGAAGGGTTTGAGACCAGGTCCACAGTGAACAAGAGAAAAGAAGGTGGTGGTTAATTGAAGACATGAAAAAGATGAAAACTTTGAAGAACTCGGAGAGAGAGAGCATTTAATGATGGAACTCTCTCTTTGGTTAAGGAAGAAGAGGAAGCTTATGCAAGGGAACATAGAGAGAGGGATGGAGGGAGAGTGGAGGGGAGGTGGGGGGGTGGGAGGGGGAGACTGTTTTTTGTGATGGGTTGATTCTTGGTTAGGGTTAGGTTTGTTATTTTGGGTTCTAAAGAAAAAATAAAAGAGATGGGTGTGTTTGTTTCAATTGATACGGTGCCGTGTTCGAGGTTTCTCGGAATTTTAGAAATTTTGGAGGAAAAAATTAGGGTGTTAAAAAATCATCTTGTGTAATATTTACATTTTACCCTTCATGATACATTAAAATTAAATAATATGTATATGTGAGTTAAAAAATTTAAGAAATTAATATCACAAATTGAATAACGGTTAAGATTTTTAAAATTAGATCAATTTGATCTAACTCGAATATTCTATACTTCTTTTTTCTTTTATATTGAATAGCCTATAAATTGAGTGTTTATTTTATTTTATTTAAAAATATTTCAGCTTCAAAGAATTTTCTATTAAATTTCTTGTATGTAACCAAAAAAATCTTGTTTTTTTTGTTGGAAATGAAGAAAGGTATCTAAAATTTAATAGTTACGCAAGATATGAAAAATAAACTTAATATTTGAAGTGTCATGGTACCTATAATTCATGCTACAAGTTCATCTCTAAATACGGATTCATAAGCAAAAATTATGGATATATATAATATCTACAAAAACTTTAATCCAACCCAATATATGCATTCCATTATGGTCCAAACAAAATTTAAACAAGTTATATTTATAATTCATAAGATATCATAAGTCGAGTTCGAGTTTGATACAATTATAAATTGAAATTTAACCCAACTATTTATGAACACCCTGAAAAAAATGGGTTCGCTCACATTTTTGTTCCATTGTTAGCTTAGTTGTTCATTCAATACTTAATTTTTTTTTTATATAAATGTGAATATTTATATAAAAAAATTATTTAATTAAAAAATATGTTCAACTAAAAGACACAGTCTTTTTCTGTGAACCAAAACACGATTTATTATAGATTGAAATAGTGAAATGGCCATTTTGGCTTTCTCAATTAAGGATAATATAGTTTTTTCTATATAATTTATTAGTCATTTCAGATTAATTGGGACAGATTGATTTTCTCACATTTTTTTAACATAGTAAAGTAACTTAATTACTTTTAAAAGCAAAAAAAATATAAAACGTGCTTCTAAGAGCTTTTTTTGTATTTTCCTTTAAAGTACAATGAAATTATTGAATTACCCTTAAAATAAAAAAAAAATATTAAGTTGATGTCTAGGAGCTTTTTTGTATTTTCAACTTGGATTTCGACCAAGAGTAATTTAATATTTAAATAAATATAAAATATTATTTAAAAAAGAAAAGTGGTTGACACATTGTGAAAGACGCCTGCATTATTTAGGTGTCACATGGAGTGTCGTTTAACGACCAAGTAGAGGCTTATGGGGAAGCATTTAAATCGTCTCGATGACCCCTTAATCCCCTAACGATATGTGTGGGCAATGGACATCTGGTTTGGTGCTGATGATTTTTTCTTTCTTTTCTATCTCCTTCTTTTTATTTTTTTTCTTTCTCTCCTCCTCGATTTTTATACATAACTCTTTAATTTTTCTAAGCAACCATTGAGTTTTTTTTTCCAGATTTGGTTACTGTTCTTTTTATTATTATTTGTTTTATTTGAAATAATTTATAAAATTAGATTTTTTTTTCAATTTCACCCTCCATTATTTTTTTCATTTATCATGTTTAGTCTCCATTCTTTTGATTGCTATTTACTTTCTATAATTTTTACAATTGATTTTTTTATTATTTTATCCTCTTTTAGTTTTTCCTATAAGATTTGATTCTCATTTTTTAATTGTTTTTTTTTTTTACTTTAGCCAACTTTTTAAATTGATATTTTTTTCAAATTAGTTAGAAATTAAGCTTATCTGTTGAGTTTGTGTCACGGGTTGCATGTTTTAGAGATTAGCTTAAGATTAAGAAGTTTGCTTTTTTTTTTCTTTTCTTTTCTTTAAACTCATGTTTCTTTAATTTTATCATTTAACATTTATTCAATTGGTGAATAGAATCCGCCATTTTTTCATCTTTTTCTAAACTTATATTTTTTTAATTTCATCCTTTATTATTTATATTATTAGTGACTAGGCTCTGTTTTTTTTATCTGTTTTCTATAAGATTTTTTTTAATGAATGTTCAAATTGATCACGTTATCTTGAGTCTTTTTATTTGTCATTTTTATTTGATTTACATTGATAAATTTTTTAAGTTGATATTTTTTTTTCAATTTCATCCTTTAATATTATATTAGTTGGGAATCAATTTTTTATTAGTTCTCTCCTTCAATGTTGAGGATTTTTTATATTGAGCTTTGTAATTTTCTTTCTATTTGTTTATTCTAATCCTATCACCTAGACCGTAAATTTGGTTGGCTTGTTTGACTTTTTTATGGTTATTTTTTTTAAAAAATTATATCCTTTTATGTTTCATCCTTCTATATTAGGTTGTTTTATAATTGAGTTTCGTAATGTTTTTCAATTTTCTTTTTATCTGGGATATCTCATTCACATGATTCAAGTCACAGAGTTTGGTTGGCTTGTTTAGCTTGCTTTGTGTTTTTTCTGATTTTTTTTAATCATTTTTCCTTTAAATTTCATTATTCTATATTGAATTTTTGGAGTTGGACTTCATTTTTTTTGTGTGTATTTTTCTATTGGCTTATATCGGTCTCATAACTTGACTTGTATATTTGACATGCCTGCTCGAGTTGGCGTAAATCATTTTTTTTTCAACATTTGATTGGTTGAATATTAATTTTGTCTTATTTTTCATTTATTTAACCATTTTTTTTCCAGGTTACCATGATTTTTTTATCATGAATAATCGTTTAATTAAATAAAATATTTATTTAAAAAATTAATTTATTAAATACAACTGAATATATAATTCTTGTTGTGAGATCAAATATATTAATTTTAGCTTTTTTATATATATAAAATATGAATTTAATTAATTAGATACGCGTATAAGCATTTTAATTGATGATTAGAAAAAATTACATTGAAAAAATCTGTATATTTAATTTTTTTAAAAAAACAATTTATGGAACCCACAATAAAAATCTATATATTTAATTCTTTAGTATAGTGATTAGATTAATCCCTTGTCACGGCGGATATCAAGCTTGACTTTCCCTCCTTTTTACATGACAGCTAATGCATATCAACTTAGATAAAAAAAAAGAAGAAGAAGAAGAAGAAGAAGAAGAAGAAGAATGTGTCTTTGACTCTTTCTATTTGTCTTAATTCCATGATTTTTTTTATCACTATTTATTCATGAGAAAATGTGTCTATGTTATCAAACTTCATTGACAAAAAGAATCAATGTTGTGATGATACCAAAGCCTCTTTTAAATAACATAAACAACAACTTCATTGCTTGAAAATTCAAACATAATTGTATTATAATATGAATAATGCTAAATTTATTAATTAAATAACCTTGCTTGTATTATAATATGAACAATGTTAAATATTAAGAAAAAATATGATATTTTTTTTTAATAATACACCTAGATCGTACTCATTGAATCATGATCTTAAAAGTCCCATTAGTCTGGAGAAATATAATTAATATATATTATTATTTTTTCTTGTCATATTTTTAAAATTTACATTACCTATTATAATTCTTCAAATGGAAAGAATTTAAAAGCTGAATACTTAAAACCTAAAAAATCTAATATTCTTACCTTGAACAAAAAAAGAAGAAAATCCTTACCTTGACTTTCTTTAAAATTAATATTTTGAGAAGGAAATGGAAATCTTTCAACCTTTTCTTGATAAGAAAAAAATCCAAAAAAAGAAAACAGTAATATTCATTATTTTTCTAATATAAAATTCACAGACACTAATCTCTCCCACCAAAAATTATAATTATAATTTTCCCGATGACTTAACTGCCAGGAGGCAGTTGAAGTAAACTACCTTTCCGCCTCTCCCCTGCTTATCACTCCAAGGACATCCTCTTTCTCTCTTACAACCACCATGCCTAGCCACCACAACAACCACCTCACCGCTTCCCTCCGCTCCTCCACCACCATCTCCACACAATCCTTTACGTCAAGACTGATCCTCCTCCTGACACTCCTCCCTCTCTCTCTTGCAGCCTTAGCTTTCATCCTCCAATGGAAAGGGAATTCTGACTTCATGATGGACCCCATAACTGCCAATTCTCGTTGGGCCCCACAAGGGTCTCACATTCAGAACCATGAGATCTTCCCTGGCATGGAGTCGTCGGTTTTATCGCCTAAAGCTCACAAATCATCTGACTGTTCTAGTCTTGGACGTAGTGGGGCACCTTCTTTTCCTTATTTTCGTGATTGGAAGATTGATTTTCAAGATGATTTGAGGCCTAAGGTTTGTTTTTGTTTTTTGTTTTGTTTCCGGGTTGGTTTGGTTTTTGCTGAATTTTAATTGGTTTTTTGTTGAAGTTTGATTGGTTTTGAGTTTTGTGTTTGGGGTCATGTTGGCTTGTGGGCCTGGGTTTTGGGTTGATTGAATTACGGTGGCTTCTGTGAGTTTTTGTTGTTAATTATGGATAATTAATTATTAACTATATGGTTTTTATATTTTCTCTTAGCACTTGTGTTTTGGCTGTGAAAGATGTGAACTTGGCTGATCCTGGTTTGCAAGATAATTAGGAGATGAAACTGAGTGATTTACTCTTCTTGTTTGCATGCTAGTATTAATATTTTCTTCGTTTTTTCTTTTCAGGAACTGAATTTTGTGATAAGTGATAGGATTTGTTTCATGGTTATTTTATGAGTAAAATTATCTGTGATCTGTTTGCTACTTTGGTTGACGAGAGAAGGAAATGAGGGAAAGCTTTGAGCTTTGACGATGTTGATGCTATTTTGATTTTGAGAATGAAAGACTTGATGAAGTGTGGCAATTGGCTGTTGAATGATTTTATCTGACATTTTGTAGGCTTGTTAATCAATATGCAGATATGTATCACAACGAGTACTTCAGCTGATTTAGTTCAGATTCTACCATGGATGTTTTATCATAAGGTTATGGGGGTGATGACCTTTTTTCTTTTTGTGGAAGGGAAGGCCGCGTCTCCTAAGGCGTCTAATGTTTTGGAATCAATTCCTGTGAGTTAACATAACTTTTGCTGTTACTAATTTATTTTTGTTTGTTTGTTTTCTTGTCATATTGGAGCTTCTCCTGTTTTTTGTTCTGAATCTTTTGGTATGAACTATTTGTTGATTTCCCAGGGAGTAAAATTGATTTATAGAACAAAAGAGCTCGAGGAGCAACAGGCTAAAAGGTCAGCTTGTTTTCATATGATGATGTTTCATTCATTTCTGTTTCATTTTGAACCAAAACGGGGAGTAATTTTCCTCGTCTTTTTTCCATCTAGCACCCATTTTTAGGCTTTTGGCAGAAGTTTATTTGGAAATGTTTGGAGGATGAATACAGTTAGAAAATTACTTGAGATCTTTATTTCATTGTCATCGAAAAGTGAGCAAAAGAAAAAGGATACACTTTGGCTTAAAGCTATTTAATGTTGATGATTCCCTTTCTAAATCTTTGTTAGTGTTTAGTCTGTTTGAAAATGCAATTGCTTGATGTATTCAAACTTAATCATCTTAAAAATTTTCCATGTGATTTCTATTTTCTGCCTCATTTAGGGTGTATGTTTAGCTTCCTTGTTTATATGCTCCTCTTTACTTGATCAGTCGGATATGGAATGAGACATGGCTGTCCAATTTCTTTTACAAACCATGCAACTATGAGCTTTTTGTGAAGCAGTCTCTCAACATGGAAATGGCAATTGTCATGGCAAGGGTATGCATTATGCAACACTATTTACTCATCTATAGAAGTACAATTCCTATTTCCAGTAATAACAAATCGTTTTTAACACTCATTTCTCACAAACAACAAAATTTTAGGATGCAGGCATGGATTGGATACTTCATCTTGACACTGATGAACTGATTCACCCTGCTGGTGCCCGTGAATATTCTTTGAGGCAGTTGCTGCTTGATGTTCCTGGAAATGTGGATATGGTCGTATTTCCAAATTATGTGAGTCACGCTGTGTGGAATGTTATGTTTGTGATAATGCCGATTAGGGGATTTATAAATGTAAAAGTGTCAGTCCTGTTAGTACTTCTCAACTATTTTCTTTTTAAATTATGTTGATGTTTTATTTGTCAGGAGAGCAGTGTTGAACGAGATGATATTGAGGATCCTTTCGGCGAGGTAAATCTCTCTAACTTACTGTTGAGTTTCAGCAGTTTGACTGGAACATGATGAATTTCATGAATGCAGTATTTGGTACTCTGGTTTTGTTAAATTCTATGTACTTGAAAGTCTTATACCAATTGCTAATGTATTTGATCGTTATACATGGTTAAAGTTAGAAGTACTTCTGTTTTGGGTTTAAGTTCAATTTGATGCTTTTGACATGTGAGAGATATTGCTTCTAATGATGTAAACTTCAGAGATAGAAAGGGAATATATGATTGTAGATGACTTCTATTTTCTAAGAAATTTTGAAATAATGATGTGCCCTGCGTTGTTCTAGCTTCAAACAATAATTTGCTGGATTTAGTTTTCTTATTGTTTTGGACAACGCTTTGTTTTGTCAATGTTTGCATGTATTTAAAGATAAAGGCATGATGTATTCCATAAATTCATGTATCTATCCTAACAGGTGTCGATGTTTAAGAGGAATTATGACCATCTCCCAAAGGATACGTACTTCGGAATGTACAAGGAATCTACTCGTGGCAATCAAAATTATTTCTTAACTTATGGAAATGGGAAATCAGCTGCTCGAGTTCAAGATCACCTACGTCCTAATGGCGCGCACAGATGGCACAATTATATGAAAACCCCAAAGTATGTTAATTGGATAATTTTATGTGGATTCTTAAAATGAAAACAACAATATAATCCTGCTCATGAAACCAGCGGGCTTGATACATTTATAATTCACACATGTGCACAAACATTGGCAAGCGTGTTTATATGCTTGGCATTTACTCTTCCTTTTCTGGGCCACTTGTGTATTTGCATGTATAGATAGATGTTAGTAATTTGTGAGCAATAGTAGTATTTTTAAATGTCTTACATCCCCCTTTTGTTTCTTTGTTTGCAACTTATGCTAATGTTATTTCCTTGAATCTGAGCTCTTGAATTTTTTTATTATGGCACTGCTATTCCTTAATTGATAATTTATAGTGGCATGAGCAGAACTTTTGCTTTCTAACAAACAGTCTTTTGTTCTATGAATTTTATTAGTGAGGTGAAATTTGAAGAGGCTGCTGTTCTACATTACACGTATTCCAAATTTTCTGATTTGACTTCTAGACGTGATCGGTGTGGCTGCAAGCCTACTAAGGAGGATGTCAAAAGATGCTTTATGTTGGATTTTGACAGATCTGTAAGTTTAGATCTTTCTCTTAATACTTTTCTTGTTTGCTCATTTCTGCCACTGCCTTTTCATGACAAGTAGCGGTAAGAATATGATTATAGAAATTACTGTCTCCAATTTGAGCAAAGGGAATAGAACTAGATTAGTTTTTTTCATTTAGAGCATGGCGTCTTTTTTATATAACTACGAAGAATCTAGTTTCAAAGGAGAAACCATTTTGGACTTGGACCTATGTAATCTGCTGGGATGATTTTGTTCTGGATTGTTCCATTCACCTTTTGTTTCAAAACATTAAGTGAATATTATTGAGAAATTTATGAGGGGTTGCGTTTCTTTGCCACACATCACTATGTGTATGGTGGTAGTGTAGCATACAGATTACAGGGGCACGACATAAAATGGCTGACAAAGTAATATGTTTTTGGTAATGGTGATGCCAGGCAGCTACTTCATTCTTTATGCCATACAATACCATTGACTGACCAAGTTGGATTGATGCCGGGTAATGACGTTTCTGATAATGGTGATGTGATGAGAGCTACCTCTTGTTCATTGTTTATTTCATACAAAGCAGTGATTGGGAGGCCAGGTTGCATTTATCCAAGACCCAATACTGGGTGGCGGCCACGATGCATAGCTGGCTAATAATGATATTCTGGAGAAGAAGGGTTTCCCTGCTGCATTCTGTAGATATAGGAGGCATGTAGTTTATGGCTTATGATGTCGTTGCACAGTGCAAAAACTGAAAGTCAGTCTGTTTCCAAGAAACAAGATCTGAGTTCTTTAATCAAGAGTTTGTATCATAGTACCATTTCACAGAGGGAATGCTGATCGTGTGGGTGTTTTTGATTTTACAGATTTTTTCATAACTATTGATTCTTATTTGAACCTGGGAAGTAAAACCTGGATAACTGCTTCTTAGCTAGGGTTTTAGTATTGAAAATCTTCTATAAACAAGAGAGACTTCAGTTTATTTCAATTCTCCCATACCTCAATTCGATAGCAGAATAGAAGGGCCTAAGTTTATAACTAGAACATTATTTTCGAGCAATTTCATTTGTTTTGGAGTCCATTTCCTACAAATCTTCATTCTTAGCAAGCAAATGTTATTGCAGGCCTTCATAATTGCATCAACTGCAACCGAGAAGGAAATGCTGAACTGGTAAGAAACTTCCTTTTCTTATTCCTTAGTTGCATTTGCACGTTTCTGGAAACATGACAACACATTGATGGTGTTTTATTCTGTTTTAGGTACCGTGAACATGTCGTATGGGGTGACAAAGACTTGAAATTGAAACTCCTGAGGAAGGGCATTTTAACTCGCATATATTCTCCCATGGTAAGCTAGACTAAGACACATCTGCAGAATAAAACGACAGACAACCAAATATACTTCTTTTTTCAAACTGTTCATCTCTTAATAACCAAAACATAGAAATAAGTAGGAAGGAGAAAGCATTTGGATTACATGGTAATTTGTCTTCTTGATCCTGACATACGAGGGCTTACTCAATAAAGGCTTAGCAGCTTCTTTTCTGTATGGAACATTGGAACTGATAGCTAATTGCTTACTGCTAGAAGAAAGAACAGAACAAAAAGATTTCATAGGTTAAGAATTAAGAATTAAGATGGAGGAAATGGTGATTTACAATCTGGGAAAATAAATTGATGTGTGCAATCAATTAGCTGGTCCTTTCCATCTAGGGGAAAAGATGCGCGCGCGCATCAACTGTCCTAGCCATTTTCTTTATCGGCACATGCATGCTTGTATATTTCAGGTCATAATTCAGGGCTTAAGGGAGTCAGGCGTCTTCAGCTCTGTTATTGAATCCGCTCCAACAACACTTTCAAGGGACAAGTTTTTAGCATCTGTGGATAGTAGTAACTCATCAAGAGCAGTTGTCTCCGAATCAATGCTTTCAAGAAAGACCAACAAAAGCAGAGAGAATCAGGCAACAGCTAGGAAGGTTTTGGGTTTAGAAACTGCTGCAGCATCTCATGAAGCTGCTGTTCCACCACTCTCTCCTCCAGGGTTGCTTGTGGAAGCATGATCCATATTCCTGGCGTGATTGCTGCTTCTTCTCATTCCTGTTTTAACAGTGGATTTTCCTGAAGGGAAGAATCAGGAGAGAAAAGAAAGATCAAGCAGGCTTCTCATCGCCGTATTTGTGGTCAGTTACAACTGGTTCTTCCCGATCATGATCCAAGCGCCTCTGTTCATTTACCTTTAGGAAGAGGATTCTTGTCCATTTTGTGTGCGTGGCCACCTTATTTTTCAAATAGAAAACTTTACCTGCCATTCTCATGTATAGAAACCAGTCTTGACAGTAGAAAAAGGTTATTATTTGTCGTTGGCAGTTCATTACCTGCCTTTATTTTCTCAGAATTTTCCTAGGAGGAAACTTGAAATAATAATCACAATAATAAAA
>Ga0325404_1002627_pt1 | contig 19202 bp, 12 predicted proteins | sample PopdelMetagenome_18_FD_205664 | JGI IMG/M metagenome (GOLD analysis project Ga0325404, IMG submission 205664) | Populus deltoides microbial communities from Bellville, Georgia, United States - Xylem-Control-R1 | ecosystem: Host-associated > Plants > Phyllosphere > Stem > Wood/Secondary xylem... | reverse complement strand
CCAGATCACAAACTGGTAATCTCAAACCTCGTAGGTTTCCTGGTTTTCATTTATATTCTACTCGTCACCCCCTACAAGCATTGCATGCAGGTTTGGTTTCTCCTGAGCCACGTACCTATTCACAAGCAGTATCAATACCCGAATGCTGTGCAGCAATGGATAGTGAATTTCAGTCCTTATTAAAGAATGAAACTTGGTCACTGTGCTCTCTTCCTCCTGACAAGAATTTGGTTCCTTGTAAATGGGATTTTAAACTCAAAAGGCGACCTGATGGCAGTATTGAACGTCACAAGGCTAGGCTAGTAGCTGTTGGTTATCTACAGAAGAATGGGATTGATTTTCTTAAAACATTCAGCCCAGTCATCAAACCTTCAACTGTCCGCATGGTTCTTGCTCTTGCCATTTCTTTTCAATGGGACATTCGGCAGCTTGATGTTTCTAATGCTTTCCTTCATGGCTTGCTAGAAGAGGAAGTTTATATGTCCCAGCCTAAGGGTTTTGTGGATCCAGCACACCCCCACTTTGTCTGTAAGCTTCATAAATCCATCTACGGGTTAAAACAAGCTCCTCGCGCCTGGTTCCATCATCTGTCCACTGCCCTGTTGGCTCTTGGTTTTCACAGTTCCCAGGTTGATCCTTCGTTATTTACCTATCACTTACAGAACATCCATGCTTTTCTGTTAGTCTATGTGGATGATATTCTCGTTACCTCTAATGATCAAAATTTTGTTAGCAGTCTTATATCTCAACTCCAAGTTGAGTTTGCTATGAAGGATCTCGGGCAGTTAACATATTTTTTGGGCATTCAGGCTACACGAACTTCTACTGGTTTACATCTTCGACAAACAAGGTATATTATAAATCTTCTGGATCGTGTGCAATTAACTGGTATTCGTCCATATCGTGCTCCTTGTGTATCAGGTTCTAAGCTGTCTAAATTTGATGGCGAACTTCTGTCAGACCCCTCTGAATATAGGCACACGGTTGGTGCTCTACAATATGTTACCCTCACACGCCCTGATATATCTTATTCCGTGAATCAACTCGTTCTTCAACATGTCCCCACCTCTCTAAAACATCAGTGGATTATCACTTTGTCCGAGAAAAGGTGGCCAACAAAGACATCCTTCTTCAACACGTTCCCACCTCTCTACAACCTGCAGATATATTTACTAAGGGACATACAGCTGACCGATTCTGCTTTCTCTGAGATAAACTTGCTATAACAGATCTCCCTGCCAGCTTATGGGGGAATGATAAGGATAAAGCTTATGTTAATGATAAAGATAAACCTCAGCATGCAGAGGCTGCCGAAAGACATTGAGTTCTAGTGCAATTGTATTACAACTTTGATTCCTGTTTATCCTTAGCTTCCCTTCTGTATCAAAACACTTGTAATTAACGATGATTATCATGTAACAACTTTCATATATATATGGCTGAGAGAACACAGTTTCTCTCAAGCAATTACAGAAATATTTTAAAATCTTTCAATACGGTGGTACTGCTTTCATTATAGGGCCTTAAGAGTTAAGGTGAAGACGACATTAGACTATACTGAATCACCAAGAGAACACTTTTCCACAAGACAAATGCAAGTCCAATATAACTTTTTTTATAAAAGCAGAATTTATTTCTAAAGCACAAACAAAGCAGGGGGACCCTTCTTAACCTTTTTCATTCAGAAATTAGCTACCGAGCCTCCAGCAATGAGGTTGACGTTTCATTATTTGAAGGTGATTCCGCCTGGCCGGATGAAGAATTTGCTTCGACTAGCTAGACCTCTATATTTAAAGAAGCCTGGTTCTTTGGGCTTAGGCAATACACTCTCTCCACCTGACGTCAAAACCACAGAAGCCATGCTCGGCTTATCCTCAGGATGCTGTTGCATGCATAAGAGGCTAATTTGGATACATCTCATGACTTCTGATAGATTCCATGATTTTTCAGGCAACCCATCTACTAATTCTAATTCATATCGCACTCAAATTATTAAATAGCTCCGTTACTTGTGTTCAAATGGATCAAACTCAGACGTAAGGGGAAGAATTGTTGAGTGCAGTAGTGAGGTAAATATTCAACATTGAAAAGAAATGGAAAAAAGGAATGTTTATATATAAGATACATCTATATGATGTAATAGTTAGAGATAGTGTGATCTTAACACTTAAACCCTCATATGCGTAGGCCCAATACGTACATGCTTCTCCATAAACACAGGAAGCTCTCCAACAAAAAAGTTACTTCAGATGCAAAATTCCATTTAGTCGGTTGAACTTAAAAAAAAACTTGAAAAAGCAACCTAATTGAAGAATGACAAACTCTTTTCTCGGGCCACTATCAGTTGAAATGATAATTATCCAAGAAGTACAAAAGCATGCAGTCGATTTCACCTGAAACCTTTTTCACATGTCGAAAGTATTGTAATCTTATCTAAGTTTGTTCGTTCAGGATAAATCAAATGGAAAACAAAAAGGTTAACACAAACCAAGTAGGTAGATGGTGATAGACAAGTTTCAAATTGTAGTTCAGGTCATGTTTCACTACAAGATTTCACAGTTTTACCGACGGACCGAATCCGTCGGTATGAGATTCAAACTTTATCGGTAATTTTTTTACCGACTACATCGCTAATGGAAAGTGTCCATCGGCATGTATTTTGTCAGTAATTCCCGCTTCCATCGGCAAGATTGTTGGGAAAAAAATTCACAGATGGTTTTATAGACCGAAAATGCACGCCAAAAAAAATTCTCGTTGGAAATATTTTGTCGTTGATAGTGACATACAAAGTAAATATTTTTCAACTCTTGGTGCAATACCAACGGATTGAATCCGTCTGTGAAGACGTCAGTGATTATGGCATTTACAGTAAATATTTATCAACTCTCGATAAAATACCGAGGGAATGCTTCCATCTATGATGATGTCGGTGATTGTGGTATTTCCAGTAAATATTTTTCAGCTCTCTGTAAAATACCGACAGAAACATTCCATTTGGAAATCCATCTGTGATGTTTTTTCAAAAAAAAATTTAAAAACAATTTTTAGAATAAATTATATAAATTAATAGTAAAAAAACCAATTATGTAAATAAAATTGTATTAAACATCAAAAATATAAAAATAAAGCTAAATGATATTCATCCAAATATTCATAACAAATTTAATGTGTTTCCCAAAAAAATTTAAACTAGAACAATGGCAGAGCGGGAGGAGGAGGAGGAGGTGGTGGAGTTGATCATTCCCGGGATGAAACAGCCAAAAAGAAGGCGTACATGTATCATCACCTATCTTTGATCTAATGTCCATGATCATTTGGTGGAGGTGTTGATAATCCGCCGAGAGTTGAGCGTATTGTTGTTTCAAGGCCATGAACTCCTTAGACTAGGTGCTCGATACTGATTGGGAGCTTTCGATGGTTGAGGCACTACAGTTGCCCGCAAGTTCTCGACCGTAGTATTGGAGAGCCCATACACCTGATTTTTATCGAGTCTACTGGATGATCCTACTTCTATCCACAAATCCGGATCGAGATCCAAATGGGTCGAAGGATCGTCCCCATGTCTCTCCCTCAACTGGCTACTATAGGTCTCCTGAAAATGAAGAAAGAAATCATCATATTCAATTCAAGAAAAATAATAACTTATGAAATAAAATGGTTGAATGAACATACCATGAAGTGTTGAGCGTAGTTGTCAATGAACTGTTGCACCTCCTTTTAGCGGTCTTCACTCCGCACGTGCGTCTATACAAACAACTTTATTGGGCTTGGCTCATGTCCAAGAGACATAGCCTGTAAGAAAAAAAATTAATTAAAAATATATTTCATTTAAATTAATCTTATCATCTGTTTTAAATGTGCAGCAAATGGAACGGAGTTGCCGGTATGCGTTGTCATCGAACCATGAATTTGCCGGTTCCGGTTGCCAGCACCGGATTGTGAGCGTCGTGTGAACCACATAGACATCACGTGCTCAATATATTGTGACCATATATCTCTTGGGATGTATAGTGGTTTGAAATCCCTCCAAACCGCCACGTCGTTTCAGCCTTATAGTCCGTTATCTCTCGCGTTTTTTGGCATTGTTTTGTGCTTCATACCAAAAATCACGCAACCTACTTCCCTAGTGACAAATTAGATTTTAAAACATAAATTTTTTTTAAAAAATATCATATTGTTTTCGATGTTACCTAGTTGCCGCATGATTTTCCCACACCCTCCTCACAATATTGTCAAGCGTGCTGTCCTAGTCAAATTTGTGTTGTGTATAAATAATTTATTTAAAATAAAAATAATAATTTATTTACAATTATAATAATGATTTATAAAAAAAATAAGCCGGAAATTAGAAATTAACACCAACCTCAAATTTGTCAAATCATGCATCGATATAAGGTCTCCATTCAGGATGGCTGGAAACCTGACTCCATTGAAATAATGGAATCTCCATTGACAATTTAAATGTCGATGATATTACTTGGGTGACCTCAATGTTGAACCTGAGAATAAATTAAATTAATGAAATATTGATTAGTTGCCCATAAATTATGTAATAATTAAAAAAAAACTAAAACCGAAACAAACTTACATTGAAAGGTTGTCCTTCCAATGTGCCTCGTACTTACGAGTGAATTGATTCCGCTGTGAAGGCACACCGCCTCTATGCTGTAAAACCACGCTGGAAGAGGCAGCATCGCGAGTCGGCGCAGATGCCTTTTCTTGATTGGCACCTAAGGACATATCATCCTCACTACTAGAAGAACTAGTTGCGACCATATGTGAGCGACGAGCTGTTGATTTCGTTCTACGCAACTATATAATTTTATACGAATAATTACATAATTAAATTCGATTATTAAAAAAAATCGGCAACACCTCCCCTATACTGGAGACCACCCAAAGTTTTCAAACCTGCAAACATTGGCAATAGCCACAACCAATTAATCCCATTCAAAAATCTTGTATATAACAATTAAAATTAATTGAAATAATTAAACACATATCATGCAATAATAGAGTAAAATTGAGATAAAATAATTAAATTCATTCCTATATATTCAATTACTAATTACAAGGTAAATTCAACAATAACAATTAAAATTCAATAAAGTATTCAATTATTATGGCAATACAAACAATAAAATATATTCAACAAATTAAAAAAAAAATATAGACTTTAGGAATGAAAAATGCTTACCTTAATAATGTGTTTATTTCAAGACTTTATTTACATTATAAAATCCACCAAAACAAAAAACACAACAAAAAAAACAATAACCAAAACAAAGAAAAAATTAAAAAATTAAATCATCAAGCCTATTAAATGGAAATACATACCTTTTAATTTGCTGAAGATTGAACTAGAGATTACAAGCTAAAAAAACAAAAGTTTTGAAGGAAATGAGAGGAAAAAAAACGAAAACGAGAGAATGAACAAATGAAGCCGAGGAAAAATGAACTGAAGGGCCGGTTTCTGGGATTTATAGCGCAGTTTTACCAACAGACTCACCCACGACATATTTAAATAATATTATTTTTAATTATTTCGTCGGTGACTTTTCAAAATCCGTCGATAAATTTTGAATTTCGCACTAAAAATTTTAAATGATCCTCCAGAATTTTCGTAGTCCGTCAGTAAGTCCTTCTACAATTATACGCTGTCAGTTATTCTGTTGGTAATTTTGGAATGCCGACAAATGCCAACGGACTGTATCCATCGGTATCAATGCTGGTGATAGTGGCATTTCCAGTAAATATTTTTGTAACTCTTTGTGAAATGCCGACGGATTGTATCCGTCGTTGATAGTGGCATTTCCAGTAAATATTTTTGAAACACTCCATGCAATGTCGTCGGACTGTATCCGTCGGTATAGACATCGGTGATCGTGCACTGTGCATGAAAGATTATGTTTGTATTGCCTATTTACCTTCCTGCAAACATTTAAATTACAAACTGCCCGTCGCACAAAACAGTAACAACAGTTAACACTTATAAAATAAATAATTCATGTTACAATATATCATCCATAATATATATTACATTATAAAAAAATGCTTTACACTTTCCTTGATTCTTATAGTTAGTCAAAACTTTCTTCTTCTTCATCGTCAATTGAATAGTCATCAGCTCCATTGAAATCTTCAATATGAATATCATCATCATCTTCTTCATCGACATTTACTTGTGTGCTGGAGCTTAAAACAACATTCAACTCCTCTGCGTCAACATCAACAAGACTATCATCGAAAACTTGAAAATTTGAATTTTCTTCCATGTCAATCAAAGGAGCAACTCGATATGGTTCAACCAACTCACTAACTTGAAAGATTTCATCTCGCACACTTGTGTCTTTGTTCTCATCCTGAACAACCTCGACACGACCCCTGGGTTTCATTTTTAAAATGGATAACCAATCAACTCTTGATCAATCATTTCTAAAGGAAGCGGTGTATGTGTAATAAACTTGTTGACATTGCTTTGCAAAAACAAAGACATCGTTTATGTTGCGGAGTATAGTTTTTAAGTTGATTTCGACTAGACCATAGTAAGGATCTACTCCGATTCCTCTGTCAGTTGTGTCATACCAATAGCATTTGAATAAAAACACTATATTCTACTCGCTATAATATTGCAATTCGACGACCTCTTTTAATTTACCATAGTAGTCAACTTCAAACTCACTATAAGTCGATCGTTTAACATAAATACCGTTTTTGTATGTCTTTCTTCCATGCCCGTATTCTTCAGTATGAAACACATATCCATTGAAAAAATACCCGTTGTAGCACTTAACTTTTCTTTCAGGGCCCAGGCTTAGTGAAGACAATGAAATAGGTGCACTCCATCCCATTTGATAAACCTTGCATATCATGTACAACAATGAACAGTAAATGAGAATTTTGTAATGACATACAATAACTTTACAAGAGATAATGAGTTTGTGATAGTACTTACATGTGTTTTGAACCGCGTGGCAAATTGTTCATCTTGTAATTGAAAGATTTAGGATTCGATCAGTTGTGAGTTATTGGACAGTAAATATCGTCGATGTTGCCTGCAAGGTTGTTTCAAATTATATGAGTTTATGATATCACAATATATAAATAGTATATTCTTAACAAAGTTTAATTAGTAGTACGTATACTTACTGAATAAAAGGTCCCAGCTCATCACAGTTAAATAGAACATAATTGTGTGCTTGTCTAAACTCTATTTCAGACAAATATCTTCCCCTTACGACATTTTTAGGTGCGGGTCGTCCAGGATTGGAGAATATTGACAAGTTCCTATTGGAAGGCACTTCACCACCATCATCATGCTGTGAAACACTATTGATTCTCATTCTCAAATGAGATTTGAAATAGTACGAGATAAATGTTGAGACCTCCTCAACAATATAGGCCTCACATACCGAAGCCTTGGAAGGCACTTTTGCCTCAAACGGTAAATGTATGCGGAGATGCTCCATTAAGTCAAAAAATAATGGAGGGAATATCATCTCAAGTTTGCATAGTGTCTCAAAAAATGAAAATACATGCGTGCTCCAACCAAAAACCATTCCATAAGCTGGAAAATCATTGATAGTCCACATCAAAGCCACCCTCATAACAAAATCTTGTTTCCTTAATATATCATAAGTCAAAGCTCCGGAGGACCACAACTGCATCATTCATCAATCAATTGTCGAAGACAAAAATCTATATTCCGACCTAGGCTGCTCGGACCAGGTATGACAGTAGATAAGAACATGAACTCCGGTCTCATACACATCCTTGGTGACAAGTTATAAACCGTGAGTATGACTGATCAACAAGAATAAGGAGCAGCTAATGACCTGAATGGATTGAATCTGTCTGTACATAACCCAAAATGCACGTTTCTTGATTCAGCTGAAAACTGAGGACGCACACTATTAAAGTGTTTCCATGCTTCGCCGTCAGATGGATTGCACTATCTATTTTTGTTGCCAGCGGGATGCTTTTGGTCGCCTATTACATCTTCAAAAGAAAGGCAAAACTCATAGGTAAAGTTACTTTGATTGCTTTTAGTAAATGAGCATCTTGTTTTTTGCGAGTTTAATAGAAAGGAACAGCTTTTTAACTGGCTTTGAGCTTATCGTTGGTTAGACTTTCGAGAATCCGAGAAGGTTCAATGGATTTACAATTCGAATAACTGAAATGGCTACATGATTTAGCCTTGATTAGATAGTAGCATTCATGAAAATTACAGAGTGAAGTTCAGTGTTTCCTCAGTTTTGTAATCATTGTCTCAACTGTTATCTTTGATCTGAACATTCAAAATCTTAGCTCATTATTCACTTCTCCTCGTTTATCATGTATGTGATTCCCATTCTCCACTGTCTGAGAAAACAGGAGGCAACAGAGAAGAAAATGATCAGATAGATAGTGTGGACCAAAGGAAAACTTGGAGCTACCCCTATTCCAGTTCACTACAATAGCCAAAGCCACCAACGGCTTTTCATTCAACAACAAGATAGGAGAAGGTGGTTTTGTACCTGTGTACAAGGTAAATTTCTCAAAATGACAATTCTAGTGCCCAGTTTTATTGAGATAAGCATAAGAATCTTGGGATACCATTTTCTAGCGTACTCTAGAAGATGGCCAAGAAATAGCAGTAAAAACGCTATCAAGGAGTTCTGGACAAGGATTAAATGAGTTCAAAAATGAAGTTATACTGATTACAAAGCTTCAGAACCGAAATCTTGTAAAACTTCTTGGCTGTTGCATTCAAGGAGAAGAGAAAATTCTGGTTTATGAATACATGCCCAACGGAAGCCTTGATTCCTTCATTTTCGGTACTTTTCTAAACCAGACAAGCTTTGTTATCCTATCGTTACATATTTTTTTTGATAGTACCTATCGTTACATATTTCTTTGATTTTAATACAATCAAGCTTGTTTCTAAGTGTTTAAGTGGCATGTTGCACTCACAAACACTTACAGATCAAACAAGAGGCAAACTGTTAGACTGGTCCAAGCGTTTCAGCATTATATGTGGTATTGCTAGGGGGCTTCTATATCTTCTTCAGGATTCCAGATTGAGGATTGTACACAGGGATCTTAAAGCAAGCAACGTTTTACTTGATAAGGATATGAACCCAAAAATCTCTGATTTTGGTTTGGCCAGAATGTTTGGTGGAGACCAGACGGAAGGAAACACAACCAGAGTTGTTGGGACTTAGTAAGCACTTACCAATTACATGCCATACTTTATTATTTTTATTTTATATTTGTTAACAAAGCACATAATTTGTTTGCTGTGGAGTCAAACATAAGAAATCTGTTTATGAGCCAGATGCAATACTAGTATACTTACATTTATGTGTTTGTGTTTAAATGACATTCGGCAGTGGTTATATGGCTCCTGAATATGCTACTGATGGGCTCTTCTCAGTGAAGTCTGATGTTTTTAGCTTTGGAATCTTAATGCTTGAGATAATAAGTGGAAAGAAGAGTAGAGGATTTTATCATCCAGACCATAGCCTAAGCCTTATTGGACATGTAAGTGTCAAGGTTTCAATTTCTTACTTGCATGTACTGAACAAGTGTATGACGGAAAGTTCCTTTTCATTTCTAGGCATGGAGATTGTGGAAAGATGGAAAACCTTTGGACTTAATTGAGGCGTTTCCAGGAGAGTCATGCAATTTATCAGAAGTGATCATGAGATGCATAAACATTAGTCTCTTGTGTGTGCAGCAGCATCCTGATGATAGGCCAAGCATGGCCACTGTGGTTTGGATGCTAGGAGGTGAGAATACACTGCCTCAGCCAAATGAACCAGGCTTTCTTAAGGGTAGCGGTCCGTTCGGACCATGTTCTTCATCATGCAATATTGAATTATCTTCGAACAATGAATTTACGGCCTCACTCTTGTATCCTCGGTAGTTGATTGTGCTGGATGAAATTTTCACAATTTTTGACATGTTCCTTGTCACGACCTGAATCCCGGCTCGATAAATATTTATGTTGTTTATTTAATTGATGTTAAAAGAATGGAACAAGTGAATAATTTGAGTTATGATTATGTGAATTATAGGTAAATTATGTGAAATTACCAGGTTTATTGGTTAACAAAGAGGTTAACCGGATATGGGGTAATTTGTATAGAATTGCCTGATTGTTTGGCTAACAAAAGAGGTTAGCCGGATGCTGGGTAATTCGAATGGAATTACCGGATTGATTGGCTAACAAAAGAGGTTAGCCGGATGCTGGGTAATTCATATAGAATTACCGGATTGATTGATTTTGACCGGCAACGTAGGAGCGGTGTTGAAAGGACACTCCACCTACGCTAAGCCTCAGAACAAACATATCAAAAGAACAAGTTATTTAAAACTACGTAGCATTTCATAATCTTCAGAAATATTATATTATTCAAAACTAATGAAACTAAATGATAGTTCAAAACTTCTCATCAGTAATTAAATAAAAAAAACAATAATCTATAATACTCATTACTTTGTCAAAAATCCAAACTGAATTAAAACAAGGTAATAATGGAGCATCTAAGACATCGAATCAAAATTAAAAGGAAAACTCGCAAAACAAGCAAGGCATACCGACCAAAATTGAAGAAGCAAGAACACTCAACAAAATCCACCTGCTATCAAAAACTAAGAACTTGAAATAATATTAAGAATGAGGGGTGAGTTCAACCAACTCAGTGAGGGAATAATATTTAATATATATTATAGATATTAATGATATTAATAGTTTGCAAGTTGATTTATCTTGATATACATATACATATACATATACATATACATACTAAACATATTATCATAAGTAGTGTAATACATGTCAGAGATCAGATAACACTCGAAGGTGACCAGATGACACCCAAAAGTGGCCACTGTGGGATGATTAGTTGCCACAGGTTGATGCCTCTCTCACCAGCTGGGTATACAGAATACTATGTGCACATAGTCTAACTACTCTCTGTTAGCATGGAGTTACTGGCAAATCCTATATCAAGGCATAATAGATATTCACATAATCATCAAAGAAATATATATCATATCGAATAGAATTTAGCTCGACGGAATGTGAGTGTAATTCAAGAATAAATGAGTACTTGGAAAATAAAGCAACATATATAAATATTCAAGAAATTAACTAGTCGTACTCATTATATAATCAACATACATATTTATTTATATTATATGCATATTAAAAATTATCCCACTTACCCGAAAAAATATAGAACTAAAAGGAATGTTAGTGAAAGACCTGAAAATCCTATTGAGGATCGTTAGTAGAACCTACAACAAATATATGAAAAACACTAAAAAAACAACCCAAAACAACACAATTTAAAGATTCCAACGCATGAAAGAAAACCAGGTTCAGTCTCCTAAGTTTAGCGACTAAAACGACAATTTTTCAAAACAGGGATCAAAACGTAATTTTACTGAAATTGGAGGACCAAACTATAAATACATAAACATACTGAAATTCCACCCATAAACCATCCTCAATTTTGTCTATAACAAACCAGGGACCGAACTGTAATTTTTTTTATAAAGTTTAGGGACTAAAATGTAAATTCTCAAAATTGAGGGACCAAATTGAAAATATTCCTAATCAATTACCAAACTGATATTCATCATCCTTAACCTCATAATAACACTGCCCAGAATCTCAAAAGATATATCAGGGGTCAAATTATAATTTTCTGAAGTTTAAGGACTAAACTGAAACCTTTAGTTTGATGAGGAGAGGGTTATGACGGCCATAAGAATTAGAAAAGAGAAAAGTAATTCTCTTGCAAATTTTCCTTATATACCTAGGTTAACTTAGGTTGGGTTTGGGTTGACTTGGGCTTAGGTATGGGCCAAAAGTTTAGGTCTTACATTCCTCCACTCGCAAAAGTCATTAAACCTATTTAAAGGTATATTGAGTTTTCAGATGTATTAGTTGATTGGTTTTGAATGCATTCTGCTTTTACCTTATCCGGAATTTGGATTAGAATTGCATCTATTTAAATGCACATTTTAAGTTTTTCTTTTCTTTTTTTAAGAAACGTTATCTAATACAATTTGCTTTTGCCTTTTTTCCTTTTAACGAGTAAGAGTGTACGAAGGGGGCAAAAAAATGTTGTTCTAGAAATAAGACAACAATAATACCTAAGGGAAGGGTGGATTAGGTGTTCCACTAATTATGTCAAATAATGCAAATAAATATACTAAGCACATATAACATAATAACCAACAATATAATTAGAGTGCTTAAAGTAAAGAGATAAAGGAAGAGAGATTACAAACTCGATTTTTAACATGGTTCGGCAAGTCTATATCCACACCTCAAGTACCAACCGTACTTGAATATTATACTCTTTTACTATTCCAAGTGAAAGATACAATGCCCTTGATGAATCTACACCGAGTAATTACACCACTTAAAGATATTCCATCTTCAAGATTTTTCCCTTGGTGACAATACCTCACCAATGCCAAGAGTTTATCCAAACTCTCAAGTGTATGCAATTATGATTTGTTTACAATAAGATTCACACTCTAAAATAACATTTAGGATGATTGAAGGTGTGTAAGTGTAATGAGTGTGAGATTTTATACTCTTATGCTAGAATATAAAGATTTAATTTAACACAACTCAGAGTATGTTAGGATTGATGATTTCTAGTTGATTGTTATTTTAGAATAGCTTATATATCATATATGTTCAGAAATCTCACTTTAGTTTTGCATAAAAGAGCTATATATATGTTTCCAAAAGAAACTAGTCTTTTATAGCCATTGGAATGTCTCTGGCGACTATAGCGATTGACCAGTTAAAATGACCATATCATCCGATCGACCGGTTCCTAGAAAATTCCTAAGAGTTCATCACAAATGAACAGTGGTCAACTGGTTCAATTGGTATGCCCAAATTGTTGACCAGTTCAGCTTAAAAACCAGTTATGGTAGTTTCAAACCTGGTAAAACTTGAACCGATTAAATGTATATCAATCTTATTTATGCATGCAATGTGAGCTGTGAGTTTATTTTAGTTTTCTATTGTATAAGAAGATTTAACAATAAGCTCTAAAATGAGTCCTTAATCTAAGTCTTCACTTGCTTTGCATCTTGGACTTGTTGATGGATTTCTTCATTCAATTCCATATGCTTGTTGATGTGATCTTCATATAAAACTTTTTTAAACTTAATCTCATCCAAGCATATCATTAGTCCATTTTCCATTTAATTATTATCATCAAAATACAAGATATTATAAATATTAATATGTGACCCATAGGTCACCAATCTCCTCTCTTTTTTAAGATGACAATTAATGTATACTTATAGATATAAAGATATTATCTCCTCCTATATTTTGCGATTTAGTGCGCACTTAATAAGAGATAGAAATAGAGCTAGAAAGCACACTATCTAGGAAATGAGGGCCCAAATGTGCACTCAAAAGAAATAGAGATAGGGCTAGAATGCATGTTATCTTGGTAAGGGCTCAAAGACGCGCTCAAAAGGAAATAGAGATAGAGATAGAGCTAGAAAGCACACTACTTGAATGATGAGGGCTCAAAGACGTGTTAAAAAAGAGAAGAGATAGAGCTAAAAATTGCACAATCTGAGTAAATGGGCTAAAAGGTACCCTTAATAGATAGGGCTAGAAAACGCCCTATTTGGTATACGGGGGCTAGAAAGCGCACTCGAAAGGAAAGAGATCAGGCTAGAAAGCGCATTATCTGATGGTTGAGATGGGGTTAGAATGCGTGCTATCTAGAGTGATGAGGGCTTAAAGACGCGCTTGAAAGGAAATAGAGATAGAGATAGGGCTAGAAAATGCATTACTTGAATGATAAGGGCTCAAAGACGCGCTAAAAAGAGAAGAGATAGAGCTAAAAATCGCACAATCTGAGTATGTGGGCTAGAAGGTACCCTTAGTAGATAGGGCTAGAAAACACCCTATCTGGTATACGAGGGCTAGAAAGCGCACTCGGAAGGAAAGAGATCAGGCTAGAAAGCATATTATCTGATGGTTGAAGGCTTAAAAGCTCACTAAAAAATAGAAGACATAGAGCTAGAAAGCGTATTATCTTAGTGATGAGGGCTCAAAGACACACTAAAAAGAGAAGAGATAGGGCTAGAAAGCTCATTATCTGAGTGATGAGGGCTCAAATACACACTTACAGAAAATAAAGATAGGGCTAAAAAGTGTGTTATCTTAGATATGAAGGCTCTCAAAGACACACTCGATGGAAATAGAGATATGGCTAGAAAGCATGCTATCTGAGATATGAGGGAATGAAGGCGCACTCAGAAAGAGATAGGGGTAGAAAGCGCACTATCTGATGGTTGAGGGCTTAAAAGCTCACTAAAAAGTAAAAGAGATAGGGCTAGAAAGCGCATTATCTGAGTGGTGAGGACTCAAAGGAACACTTGAAGGAAATAAAGATAGGGCTAAAAAGCGTATTATCTAAGATATGAAGGCTCTAAAAGGCATTCAAAGACACATTCGATGGAAATAGAGATAGGGCTAGAAAGCAAGCTGTCTGAGATATGAGGGAACAAAGGCACATTCAAAAGGAGATAGGGTTAGAAAGCGCACTATCTAAGATATGAGAGCACAAAGACGAAGTCGAAAGGAGATATGTTAGAAAACACTTTACCTATAAGATGATGGCTCAAAGGCACACTTAAAAGGAAAAAGATAGGGCCTAAAGGCGCAATATCTCAAAGATGATGGATTAAAGACGTGCTTAAAAAACGATTTGCTAGTAAAAACCTAGTCTATCAAAGATCAAAGTATAATGCATTATGATCAATTTTGATGTTAGTTTCAAACAAACTTGTTCTAAGAAGAATTCAAGTGATTCATGTGTACAGGTTTTCATATTTATTAAAAATCTTTGTTTTATTGTTTTGGTAAGGATGTGAAGTGACCTTTTATTTCATGTTTTGTTGGTTTATAGGGTTCAAGTTTTAATTTAAGGGTTTCAGAGAACCAGTCTTCAAGACATTCATTTTATTTATATGAATAATGAAGCTTGTTTCTTATGAGAAAGCATTGCCTACTGATCTAGATTGCCTGTCTTTGATTAGAAAGGGCCTAATTGGGCACGTATCGTTGGCTTTAGCTTTTGGTTATGGAAAAAAAAGGGATATTTGTAGACTCAAAATGTGTTTAAGGGATTTCTAGACTAATGATCATTAGTGCTTGTTTTAAGGCCTTTTTTATCCATGAATTTCTAGACCTTCGGATTGACTTGCAAAATAATTTGTCATGCCCCTAATGTCGGGTTGAGGCTCTTTCTCTTTATTTTCTTCATTTGGTTTTGAGCATCATCATCATATTAGCTATTTTTTTGGTATGCTCTAGACTCTTTGGATTCTTTCATGCCTCTAGCTTTATTTAGGCACCTTTAGTCATTGACAATCATTTCGCATATTTAGATTACTTTTCTTTGATTCTCACACTTGCCCCTAGTATGGGGTGTGATCTTAGTCAAAGTCATTTCTCAATAAAAACTTACTGGGCTCAATAAGGACATTAAAAGATATATTTTTAGTCTTGTGAAAGGATTATCAAAGATGGTCTTTTCTTATTTCAAATAAATGCATTTAGGATCGGTAAGTTTTGTTTTCTTTCATGTGAACACGCAAAATGGTTTCTCATTATTCATTCAGCTAAAACTTTTAGTCATCTTGTGGTGTTTGGGTTGTTCTTCAAGTTTTTTTAAGTGTATGGTCACCTTTCTAGGAGATCACTTGAATTTCTAGAACTTGTCTATTAGAACAAACACCAATTTGACTTATATTTTTGTACTAAAACTTTGATTTTTCTAAAAACCTTTGTGAAAACATGAAATCATGCTTAGAAGAAGGAAATACACCAAAGAATTCTTGGCCAAACTTTAATTTTTATTGATTGATGGAAAGAGTATATCAAGCATGGTATTTGTCTACAATGTCAGAGTTTATAGGTCTGGGCAGATCTTCCCCATTCATATTGGTTAAGATTAAAGCTCCTTAGAAAAAAGCCTTTTTAACCACATATGGTCCTTCATAGTTTGACACTCATTTACTTGGATCTTCTATCGATGCTAGTGATATCTTCTTCAATACTAGGTCTATTTTTTAAAACACTTTTGGCCTAATCTTCTTATTGTATGGTTTAGCCATTCTACTTTGGCACAACTGGTGGTGACAAATGGTCAACAATCTCTTTTCATCAATAAAGTTCAACTGCTCAAATCTTTGTTTTGCTCATTATAATTCATCCAATTCTGCTTCCTTTAATATCCTTAATGATGGAACCGCTGCTTCTAAATGAGTTGCACTCATAGAAGTTATAATTGTGGGTGACCACCATCTTCTGAATGCTCTTTTGACATTCTTGTTAGCTGCCTCAACAACTCCATTTATTTTTGGTCTGTAAGGAAAGGAATTGAGGTGTTTAGTCTTTCATTTGGTGCAAAGCTCAACAATCAGCTTTCCATTGAAATTTTAAGCATTGTTGGTAAGCTATAGCAACATATCAAATCTTTCTCAATGAACTTCATGACTACTTTATTTGTCATATATGCATAATAGTTAGCCTCTACCCATTTAATGATGTAGTTAATGACCATCAAAATGAACTTGCGCTCGTTGCTGGCCTTCAGATTGATTGGCCCTATGACATCCAATCTCTACATATCAAAAGGCCAAGGTGAGGTCATGTTGAATAACAATGCTGGAGGTTCATTTATCTCATTACCGTATATTAGGCACTTGTGGCATCTTATGACATAGTTTACACAATCTCTTTCCATGGTCAACCAAAAGTATTCAGATCTTTGCATTTACCTTGCCATTATATGTTCATTGGCATGAGTGGAACAAATTCCCTTATGGATTTCCTTTAGTGCTTGCTCAATCTAATTTTCATTCAGGCATCTAACTAGAGTTCCATCAAATGACCCCTTATGGATTTCTCCATCCAAGTAAAAATTCATGGCTATTCTCCTTAAAGTCTTTTCATCCTTCTTTAAAGCTCCCTGATGGTATTTTTAGTTTTAGGTGAACCTTTTAATGTCACTATACCATGATTTCATGTCTAACAATTCTTCAATTTTAAAATAATGAGCTTGGAGATTTCTGACTTTGATATTTATCGGTTAGATCCTTCCCCCAGTAACAATTTATGTCATCAAGACTAGGGTTGCCAGGGCAACAACAAACTGATTATTTTCTCTACTCATATGGGTGAATTTTATCTCTTCGAATTCACTAGCTAATTTTAAGAGATAATTCTGATATGGCTTTAACTTTTCATTCTTGGTTTGCACTCCCTTTTTATCTAACAGAGGCATGAAAAATCTTTAGGATTTGACCATATGAGTGAAAACAAAATATCTTTTTTTTTTTTAAATAAAGTTCATTTTTAAAATTTTTATTTTTTGTGAAAAAATAGATATTTTGATATCGGGTCTATATCTTACAATATAAGTCTATAACCCGATATTAGACAAAATTGTTAAAAAAACACGCGATGAACCCACAAATATTTTTTAAAATGGTCTTTGAAAAAATTAAATTTTTTCTTTGTTGTTGTTGTTGTTAGGCTAGACCCGGCTCATTGTCCAAGCCCGGCTTGGTCAGATCGAGTTAGGCCGATTGAAGGCCCAACAATCTTTTGTCTTTTTCTTATTTTTTTTTATAATATTGAGTTGGACCTGGCCTAGCCATCTGGGTGGGCTAAAACAAGTACAACCTAACTTACATAATCATTAGCCCGACCTAGTGACCATGTTAATTATATATAAACACTGCATGCAAAACGAATTTTCCATGTAGTGTTCCTAGCTTGGCTGCGGCAGGGGAGAGAAGAGAGTTACCTGATATAGGGAGGTGGTTGGCTAGTCGTGTTGGGAGAGCTGACGTGAGGCTGTGGCGGTGTTGGTGGAAGAGTCGGCGGCTGGTGTTGGTATAAGAAAAAAAAACTTGCAGCACCGAGGAAGAAACTTACGGTGGTTATTCCTATCGCTGATGAGAAGATAGGGATACAAAGGTGTTGGGACACTATTGGTCACAGCTTTGGTGAGGTTGCGGAGGATGGGGATGCAACAAAGGAAGAGGAGGATGGGCAGCAATGGTAGAAGAAAAAAACTAGGGAGGCTGATTTTTTGCCTAACTTGCCCTTTAATTTCTTGTCCCTTAATGCCCGAAATCTGCTCTTATTTATAAAGGGTAAAAGAGGGACATCTTATATGTAACACCTAAAAAAAAATTAGTGTTAGTCCGACTTACGCTAGGATGACTTTAGGGAAAATAAGCTGGCCTGCTCTATGGAAAAATGATGGGGAAGAACTGGCCTATCCTGGGTTAAGATTTATGGAGGATAAAACCAGCGCTAGGATAACTCAAAAGAGGGATAGGAACCAAAGATATCCAGCACTCAAATATCCCCTCTTATTTTAGAGGGGGTATAAATGCAAGGAAAGTGGGAAGGTGACCCTTTCTCTTCCCCAAAAGGCCGGCCAATAACCTTGGCTATAGCAATCTTCCTCTTTCCCAAAGAAAAACCCAGCAACTCAACTGTATGTATCTTCTTTGAACGTTGGAGAAGAAAGGAGATTAAGAGAAAAACAGAGGTGGTCGAAGCCATAGAAGGATAAGGAGTCTAGATCCCTCCCCTATAACCGGCCAGCAGCTTTGACTGCAACAACAACCACCTTCTCTAAGAAGAAGAAAACCCTTACACTAGCTGCATGACTAAGTAAAGGAGAGCAAGAGAGAGATAGGTTAATGCTTGAAAACATGGGAGGAGAGGAAGTATAGCAAACAGGAAAGAACATCACCTCATTAAATAACAAATGAGGAGAATAAGAAAACTGAGAGAACAAGGAGAGACAAACTATTAAATCCTTCCTAAAGCTACTCAAAATCGTACTCAAAATCATAAAGTAAGGAAAGAACATCACCTCATTACTTGTTTCTTGGGATTTAAGGACAAAAAAAAAGAAGAAAACCTCAAAGGATTGGCTAGGGTTGTTACACCTATTACTTAAGAGAACTAGTTAAAAAGACTAAGGATGTAAACACCCAAAGGAATATATATATATATATTTAGAGAGAGAGAAATGATGATGAATGCAGTTTTCGCTGCCGATGCAGAAATCGGCAGCGACGCAGTTTTCGCTGCCGATTCTGGACTGGGCAGCGATGCAGTTTTCGCTGCC
>Ga0325404_1002624_pt1 | contig 19205 bp, 22 predicted proteins | sample PopdelMetagenome_18_FD_205664 | JGI IMG/M metagenome (GOLD analysis project Ga0325404, IMG submission 205664) | Populus deltoides microbial communities from Bellville, Georgia, United States - Xylem-Control-R1 | ecosystem: Host-associated > Plants > Phyllosphere > Stem > Wood/Secondary xylem... | reverse complement strand
TCCAAATAAGTCCATATATATCTTCTTATACTTTCCTGAAAGATTCTATTTAAAAATTTCTTTTACCTGTTTGTTTTCTAGGAAAATACTTTACATCAAATTTTATTATATAGCATTTTTTGTTTATTTTTTAATTTCCCCTAAAACATTTTGAGATTTTTTTAACAAATTAGAGATTTATAATTATTGAAAATTTTATTCTTGTTAATTGTTATAATCATTACAAAAGGTTGAGAACACCTCATCATGCTAATGGTTATCAAAATTTTATTTTTAAAAACAAAATTTAAGAACATGAGGAATTATATATATATATATATATATATACACACACACTTTTCCTTTCATAATTTTAATCTAAAGAAGAAAAAATAGATTTCAATTATAAAATATTTTACATGTGAAAGAAATTCAACATTAAGAAAAAAAATATTATGAATGGTTTTTTAAAAATAAAAGAAAAGAAAATCAATTAATTGGTAAGTATATAAAGATGGTACGTAATATAAACAGTACAACTAAATATGATTTTCTTAAAAAATATAAATTATAAAAGTGAATTTATTGATCTTAAAAAATTAACAGAGAATTTATTAGTAATTAATTTGACCTCAAAGTTCTTATATGATGCAAGGTTTTAATATGTACAGGAGCAATAAAATGAATAAATAAAAGATAAATAAAGTGGTGCATTAATCAATAACATTGAAATTGAACCAATTAAGCAATAGGGTTATATGAATGCTCACCTGGTAATTAATAAATAAATAAAACAAATCAACTAATGCAATTTCTTTTCCCTTCAGAACTTCAGAACTCTTCTCCCTCAAACATCCAAGCAAATCGTTGGTAACTACGACATATAAGTCTACTCCAAGTATTTAAATATGACTATCAATGGAATGGAATATAGGCTATAATTTTTAGATTCCAACAATCTCGCTGATGAAATACTGTTTGAGAGAAAACATCATTATACTAAAAAAAATATATGACGCATTGGAAGAAGCGCAGGTCGTTTAGATACTAGTGATAAATTCATTTCATATTTTGAGTAGAATGAACTTGGAGGAGATGACTTTGATGAAGTAGATGACGTAATTGGAGACCCTACTTATATACATGCAATATAAAATAATTCTAAAATTTATTATTCTTAATTTTGTATTTTTTTAATTTTAGTTTTTTTTTTGTTAAGATAATTGATTATTTTATTTTGAATTGCATATTTTATGTAATTTAAGTTTTAATTAAATTATATGAATGTTTATGAAAACATCTATAATTGATCAGTAGGAGTTGTTTGTTGAAACTAATAACTCTAATTTTGCATTCTTTTAAATTTTCAATAATAATTAAACCATACAAATAAATATTGATTAAGTGTTTAACATTCTTTTCATTTATATTGTATGTGTTAAATTATTATTTGTTTAATTTAGAACGTAGTGGTAATAAATGTTATTTAAATTATATTAGATACTAATATTTGTAATTGGTGTCAATAACGCTCAATATGGCTGCATTTAAGAGTATTATTGCTGATTTGAATCATGGAGATAAACTAAGTGAAAAGAATTACGATATTTGACATCGTAAGATTGAGTATCTCCTGGAAGAGCAAGAAATGCTGGAAACAATCACACAACCGATGGTTGAACCTGAGCAAGAAAACACTACTCAGTATAGGCTTGATATGGAAGCATATCAAACTTATAAGCACGAGGATCATGTAGCTCACATTCTGATGTTGAGCAACATGAGGAATGATATAATGTTGCGTTTTGAAAGGCATCGTTCAACCCTATCAGTTTGAGACGCAATAAAGATTCAGTATGGGGGAACCTCCACTACTAGCTAGACTTCGTCAGTTAACCCTCAAATTTGATGGTTACAAGAAGCCCTAAAATCAGACAATAAGGCAACATCTTACAATCATGTCTAACATGATCAGTTAATTAAGGGGTGTTGGGCAGGAGATGACTAATGAACAACATGTCCACGTTGTTGTCCGCTCTTTGCCAAGCAATTGAGAACACATGTATGTTAACCTTACCCACAATGACAACATCAAGACATTTGATGATGTTGCTCGTCATGTCGAGCTTGAAGAAGATTGACTTCACACTAAAAAGCCTGTAAACAAGGCTTTCATATCTGAGACTAAGATGTGTGAAGCATATGGCTCTAAATATAAAAAAAGATAAGGGTAAGGGTTCCAAATATAGCAAGGGAGGAATAGAAGCAAGTAGTAGTGGACAGAAACACAAGTGTGGGAAATACAACGGTAAGAAAGACAAGAATATAAATTGTTTCAATTATGGTAAACATGGTCACTTTGCTCGTAATTGCACTAAACCAAAAGTCATGTTTAACCACAATCATCCCTCTAACTTATAAGTTAGTAGTTGTTGAATGCTTGCTGAATCTGTTTCTTTATGGACTGTAAACTCAGGAGCAATCAACCACATAGCAATGGATCGAACAACCTTTGTGGAATTTCATCAAATTCTAAAGGGAAGTAAATACATATACATGGGGAATAATGCTTTTGCTGCTGTGCTAAGGATAGGTACCTGCAAACTAGATTTGCAAGGCAGTTACACACTTTATCTTTATGATGTACTCTACGCTCTAGAAGTTCGATGAAATCTTATGTTTGTTCTTGCTTTACTACAATTGGACTTTAATATTGTGTATGTTGGTTGTTGTGTAAAAATATATTTGGATAATATTTTTATGATTTTATTTTTGTATTAAATGGTTTTATGGTGTTAGACACTATTAATATATCTATTAATGATAATGCTTCTATTTATGTTTAAAATTTCAGCACTACTAATAATAGTGATATCATAACGTGGCATCCTAGATTAGGACACATTGGGCAAGACCGATTACATAAATTGGCAAGAGCTTATCTTTTAGGATCACCTACTAAAGAGACATTACATGTTTATAAGTATTGCCTTATTGGAAAAGCAACTAGATTATCATTTGGCAAAGCTAAAAGAGTTAGTAGTTCATTGCAACTTATTTATTCAAACATTTTGACCTAATAAATACGAGGGCAAGACATGGAGGAAATTATTTCATCACATTTATATATGATTTCACACGATTTGATCATTTTTATTTGACCTCACATAAGTCTTAAACATTAGATTGCTTCATTCAATACACCAATCTTGTAGAGAATAAACTAAGCATCAAGATCAAAGCTTTGAGAACTGATCGAGGACGTGAATACCTGTATCTGAAGAATTTAAAAAATTTTATAAATAAAAATGTATAGCTAGACAGCTAACTATTCCTTATACTCCATAACAAAATTGTGTAGTGGAAATGAGGAATAAGACCCTATTTGACATGGTTAAGTCAATGATAGTGCATGCTAACTTACCAATTTCCTTCTAAGAAAATGAATTGTTAACAATTGCCTACATACTTAATCGAGTGCCCTTTAAATTTGTCTTATCTACCTCGTATAAACTATGGAAGAACGACAAACCTAATCTAGGTTATTTGCATCCATGGTGTATACAACTTATACTCATAATGATTCTCATGAATATGGAAAACTTGGTCCTAGGAGGAAGATGTGTATCTTTATAAGATATTTTGAACATTCCAAATGATTTGTATTTATTGGTAAAAAAAACTTATGGAAGAGTAATGAAGATTGAATCGCGTAATGTTGTATTCTTAGAAAAGGATTTTCCAATGACATGTGAGGTTAATAAAGATTTTCAATTACATGAAATGAAAAATCTAGATTATAGCACAACAAGCCATTCAGTAGAGGACTTAGAAGAAACTCTTAATTCTTCTAGAAATAGTGAGAGTGACATTTTGTCTATTCCTACTCTTATGGAGTAAAATCATGAGCAATCTTAACCTCGTAGAAGCATTCGTGAACCAATTCCTCATCATCGATTTGAGATTGAAGGGGAAACGTTCATGATTGCTCCACAAGATGATGAAAAGCCTAAAACATTTAGTCATGCTTTATTTGGTCCTGAAGTAAGAGAATGGAGTAAAGCTATGGAAGAAAAAATGGAGTCGATGAAAACTAATCAAGTCTAGGACTTGGTTGATTTACCGTCAAGACAAAGATCTATTGAAAATAAATGGGTTTTTAAAATGAAACATAAAGTAGATAGGTTAATAGAATGTTATAAGACTCGACTAGTAGCGAAAGGCTACACTAAAGAAGAAAGAATTGATTATAAATATATATTCTCACCAATTATGAGGATTACTTCAGTTCGCCTCATTTTAGCTACAGTTGCATATATAGACCTAGAGTTATAACAAATGGATGTTAAAATTGTATTTCTCAATGAAAAACTAAATAAGGAGATCTATATGGATCAACCTTTAGGATTCGAGACTAAAGGACAAGAGTGCAAAGTTTGCAAGTTTAAAAGATCCATATATAGTCTTAAGCAAGCTTCTAGACAATGGAACATCAAGTTTCATCAAACTATCCTTAAGGATGGTTTTACAATGATGAAAGAAGACCATTGCATGTATTTAAAAATGTTCTAACAATAGTTTTATAATATTATCCTTATATATTGACGATATCTTAATAGCTGGAAATAAGAAAGAGATGATTGATATTAATAAAAGATGGTTATTATCAAACTTTAAAATGAAAGACATAGGTGAGGCTAACTATGTTCTTCGTGTGGAAATCATAACAAATTATACTAAAAGGTCTTTAGGTTTAACTCAAGAGACTTCAAAAAGATGGTTGAGCATTATCACATGCAAGATAGCAAACCAATAGACACCCATGTTCATAATAGCTTGAGCCTGAGCCGTAATATGTGTCTTAAGACTCTAGAAGAAAAGGAGAAAATGTTCATAATACCTTATGACAATGTTGTCGATAGTTTGATGTATGCAATGATGTGCACACATCCCGATATATGTTATGTTGTTAGATTGGTTAGCCGATATCAATCAAACCCTAGTAAAAAATACTGGATGACAGCCAAAGGAATTCTACGATATCTGAAAGGAACTTCAAATTACATATCATGCTAGCAAGGAAAGAAAGACTTACGATTGATTGGTTACTCTAATGCTGATTGGGGAGGAGATGTCAACCAATCCAAATCAACTTTGGGATATGCTTGTTTGCTTAATGATAGTGCAATCTATAGAGGAGCAAAAAACAATCCTGCATAGCCTTATCTACTATGGAGGCCGAGTATGTAACTTATTCCGTAGCAATACAAGATGTTATTTGGTTAAAAAGTTTCTTGTATTATTTGAAAATTATCAAATCAACATCAGACTCAGTGATAATTTACTATGATAACACTGCTACAATAGTCATGGCCAAAGATCCAAAATACCAAGGAAAGACCCAACACATCAAGATGAGATATCACTACATTAAAAAAGCAATTACTAAACAAAACGTGATCCTAAAACACATTTATATATATTTTATAGTTGCAAATCCACTCACAAAACCAATAACACGGGGTGAATTTGTTATACATGTAAGATCCCTTGGCATATGTAGAATGTAATTAGTAATATAACTAGTTTTAAGTATCATACGAAGGCTTACAGTGATTGAGTAATAAATAAATGCTATTAGAATATTATTTTATTTATTATTTGTTTTATGGAATATATTGAGTATTGTATAGTATAATTTGTTCAAGTATGTCGATAGATTTAAATTAGCTCACTCATATGACCAGTGTGCATCAGGTCGTATAGTCTGTTCGTCAAGTATGAAATTCTTGTGCAAGTTTGAAATATAATGTATTAGATAGATTCAGTATTTTATGGGCGAGTGAGAGACAAATAATACTTGATGATATTATTATTATCATTATTATCATAACCCAATTTTGGATCCTCTAAAAACTGTTTTATAAAAAAATACATTTTCCTTTTTATTCAAAAATAAAAAAAAATATCAAAAATTTAAAATACAAAAATATTTTCAGGACACAAGGAGATAAGCCCTCGAGTTGCAACAAACCAAAATAACCAGATTGAGATATTTTGACACGATGGGCTGAAGAAAGATTTAACAGAAAGGGTGAACAAGTACGATGATTTGGTAAATAAACATGCGATGATGAAAAAAGAACTAGTTACTTTAAAAGGGGCTTTCAAGGGCAAAACAAGTGCTGACAAAGAACTGATTGCTTTTTTAAAAAAGAAATGAGATAATAATAGAAAGAGGTTGGAAGTTGAGAAAGAGAAAAATAAGTTGGTCAATCTCAGCATTTAAGAAGAAACAAGATTAAGAGCTCAGTATATAGCTCAAGCCAATGATGAAAGAGAAGTTAGAAAAATAGTTGAATCATACATGAGGGATTACCAAGAAATGCCTTAAGAGAATGAGTCACTATGGTTCAATTTAAGCTAAAAATCTAAGAGGAGGAATTAAAGAAGCTGAGAAGGTTATATCTAGAGGCTAAGGAATAGTTGAATGAACTAAAGCAAAAATTCAACTAATAACAAGATTACAGTAGTAGATTTGATGTCCAGATGAACACAAAGATAATTGAACTTTACATTGAGCTAGAAGAACTTCAAAAAGCTAAAGACCATATCCAACAACTGGAAATGATAGTTCAAATACTAAGCAGAAACAGAGAGTCATTGGCCATGATTAGTACTTAAAAGTGTATTTTTATCAAGGTTTTATATCATTATTTTACACTTGAAGTATCAATAACTCAATAACTAAAGAATGTTTTATAATAACAAGTCTGATATCATAAGATACCTTTAATTTATGGTAAATATTCATCTTAAATGTAGGCCTATCACATAAATGAAAGGATTGATTGATGAGTTTAAGTACTGAAATTGAAAGGACAAAGAGAGAGCCAAACTTAGAAAAAAGATGCTGGTTCAGTCCAAACTAGAACACTGTTCGGTCATCGGGTTATATCTGGAGCTGTAAATCTTGGATTTAGGTCTGCTTTATATGGATGGAAAGTTAAGACATAGGTTTAAAACTTTCATGGGAGTCTAAGATTTAAAAAGGCTATTTTCAAGTCCAAATTATAGCAACAACGAAGAAGTTTGAATCTGTCTTGCAACCCAGACACTGTTCAGTGTTCAGCCCATATCTTGAGTTCTAGAAGTCCAAATGACCTCAGTTTTTTTTGTTGGAAAGTTGAGACAATTTCCTAGAACTTTCATGATTTAAGTGTGTTCGAATTCTGACATTAACAATGATGTTTTATTCAGATAAGAAGATAAGGATTGTCACCAAGTCAAGAGTTGGCCACCCACTCAATAATTAGTCATCAAATCAATAGTTTTAAATTTTGGCCTATAAAAAGAGGCATTTGCCATGCATTTAAGAGCTTGGTGGTTCAGATCAAGATCTTGATCTTGCTCTCTCTCTCTCTCTCTCATTATATTTTTGTAATGCTTAAGTTTTGCTTTCATTAATATTATGTTTATGTTTTTCATTTTCTTTCATTTACTTAGTTAACTTGTATCTTATTTATGTTCTTATCTTGTTTATTTATGTTTCTTTTCTTTATTATGTTTAACTAAGTTTATTATGTCAAGGTGAAAAGGTTACACTAATGGTGTAAGAATAAGTATAATATAAACTCAATATGAACTTCAATGCTCATATCCTAAACAACTTGCTATTAACATGTTTTATCATTTTTATCTTATTAATTCTTAATACCTAACTTTTTAAATGGTTAATATAACACTTGGTACAACAAATGCTTAGCACTTTCATAGCCCAAACGTATGGTATAACCTACACCTGTAATATGAAAGGAACTTGATTTGTTGTTAACATAAGTTAGCATCATGAATTCCTGACAATATTTAAAAGTTTGTTGTTACTTAAATAAGATAATTAATATGATCATGTTAATAATTTATAATGAGCTATTAATGACAAATCATCCGATTGGAACCTCCTTTGTGTGTGGTTTTCAGTTAAGTAATAAAAAGAGTTTATACTATACTTGTTTGAAATACCCTTAGTGGATCCTCTAACCTTGACATTTATTTTTATCAGTGTTTAATCCTCACATTAATCTACATCTCAAAGTTCTCTTTAACTTATTGTTGTTGTTGTTGTTGTTGTTTATAATTTATATAGTTAACCTCCCTGTGGTTCGACCCCGGTCTTACCGGGTTATTTATTACTTCGACACTCCTACACTTGGGAGAAGACATCAATCTTTTGATTGTGTCAAGCCACAAGCAATAGTGAACTGCTACAAGACAACACTTTGTTCCATTACAAAATAAAACAAACGAACAAGTTAATTGATAGGGTGGCTCGAAAGGTAAATGAATTGCATGTGAAGGCCTCTTTGATCAACAATAATACTACTAGATAACTAGAATACTTGAATGATGTTTCAGCCTTTATTAGAAATGTAGTCAATATAGGTATTGCTTTTGAAAATGAATATATATGTATAGGAATCTTATCTCTCTATATGTAAGAAAATCTTCTTCATATGTAAGAACTATTTGTTTTTATTGAATGAAAGAGGCTTAAACCCATCTTTTTGTATTGTACTCTCCAACATGTATGGGATTTAACCGAGATGAAAACTCAGGAAAAAATCTCTTCAGATTTATCAAACAATAGATTTTTCCTGTATTCAACAATAGATTTCTCAAACATGTCATGGATTAGCTTTTTGAATCGGCTAATCCATATTTGATGTACGTGTACATATACTCTTATTTACATTCATACATGAGAATACATGTTATCGCACATGTGCGACGTCGTCACAATCATTCGTTCAGGATCTCTCTAGTAATAGGAAAATGAACGAGGAATTCTTGTTTCTTTTCAATAAAAAAATGGATGGAGTCGCCACCTAATATTTTGGTCACTAGGAACCCTAACTAATCTAAGAGTCTGGATAAGGGGACTAATTGTGTATAAGATGACGTATCACCCCTAGTAGATCTTACTTAAGGTGAGCTGCATTGTTTGTTTGTCTGATATAAACTAAGGTATTATTATGTTTTCTAGTCGTTAGTCTATCTAATATTTAAAAAAAGTTCTCGATAAAAAAATTTTTATTTTATCTGGTTAAAACCTAATTATTCTAATGTCAAAACAAATAAATAAAACATAGTGTCTTTTTTTGTTCAATATTAGGAATACATCTTACATATAAGTTCATAATCTCGTATATTAAAGGAAAAGAAAATATATTTTTTTTGATATTTTTTAATTGTAGCCAAGTTTTCATGGCTTTAATAAACTAGTTACTAAATCTAAAAAAACCATGTAACAATAAAAAGACTATTTTTTTGTGATTTTTTAGTAAGCTAAATCATGCCTTGTATTTTTTTTTACTGATTATGCAAATATGGTTTTTATTTTTATTTTTATTTTTATTTTTTGAGATACTTAGGCATATACACATAAATAAAAATATATTTTTTGTATTTTTTAAATAAGAAATTTTTTATTTTTTTAATTTTTTTAGAGAAAAACAGGCATATTTAATATCAGATTAATATCTTATAGTATAAGTCTACAATCTAGATATTAAATGAAATGGTTGGAAAACATGCAAGGGACCTAAAAATAATTTTAATAAAGACACTTTTTCAGAAATTTTTGTAAATTATTTGGGATCTGTTTGGCAAAAGCATAAAAAATAAGGAAAAAAACATTACTGGAAAATTAGTAATGCGTGTTTGGCATGTTTGCCAAACACGCCCTTAACTAAAAAATTGAGACTTAAAAAATGTCTTAAGGCCGTGTTTGACAAACACACCTTAAGGACAAAACAAATGTACTTTTCTTTTGATAAAAATAAGATATGTTAAATATGGTTTTATAGAGGAAATAGGCTCATCCCAACCACATAGGTTGGGCTTCTTGGCCTAAAGGCCCAAGCCCACCAACAAAGTTCAGAAACATAAACAAAGATTTGAAGATCAAACAAGGTCTTATCTTGAATCTAATGAAGAACATGAATACTATAAGAATAATCCTAGAAAAAGTAGATTCAATTTAAGATCAGATTTTGTTCAACAAACAACATAAAAAGGTGTAACTTGCGAAACTAAAACATAATCATGTATCAAACAACAAAAATGAGCTCTAATATGAACAAATCAAACCTAACAACAACAAAACCCTAAACCCACAATCAAAAGCATTAGTGATCGATTAATCCAAAAATAAGCTTTAAGATGATCAAATAAAGGTGAAAAACAATCATGTAAGTGTTATTGCCTTGATCGGAGCTCAAATGGAGCCTTAAACATCAACACTTGAGAAGACCCTAATTTGGGTTCGAGAACATTCAAAAATAAAAACCTAGAAATTTAACCTTAAACCTAGAGAAGGCTCTACACACTTTAATCTAAAAAAGCATAAAAACCCAACAATGAGGTCTAAATACAGTAACCCTTACTAAAGCACACTCATGTACACTTCAACAAACATAAAAAAAATAAAAAATAAAAGCAAAAAAAATAATGCAATAGTATTTAGATCAAGCTTTATAACAAACATATCTGGAAATCTAACAATATAAGAACATTAATTTGCCACATCTTTCAAGTTTTGAAAACATGAACTTATGCTTGTTGTGACTCAAAAATACACTAAAATAACAAAAATGCATATGTGAAACTAAACTTCCTAAATGATTCAACAAAAAAAAAAGTAATCAAACTAGTTAAGAAACTTGATAAAACATCTCTTAAGTTAAAACATATCATTGAATTAACATTCATAACACATTAAATTATACACCTAAAACTCTGCTTTTTCTTTCCCAACCCCCTTTTCCTTAAAGAGAAGCTGCTCTTTTATAACCAAAAACCCTCTGAAAGTTGTTGCTTAAACAAGAATGATTTTGCATAAAAAAAGGGTGGTTTTGCGTATGAACAGGTTTTAATTCATTTAGTACAGTAATCAATTGCTACTAAAATGAATTTGTGTTCATTGTTGGCTTTTAGATTAATGGACCCAATAACATCTATCCCCCACATTGAGAATGGTCAAGGTGACACCATGTTGAATAAAAGAACTAGTGGCATATTGATCTTATCTCCATGTACCTGGCACTTGTGAAACTTATCCTAAAAAATCTATAATGATTTAATGCCTTATGTTGTTAGGACATCTTTGTTAACCTATATGGCAAATCATTTTGGTTAAGCTAGTCTTTTAATCAACTTTTTCACATTTTCCCTCTTAGATGCCAGAGATGTAAACTTATGTGAACTTAAAAGGATTGCATAACACCTATGGTGATCCTCAATTGCAGAAACAGTAAAATCAAATTTAGTCAATAAGATGTGGAATTTCGAAGTGGGTGGTTGCATCCAAAATCTACCTTTTTCTTATGCTTAACAACGCAAATTTTAAATAACATCAAAAAGAAAATTCATTGATAAAAGTAGTTTCTTCTTCTTGGGAAATATTCCTGATCTTGTTCAACTTTCTCTTGTTGTCTAAGCTATTATTTCCAAATCAAATAATTTAGTTGGCTATGTGTGTGAATTTGCAATTTTGTGATGATAAATTTACCATGTTCTTTGAAAATGTATAAATGATAAGTATTTTGACTTACAATCTGCAGGGATATGCACTTCTTTGTGTGGACTTCCCGTCTTCTGATCTTGAAGTAGAAACACAAAATGAGGATGAGGTGACTTGCAAACACAATTTTTCATTTTTAAAAAAAATTATTTATGTTTATCTAATACTCACAAGAAATAGAAAAAATAAGATTGCAGCGTCATGAAATTATTCCGGTGTTGAATCTTTGTTTGCATGTAGTTTTGAAAATTGACTATGAGGTTGTGTTTAGTTTACATGACACACCAATAGATTGTTTATTTTAGGTTTGTTAACTTTTAGTTAATGAAATTTTATGGATATAATTGTATTATATTGTATTTTTAAGTTATTAAAACCATGTATGAATTTTTATTTGAATTATGTATTTTAAGGTTTTTGGACATTTGTATTATTTATTTCACTTTTATTTTAATTGTGTTATATTATTATTTACTACTTAACTGGAATTGTCAATATATAATTAGTTAAAATATTTTACTTCTAATTTTATGATTCGAGTTTACGATCCGAGTTTATATTATATATTCTGTGTCGTGTCAAAAAAGCATTTTTGACAACCTTGAGAGAGATATTAAATGTTTTAAGTGTTTAGAAAAGGAGCACATCGCATCTTACTGTCCAAACTGAAGAGTTATGCTTACAAGAGGCAATAAGCAGGTTGAATCTAAAAGTGACAGATCTAAAAGTGAATATATGCCACATTTGGAAGATTGTAATGATAAGGAGATTGCATATCCTGTTAAAGGGGAGGCCTTAGTAATAAGGCGTACCCTGAACATGCAAATCAAAGAAAATAATGTCAATCAGCAACGGAAAAACATATTTCACACTTGATGCCACATCCAAAACAAGGTATGTAGCATGTTAAATGATGGAGGAAGTTGTGCTAATATAGCCAGTGATACTCTTGTGAAGAAATTGAATCTGAGTTATATTAAGTATCCTAGGCCTTATAGATTGCAATAGTTGAATGAATGTGGTGAAGTAAAGGTTACTAAGCAAGTATCGATTGTGTTTACTATTAGGAATTATTCTAATGAGGTTATATGTGATGTAGTTCCAATGCATGCTAGTCACCTACTTTTTGGGGGTCTATTTTTTTGGGTAGTTCAATTGGAAGGTGATTCATGATGGGTTTATAAATAAATTCACTATTGTAAAAGATGGTAAAACCATCACTCTTGTATCTCTTTCTCTAAAACAAGTGTATGATGATCATATAAAATTAAAATGGATTGTGAGGATGGGAAGATGAAAATTCACGTGAGGACAATAGTGAGCGAAAACCATTAGATTCGGCTAAATCTAAATCATTAATTAAGCATGTTGAATAAAAGAACTAGTGGCATATTGACCCTAGTACCTCTTATCCATGTGTAAGAGGGGTCCAATACAACCTTATTTGGGCCATGAGGTGAGGACAACAAAGGAATCAAAAGAATTCTACTACAACTTGGAAACAACATGGGTGGCTACCTTTTCCTTTTGTTTTTAAGATTAAAGGGCTGCATGGAAGGCTATAAATAAGCCTTGAATCAGTTCTGTAATATTTTACTTCCTTCTCTTCTTCTTATGACAGAACATGGATTTAATATTAGAGGCTTTATTTTATTTTGTTAGCTACAATCCAAGGCTTGTTTGGGCTTAATTAATAATTTATTTTTAGTTAGGATTCAAGGCTTGTTTGGATTAAGTTATGGGCTTTTCAGTTTAGAGTTTTGGGTTAGTTTTGAGTGGATCTCATATACATAAGGGGTCCATTAGGGTTAATTTTTCAAGAACTATTTAAACTCATGTAAGCTAAAATTTCGGCAGCTTTGATGATAATTACTTCTGAATTTTTCAGTTTTAACGTGTGAGAGTGATTCTTGCATTCTTCAGTTCTTGAACGAACTAAATCTAACTTATTGAAGATTAACTAGCTTTGTGGTGTCATTTTACTCAATCCAATAGTGTTGGTGCCTTGGGGCAAGTTTCCATTGTGTTACACTCCTATTAGATCTATTTCAGCTTTTCAGGATCAGATCTCAATCTTGATTGTGGGTTGCGTGACCACGTGATCATGAGGTTCGCATCAAAAAGGTTAGAGTAGCATTCAATGTAGTGGTAGGTACGCTACAAATGAATAATTTGAAAATACATGTGTTGTTTGATCCTAGTGCCATTTATTTATTTATTGTTACAAGAACTGTAACCAAATTAGGAAAATAAGTAAAAAGGGTAGAAAAGTGATTTATAATTACGTCACTGTTGGGATATAGGATGGAAATTGATCGTATGTACGTAGGAGTGAGAGTTAGCCTAGTTGGATATGAAACAAAGGTAATCTCGATACCTTTAGAATTAAATGATTTTGATGTAATCCTAGGTATTAATTGGTTAAGTAAACACATGGCCCAAGTGGATTGTTATACCAAGACCATTACTTTCCAAAGACTTAAGGGTAGAAAGGTGGTCTTCAAAGGAGAAAGGATTTCTATCCCAATCAACCTAGTTTCAATTGTAATTGCTAGGAAGTTGCATAAAAAGGGATGTGTGGGATACCTTGTGTACGTCTTAAATTCTAACGGGGGAGAACTAAGGCTAAGTGATATCCTAGTTATAAGAGAATTCTTGAATGTGTTCCCCGAGAAACTACGCGGACTACCCCCAGATCGAAAGGTTGAAGTATCCATCAATACCTTTCTAGAGGTGCCTCTGATAGCACAACCATCATACAGTTAAAAACCCAGCTGCAGGAATTACTGGACAAGGGATTTATACGACCCATCAATTTTCCATAAGGAGCACTGGTTCTATTTGTGAAAAAAAGGATGATACTTAAAAGACTTTGCATAAACTACTGTCAGCTAAATAAGATAATAATGAAAAATAAGTATCCGCAATTGTGGATAGATGACATGTTCGATCAACTAAAGGGAGCTAGGGTATTCTTAAAGATAGATTTGAGATCTGGATATCACCAAATGAAGATTAAAGAATTGGATGCATCGAAAACCGCATTTAGGACCCAATACGAACACTACAAATTTTTGGTGTTACCATTTGGGTTGACAAATGCCCCGACCAGTTCTATGGACCTAATGAACCGGGTTTTCCAACCGTACCTTGACAAATTCATGGTAGTCTTTATTGATGACATTTTGGTCTACTCAAGCTACTTTGAAGAACATGAATGGCGGTTAAAACAGTGATACAAACTCTGAGAAATCACCAATTATATGCTAAGCTGAATAAATGTGAATTCTAGTTGGAAAGAGTAACATTTCTAGGATACATCATCTTTGCGAAAGGTGTCTTTATAGACCCCCAAAAAGTTAAAGTAGTCTTGAAGTGGGAAAAGCCAACTACAGTAACTGAAATATATAGTTTCTTGGGACTTGCGAGATATTATAGAAGGTTCATTAAGGAGTTTTCTTTGAAAGCGACTCACTTGACGCAATTGACTAGAAAGGATAAAAAGTGGATATGGTCGAAAAAGTGTAAAGAAAGCTTTCAAGAACTGAAAAAGAGGCTCACAACAGCTCCTATGTTATCACTCCCTTTAGAAACTAAAGGTTTTGTAGTGTATGGTGATGCCTTGAGAAAATGGCTTAGGTGTGTCTTAATACAACATGAAAAAGTAATTGCATATGCGTCAAGGCAGTATAAGACTTATAAAGAGAATCCAGTACACGACCTAGAGTTGGCTTCTATGGTATTTGCTTTTGAAAGCGACTCATTTGACGCAATTGACTAGAAAGGATAAAAAGTGGGTATGGTCGAGAAGGTGTAAAGAAAGCTTTTAAGAACTGAAAAAGAGGCTCACAACCGCTTCTATGTTGACACTCCCTTTAGAAACTGAAGGTTTTGTAGTGTATAGTGATGCCTCGAGAAAAGGGCTTAGGTGTGTCTTAATGCAACAAGAAAAAATAATTGCCTATGTGTCAAGGCAGTATAAAACTTATAAAGAGAATTATCCAGTACACGACCTAGAGTTGGCCACTATGGTATTTGCTTTGAGAATATGGAGGTATTACCTCTACGATTCCCGAGTTAAAATCTTCACTGATCACAAATGTCTAAAATTTTTGATGTTGCAAAAAGAGTTAAATATGCAACAAAGAAAATTGATAGAACTCATCAAAGACTATGATTGCACCATAGAGTACCAACCCAGAAAGGAAAACGTTATAACGGATGCCCTTAGTTGTAAAAATAAAGCAACCCTGAATAAGCCATCTGTATGGGAGGAACAACCACTAATAGAGCTGAGGTAAATAGGGACGCAATTAGGCATTGACTCCAGATGAGTGTTAATGGTTGACCTAACAGTACGACCAATATATCGAGAGCAGATATTACAAGCTCAACTCAGTGATATTGAGGGGTCTAAGATAAGAAGTAAAATGGATGTCATGATAAAAACCTCATTTCGAGTAGCAGATGATGGGACATTAATTATGGGACAATGTGTGTATGTTCCTAACAACGAGATGGTTAAACGGAAGGTTTTGCAAGAAACACATAACTCCAAGTTTGTCATGCACCCTAGTAGTACCAAGATGTACCAAGACCTGAAACCCCACTACTGGTGGCCCAACATGAAAAGAGAGATAGCTGATTACGTGTTGAAATGCGACATCTGTCAACAAGTTAAGGTAGAGGAAAGCAACTGTCATAACCCAATTTTTACTATTTTTTTTAGAAAGTTTCCAAAAAAATACTGAATTCTTATAAAATATGTTTCGACGCATTTTGGCTAGTTTCTGGTCATTTCATAATTTTCAACTATCTCTCTTGTTGTTTTCATATTGATAAATTTTTAAAAAAGAAAAAGAAATCAATCAAGCAAAAAATAACAATAAAGACCAGTTTAGAAAAAAGGATTTGAATTACATAAAGTTGTTTTAAAAAAAAAAGGAATTTTAAAAATTAGAAGCTAGAAGGTGGTAGAAGATCTTAGAGAAATCAAGAAAATAATAAATGGGTGTGGAGGATTGTAAAGATTAAATGTGAAAAGAATATTTTGAGTAGTATAAATAAGTGGTTATACACATACAAAAAGAAAAGAGAAATTAGTGAGAGCATTAACCATACAAAAAAAACCCACACCGAAAACACTTTTCCTCATCCTTTCTAACACACACCATCACCCTATACATCCAAAAGCACTTTCTAAAAAAAGAAGGTAAATCAACAAACAAAAAGCAATTATGACACATCAATCAGCCTCTATTCCAACCAAGACCCTTTATCTTCCCCAATAGCAAAGGTCTACTTTAGCTCCACTTATTCCATAAAGGCTCAAGCTCTCCACACAGTCCATCTTCTCTCCTCCATTGTCAACTATAATCAAGAACCACTTATTTTTTTCCTTGCCTTCATACACCACACATAAAAAAAAAATCATCTATAGTATGAAGATTGAAACCAACATGGACCCAAACATCAATCCCACTATAAACACCACCAACATTAGCCTTTAACTAGCCATCAACAACAATCAGCCATTCATCTTCCAAATCACCACCAGCAAGGACAACCTCCACACGACAGCTATAATACCTATACACCTTTGAACACACAATCTATTTCCTCATCAAACCAACCACGATCAAATCATCCAAACCAATTGTGGAGAGAGAGGATCAAGAAACAATAGAGAGAGAAACGAATTTGTAAAAAAATAAGGAAATAAAGCCAAACTTTTGTGTGTGGATTTCCTTTTTTGCAGGTAGGGGTGACACTCAATGCTGCACAGGGAGGAAGAGGAGGAGGAACTGCTCCAGATCCACCCATTTTTTTGTTTCACCTATAATGATGCGTTAACCCACGCACTAGCAATGGTGGTGGCACATGGGACCCATATGTCGTCATTGTTCCTATATTTTCAACGATATCTATGCTTGATTCTAATAGTTGTTGGACACGTTAAACACCTCGGAAGGATGATCCATAACCATTAATCATTTTTTTGACAAATTGTTAAAATGTTGTGAAATTTGGGACAAAGTGCTCATGTTGTGTATAATCTTTGGATTGTTTGGACAATATTGATTTGGATTAATGCATGTTTTTTTTTAAGATGATTTGGTAATTTTGTTGGATTGTGAGTTTATTTTTATGGTTATGATTGCTATTTGAACATTGAATGTTGGTTAATGGATTATGCTTGAGCTTATATTAATTTGTATATTAAATATTGATTAATAGATTATGCATGGGTTTGTATTGATTCATTTGATATAGTACACGATTTCAATGAAATTCATGAAACTAACAAGAATTGAATTGATTTTGGTATTGTTGGATTATTAAGTTGGTGAAAGATGAATAAATGGATTGTTTTAAGTTGATATCTTGATTAAAACATATTATTATGTATTTCCAAACTTGGTCTTAGTCTAATTTTAAAAAAAAATCAAAATTTTGGAAGACCTTTATGCAATTAATTTTGGGTATTTCATACCATTTCTTACCCTTTTTATATTTAATATTTAGGATTGTGACTCACATGTGAAGCGTTTTTCCATTATTAAATAAACTAATTTTCTTTAAGAAAATAAAAAAATAAAAACAACAAAAATCTTTCTATCAAAAATACATTTAAATATTTTTAAATTACATATGGTCGAGCCTCTAAAATAAGAATCATATTTGCATAAAAAAATAATATATTGCATGATTTAGCATTTCTTGAAAACACAAAAAAAAAATTATATCTTTGCGTGTATTTTTGGATTTAATAACAAGTTTATTAAATATCCATGAAAACTTTCTCTATATTTCAAAAACATAAAAAAACAATTTTGATTATTTTTATAACAAAGATTATAAATTTATATGTAAAATATATTTCCGGTATTAAAAAAAAATACAAAAAATATGTTCAGAATGGTTAGACTTGACCTATAAAGCTATAATCTACTCTACTGGTATGGTATAGTTTTAATCAATAGATAAACTAATGGTTGGAAAATAAAAATACCGTAGTAATTAGACAAATAAACAATATAATTTATCTTAGATAGAATATATTAGAAGTGAATTGACCTTCCTTTACGTAACTAATTTTTTTATCTAAATTTAAAAAACTAATTTTTTATTTTATTTTTAACTAATAAAATATAAAAATTTCTTTTTCTTTCAACACACCACGTGCACTGAATATCCTAATCTTAGGAAACAATTGCCACTGTACCGCACATGGAAAAAAAAGGAAAGCTTCAAGGTTTTTGGCATCAGCCTTGCATCATAGTGAAAACGTAACAACGCTTATGTAAGAAATATATTTGGAAGGAATTTTCCGTGAACCTTTCTCCATTGCCTCCTTCCTTCGATCTTCCTTTATTTTACCTCTCTCTTTCCTCATATCTTTTCAGTCAAAGAAAGAAAAAGGCATAAAAGCCAATCTGTATCTTCTCTTTTGCTAACTCACCACTAATATATATGATCCAAATATCCCATTTCTGTAGTATATATAGTAGTTAGAATAAAAAACAAGCAGGAAAGAAACAAAAACTGGAAATAATGGGCACTTGTTTGAGTGAAAAACTATCATCAAGCAGGGAAAAGGTGATAAAAGAACTTGTTCAAGGCCATGAATTTGCAGCCCAACTTC
>Ga0325404_1002622_pt1 | contig 19210 bp, 16 predicted proteins | sample PopdelMetagenome_18_FD_205664 | JGI IMG/M metagenome (GOLD analysis project Ga0325404, IMG submission 205664) | Populus deltoides microbial communities from Bellville, Georgia, United States - Xylem-Control-R1 | ecosystem: Host-associated > Plants > Phyllosphere > Stem > Wood/Secondary xylem... | reverse complement strand
AGAGACCATGGTTGATAGCCAGACCTAAAGCAATAATTAAATGCATTTGGTTTCCTATCAAGACGGTTGGTATTTGTTTTTACAATGATAGCTTCCCATTCCCCAATTTTCTCATGTTTGTCTTAAATGCTAATACACAAGTACCACTGTCTGAGAGCTGCCTCCAATTTTACTCCTGGGTTGTCGGAACTTTTTTTTTTTTTGGGTGGCCTTTCAATTTAACAACGTTATTTTTTATTAATTTTTCTTTTAAAAAAATTAATGGATAAATAATGAGGTTTTGATCGAGTTGATCAAATCAATCTTAAATTTTGACCTGTTAATATTTTTTTTTGATTTGAACCGGTTGAAAGCTTCAGTTGATTTCCAGAATAACAATCGGGTCGAGTCTAGGTTTTAAAACAGCTCGTTGAAAGGGATTGGAAATGTACAAAACGTTGTGATTTAGCTAAATGGCAGGCTATGGGAGCTCATTGCCCGGACCGGCATGGCCGGCACTCCAGCAAATTTGCTTTTTAAGGGGTCATTTTGCACAAACGTGCATGTGCTTATGGAGCAATAATTGTAAATAATTGTTAGAGGATGATTCCTTCTTTGAAAGGATCAAAGGGACTGTCCAAAGTAGAAAGGACACAAATCGAAGGGGTCCACTTTAAATTTTCTTCGAAAAGTAACAATGATGTGTGCAAGGATCATGTGATAAAATTTAATAATTTATAGTGATTTGGATTTATCTTGACTAGCACTAATTTATATTGTTCCTACTAACATGGTATAATAATAATAATATAAAAGGTTAACTTCATATTATCTTAGGTTCTCAAATTCAAACCCTATAGTTATTAATATGATGATTACTGAAAGTTTATATAATTGTTAATTTTAATGTCTACAGGATTAGTCGAAATACATACAAATTAGACCGGATACCAACATTAATAATAATAAAATAATAATATAAAAAGTTTCCTCTCCGTAAGCTTTTTAACCCCTTTTTTTGGCAATATAATAATAATTTTAATTAATGAATAAATTGGTTGAAAATAAATAAATCGAGAGATTTGTGATTTTTTTTTGGCAATCTCAAAATATTTTATTTTTCTTCGAGCATTGAACCCGGCTAGGAAAAATAATTAATAAAAATGAATTTAGCATTTAAATAAATCAATTGGGCACACGTCTTAAAATGTGAAATAATAAAAAGAAAAAGGATGGCTAAGATCATAAAGATGGGGCCCATGGAAGGTGTCAGGTCTAAATCTTGGGGGGCAGAAACAAAAGGGTCGACTCCTGTGGAATGGGAAAAACTCCTGAGAATATTTGTTTTTCCGTTAAAAAGTGTTTCTATTTTTTTTTAATTAGTGTTTTTTTAATTTTAGATTATTTTGATATATTAATATTAAAAATAAATTTAAAAAAATAAAAAAAATGTTATTTTAATACATTTTCAAATAAAAAACACTTTAACCAGAGTTAATATCTAGTGTTTGTTTGGCATTGTAATAATTTTTATGATTTAAAAATAATATTTTTAGTTATGATTTAAAAATTAAGTTTTTTTTTAAATATCTAGTTAAAATCATTGTAAGATAATTTTTACACGTAAAAAAAATAAAAAATACATTATTTTAGATTCTATAAAATTAAAGTTTTAAACGCGGTTATGTGTGGAGACTTGTAAAAAATCACACGAATTATTTAACTAATTAATTTTTTTTCTCTATAATTAAATATAAAAACAAAAATTATTATAATATCAAACACCCTCTTAATTTATTCTTTCATCAATTCATTGGTAGCTCAAAAGTTGAGCTTCTAATAAAAAAACCATATTACCTTTGGAAATGAAATAAAAATAATGTTTTTATAGAACATTCCATCAATATCATGTTGTTTAATAATTTTTCATAAAAAAAATAAGTTAATTTATATTTTTAAAATTTATTTTACAATATTACTTCAGTTTTATTTTAATAGGTATTAAATAGGTCACTTAAAGATCTAGCTAACTTGCTTCTAGAGTTCAATATTAAAAAAAACCATGGAGCTGATAGATTCATTTCATTTATTTTTTTAAAAAAATATTATTTTAATTTTTTTTATTAAACCAAGTAAATTTTAATTGACACGCTGGATTCAAGATTGTTTTTTAGTAAATAAAAAAAAAATTAAAATCTTATTAGATGGCGTTGTAAATTTGAATTTTTGGAAGAGGCTAATTTATGCACTCCGCCATGGAACAGAAGAAAAAGGACAAAAAAAGTGTAGAAGTAGAAGCAGCAACTCATTGCCGTCCCTTCCTCTCCTCTCCTCTCCCATCCCATTTATATCATTCTCGTGACTATCACCCTCCACTCCCTCTCTCTCTACACACTTTTATCTATCAGTGCCATCGATACACCATCGCCATCACCATTTCAGATCTCTTAATCTCTCAAAGTTTCCTCCTTTCTTGATTGTCAGCTTCAAAAGGAAAGAACCTTTTCTTGGTTCCCATTTTTCGTGTGCATTTCTTGATTGATAAATTTCAGTTCCTTTTCACTTCTTGTCACTTCTTTGCCATTTTCCCATCTGGGTTTTGTTTCTGTCGCTGTTTTAGATAGATTGTATTGTGGATCTGCATTGATAGGTGTGTGTTTCTTGATTGAATTTTGAATCTTGTTGACTTCTTGGATTGTTGTTTTGGATACCCTTTTAGCTAAAGATAATGTTTTGATCTTTAAAGTGTTTGTCTTTTGCAGTTATTAAGGAAATATAGCCGGGGAAGCTACATGGAGAAACTGGTTTATTCGTGAAGCGGATTAATAGTCATGTGACGTGGGGTTATTTGTGTTTGAGAAATGAAACTTGATGTGCATTCATTAATGGCTCAAAGTATAAGATCAAGAAGGACTTCTTTTAACTCCACTAATGGAAATGAAGAGACTCCTATGCACCCTTCTGCTTCTTTCTCAAATGGGGATGGATATGATAGCGATGGCTCCAATTTCGATACGCCGTAAGTCTACTATGCCATTCTTAGCTTCTTGTTTGTTAATTTCATTGTTGGTTTTTAATTATTTGTTTACTGTTGAGATGCGATGAAACTCGGATTGAAAACAACTTTAGACTTAACCATTCGTTGTAATTTTTTGACCTTGTATCTCTAGATTTTATTCAAAAGTTTTTACCATGATAAAATGGAAAGGACTTGGTAAACATTTCCTCCCAGGTGTTTGTTTTTGACTTGTTTTGCCTGCCCCATTTTTTAGGAACACATAATTCGCTCTTCACAGTCTCTATATTGCTTGTAAAAACTGACTAGATAGCTTTAGAACTTCCAGGAAGTAATTTTTATGTTTTCTTTTGCAAGACTCTATCTAACCTCTAAGTATTTATTGTTGTTTCTCACAGTACACCAGCAACCCTTTCCATGGCTATTCCGGCAGAACTTGCTGGTGCTATACCATTGATTGATAAATTTCAGGTGATAAACAAATAAGTCATTTTGCTGTCAATGTAATACGCGGAAGAACATCTGCTTCTCATTTATGTTTACTTGCTCCACTATCATGAGTTGAATCCAAATTAGACTTGCAATTGTTATTTTTGGACAATATTCTTTTTGCATTTTTATATGGATCTGGTTTATGATAATTGAATGTTGCAAGAGGATACATACAGCTGACCCCAGCTAGTTTGTAAACGAGTCTTAGTTATTGTAGTCATTTCCATTTTTGGGAAACTTCTACTTAAGTTTTGTTCCATGCAGGTTGAGGGATTCTTAAAATTGATGCAGAAACAGATTCAATCCACTGGGAAACGTGGGTTCTTTTCTAAAAAATCTGTAGGTCCTCAAGTTCGGGAAAAATTCACATTCGAGGATATGCTGTGTTTCCAAAAGGTAAAAGTATGCTGTGTGTCATTGCAGTATATTCTCATATATGAACTCATGAAGAGCTAAGTTAGTGCTTTTTTGCAGGATCCTATACCAACTTCGGTGCTTAAAATTAATAGTGACCTAGTAAGCCGTGCCACTAAACTGTTCCAAATAATTTTGAAGTACATGGGAGTTGATTCATCTGATCGAGGAGCTCCAGCAAGCTTAGATGAACGGATTGAGCTAGTTGGAAAATTGTTCAAGCACACACTGAAGCGTGCAGAACTTCGAGATGAAATTTTTGCTCAGATTTCAAAGCAAACAAGGAACAACCCTGACAGGCATGCATAGCTTTTTTATTAAACTTTCTATTCTTTTTTTTTCCAGTATCTTGTAAGTTGTGAAATTAAAACCCATTCCAACTGGCCTTTCATTAATTGAGCTGATGTCCAATGGACAAATCTTTCTCATACATATAAGCAGTGATGCTCAGTTTACATGTTTGATTTTATTTGGGCCTATGATTGTTTCTCCTCAACATACTGTTATTTCCTTATTTGATGCTATCTAGGTTTGTTGATTCTCATAATGCAGGCAATATTTGATTAAAGCATGGGAGCTTATGTACTTGTGTGCTTCTTCTATGCCTCCTAGCAAGGAAATTGGTGGATATTTATCTGAGTATGTCCATAATGTTGCATATGGTGCAAGTACTGATTCTGAGGTCCAAATCCTTGCATTAAATACACTAAATGCTTTGAAGCGTTCTGTCAAAGCTGGTCCTAGACATACAACACCAGGGCTTGAGGAAATTGAAGCTCTTCTAACTGGTCGAAAGCTTACAACAATAGTGTTTTTTTTGGACGAAACTTTTGAAGAAATCACGTATGACATGGCAACGACAGTGTCCGATGCTGTTGAGGTATTTTAAAGAGTCATCAACTCTGTCTTCTATGGTTCTTTCTAGGTAGGCACAGATGTACAAAAGCAAAGAGCTCAATCTCAACTGGGAAAAAAATAGAAATTATGGCAGGACCTGCTATTTTTATTCTAATTTTCTCAGAGATGTATGCAAACAGAGGAAGATGTACTTATTATATGTGGTGGAAGGAGAATTGATCTTATGATGGTCACCTGTTCTGATAGCCTTTTTGGAAGAGTGCCCTCTGTACTTCGTCTTTGAAATGCTTATTGAATTAATTTCCTGATCAGAGAGCTGAGAACACCCACAAGTATATTTTAAAACCATTTCCATGATTATGAAAGGTCTAGTGGTCCTGTGAGCTTGATGTTTGGTTCTAGTTGGATTGAATATGGCTAAACAAAGAATAGAAAACTCTAGGCTTCTCACAAACTGGGAGGTTCAGCCAGTTAATCCTGTGTTTTGTCTTTCTTTCTCAAAACGAATAGCATAACATATGTTGTTAAGGGTTTATGAATGACAAGCTCTTATTTATTTGCTAAAATCATGCTACGACTATCGTTGCCTTGATTGACACTGCTGGCTAAGGTGACAGCTAAGCTTATCCTGTTAAAAATGATTTATTTTGTGTTTAGTGATTTGAAACATTATTTACATTAATGTAATTCATACTTGTTTCAGGAACTTTCTGGGTTAATCAAGCTGTCAGCATTTTCTAGCTTCAGTCTTTTTGAATACTGTAAAGTTGTTTCTGGTTCGAAGTCATCTGATCCTGGGAATGGTATGCATCCCTTGCCTTTCTTGATTGTTTTCCTAGACAAAGCTCATTTGAAATTGCCATCTAATCTGCAACCTGTTGTCATGCAGAGGATTACATTGGGTTAGATGATAACAAATATATTGGAGATTTGTTAGCGGAATTCAAGGCAGCCAAGGATCGAAGCAAGGGAGAAATTTTGCACTGCAAGCTGATATTTAAGAAAAAGCTATTTCGGGAGTCAGATGAAGCTGTAACAGATCCAATGTTTGTGCAATTATCATATGTTCAGGTGCGTAAACTCTTCCTAAACATTATTGAATAGCCTCAACTTTGACTTGAAAGTTTGGAATGATTGTCATGCTATCTCTAAAGTTTAGCATAGATTTTAGCTTCTTGCTTTACTGATGCATGATTATCTTGTTACAGTTGCAACATGACTATATATTGGGCAATTATCCTGTTGGGAGGGAGGATGCTGCGCAGTTGTCTGCATTGCAAATATTGGTTGACATTGGATTTTTCGGTAGTCAAGAATCATCCATGTTAGTAGTTTCTTGCTCCCCTTTTTTCCTTGTCTAATTTAAGTTAAATTCTAGCATTTTAACTTCCTAATACACAATGGTTTGCTGGCCTTTCATTTTGGAGTCATAGTGACTTAACCTAAAGCCTTTACGGTGATCAGATTTTGATCTCGAGTTACTCTTTATTCCTATGAGTTTTGACATGCTGAAGCTGACATTTCACAGTGATTGGACCTCTCTCCTTGAGCGATTTCTACCCAGACAAATTGCAATTACACGAGGAAAGAGGGAATGGGAGTTGGATATTCTTTCTCGTTACCATTCCATGGTAAGAACTAGCATCTGAAACTTGTCTTCGTAACTTTCAAGAAAGTATTGTGTACTTTTCCTTAAATTTTGTTATTTCAAGTCAATGTTTACAACTTGCTTGTATGACTTGCAGTTCAGGATTGCTTAGAACAATTTGCTTCCTGGATCCTTGTATATTTTTCCTTATCTTTTTCTTGAACAGAACATTTTTTTCTTAGTTTGTCTGCCAGAAATATTTTCATTTCTACATCATTTGCCGGTTTGTTTTCTAATTTCAGTTTTAATCTTCTTAAATCATGTGGTTAATGGTTTAATTTCTTCTTCCACTTTTGTGTCCATTTAAGTAATATTTGTCAAAGAGGTGGTAGGCAGATGTGGGCACTCAGTAGGCAGATGTGGATACAAGTGCGTTTTCAATTAAGTTCAACAAAAACTTATTGGTTCAAGTTCATATTGACTTTGATTACTCTGTTTATCACTTTTAGTCAGAATTGAATAGATCCAAGGTGGTATCTTCAACAAGGAATCAAAGTAGTGTCATATTCTACACAAGTGATGACTATTGCACTCAATATATCCTACTACTTGTTTCACTTATCCATTGCCTCTCTTCTTTGTTAAGTCTACTCTTTAAAAAGTTGGCATTTTACCTGTCAGAGGCTATTCTTTATTCTATAGAGAATCTCCTTTTGATATTGTCCTGTTTCCATGCAGGAAAATCTGACAAAGGATGATGCAAGACAGCAATTTCTACGCATATTAAGGTCGCTTCCCTATGGCAATTCAGTTTTCTTCAGTGTTCGCAAGATTGATGATCCTATTGGACTTTTGCCTGGTCGGATTATTTTGGGCATTAACAAGCGAGGGGTAAGTCTTGAATTAATGGATTAAACCATCACAACCTTGTACTGTAATAAATTCTTAATTGTCTGCTCTCTACATGGTGAAATTCTTTTCACATTCTAGATCATGCATCTGCTGGACCTTAGTTTGTTTGTTCATTGGTCCACAGGTGCACTTCTTCCGTCCAGTTCCAAAGGAATATTTACATTCAGCAGAATTAAGAGACATAATGCAGTTTGGTAGTAGCAATACTGCTGTTTTCTTCAAGATGAGAGTTGCAGGTGTTCTGCACATATTCCAGTTTGAGACCAAGCAGGTTAATATATTTGTCACTTCCCTTTTGGTTCTCCACGGTTGGATCTTGACCTTCTCAACTGTATTTGTTTAAGTAACCAAACTTCATTTATCAGGGAGAAGAAATTTGTGTTGCTCTTCAAACACATATAAATGATGTCATGATGCGTCGTTATTCTAAAGCTCGGACTGTTGCTAGCGGCTCAGTGAATGGAGATGTTCTTAACAATTCTAACCCTACCAGTGTAGAAGTGCACGAAAAACGTTTAAACGAATTGTCAAAAACTATTGAAGAATCTCAGAAGAAATCTGAACAAGTAAGCTTTAAAATAAAATTTTAAATTCTATGATCAGTTGTGGGATTCAGTGGTGGTGAAACTAAAGAACATTTTGGATGTCTTGGACATGTAGGGAACAAGTCGTAGATATTGTAAGAAAAAGTGTAATCTGAAACTTGGATGCATTATAAAGTCATTTTGGACACAGCCCAAACATGAAAATCAAGTCTAATTTTGGTAATAATTATCAATGTTAAAGATATTATGAAGAGAAATAAGTGTATACAAGGGATGTAGGCAGTGCGAAATTGTTAATATCTGAAATATCTTTGTATTTATTGTTGTGCCCCTGTCCTTTATGTTAGGATTTGATTTTGCTGTGTCTATCTTGTCTTGTTCTTTGTCCTGCATCGTGGTAACTTTGTGTCAACTTAGATGTTTAATTTTTGGGCCTAAGATGTCAACAAGTCCTTTTCAGAGAACAAAAACGTTTTTTATATTTCCTTTATGCATGCGATTGTCTTTGAAATTGCACTTAGGATTAACGGGTGAATATGCTTTTCTAGTTATTGGAAGAATTGCATGAGAAGCAAAATCAAGAAGTGAAATTGCAAGAGCAATTGGAGGGCTTGAAAGATTCCTTGAGATCAGCGAAGCAAAACTTGGCAGAAGTAGAGTGTGATCGTGATAGACTTAAGTCACTGTGTGCTGAAAAGGATGCAGCCTTTCAAGTTAGTATTATTAACTCTGATGCACGAGTGAGTTCTTTAGTCACCTGGTCTGTTTTGCTAATTTTGATGTTTTGTGTTTTAGGTTGTGTTGTCAGAAAAGAGGAGCATGGAAACTAGGTTGGCCAGCCTCGGTAATCTCACACTAGAGAAAAATGCCAAAAATGATTTAGTTGGAGCTAATAACCAGGTAGAATTCTGAAAATATAACTATTGTGCTCTGGGTTTTAGTTTAATTTGTTACTGATTTTTCTGGTCCGGACTCAATTCTCATTAATACAATAGAATCATATTGCTTGCTTCATGATGAAGTGATCATTTTGGACTGGATAACACAGGTGTTGCATAAGCTCCAGGATGAATTGAAACTGCGGAATGAGGAACTGCGTGCAGCAGAAGAAAGGATGCAAAGATTGGGTAATGAAAAATTTTTACTTGAACAGAAGATCTCTAGGTTTGCAAGGAAAGTTGAAGAGGTAGTGATGCATTCTTGAATTTTAACCATCTATTGGTGATTTGTCCCTGCAAAATGGTTAATGTCACTGTTGGTTATAATGCAGATGGAAGTTGTTGAGAAAAACATTGAGCAGGAACGCCAATCCTTAAAGCTTCGAGTGATTGAACTTGAACGGAACCTGGAAATGGTCACACGAGATTTGGCCACTTCCAAATCAACTCTTGCAATTGTGAATGCAGATTTAGCTTCATTGCAGAGCAATTTGAAGGAATTGGAGGATTTGAGAGAAATGAAAGAGGTATATGCGCTTTTGCATTAGTTTCTTTATTTCTGGTGTATACTTGTACCTTATGCAAATACTTTATGAATTGGTTGAATTTTCTTGCATATTTGTTGAACTAAATCCATAAGTTGGAATGTGCTTCCAGGACATTGACAGAAAGAATGAGCAGACTGCTGCCATTTTGAAGATGCAAGCATCTCAACTTGCTGAGCTAGAAGTGCTTTACAAGGAAGAACAAGTTTTGCGGAAACGTTATTTTAATACCATAGAAGGTTGGATAGCCTTGTATATAGTATCCTAATCCCACCACAACATATTCAAAAATCACATCACGAACATGTCGCTCCCAGTTTAAATGCTCTTCATGACGCAGTCCTAGGATTTTTTGAAAATCTAGCAACTGATTAGGAGAACTTCAGGATGGTAAAGTAAATAGCTAATAACTGTGGCATTTTATGTTGTCATGAACACTGTCAAATAGGATTAAAATTATAATTTTGTGACTCTTAGGAATACTGTGACATCAGATTAGGTCATGCAGCCTTTGTTAACAAAGATTTTGATGGGTTAAGATGTCAAAACTTGCTTAGCGATCCAGGGTAAGATGTAACTTACTGATATGAGAGTTTTTGCTAGGGATGGTTGTAAAGGGAAAACAAGAAGAGAGAGATTGATGGTCTACTAGTCATTAAAACTTTGAGGAATGAAGTGAAAGGCTAGAAAGAAAAATGAAAAAAATATAGTAAAGAGATTCATGGGAGGGGCAGTAGCCACAAGTTTTTATCCAATGCTGCATTACTTCACAAACCAACTGCACAGGCCTCTGCGTCATCAATTTTTTTCTAACATTATTACAAGTTCTTTTTCCCACATGAAAACTATATGTCCTGATACCATAAAAAGCTAATGAAGCCATTTCCTTTCATGCATTTCAGATATGAAAGGCAAGATCAGGGTTTTCTGTCGGTTAAGGCCTCTAAATGAGAAAGAAATTTCTGACAAGGATAGAGGCCTGCTTACAAGCACAGATGAATTTACAGTTGAACATCCATGGAAAGATGATAAAGCAAAACAGCATATATATGATCGAGTGTTTGATGGAAATGCTACCCAGGAAGATGTGTTTGAGGATACACGAGTGAGTTTGAATGTTATTTCATTTATCAGTATACTGCTTCAATTTTTAATCCGGAGGGAACCTCAACCTTGTAACTAGTTTGTAATTCTTCAACAAACTCTTGATTTATTCTTTGTTTCTGGCAATTGTGATGCAGTATTTAGTTCAGTCTGCTGTGGATGGTTACAATGTTTGCATATTTGCCTACGGCCAAACTGGTTCTGGGAAGACATTTACTGTTTATGGCTCTGAAGGCAATCCTGGACTGACACCACGTGCCACTTCAGAACTTTTTAAAATTTTAAGATGTGATAGCAACAAATTCTCATTTTCATTAAAGGTATTTTGGTTTATACATCAATTTTTGGGTTCTGACAATGATGACGGCTTCTTCATATTCTACATGGTGGCACTAAATTTTTAGCTAGATTATTTACTTCATTCATTTAAGGATATAAGAAACTTTTATAATCGGCATGAGTTCCTCGCTGGCTTGTCTATGTTGACTGTAGTGTCTCTATCTATGCATGCACGGATGCCTCTGCATTTCAATCATTACGTGTGCAATATGTTTCTGTTATCTTTTTAGGCATTTAAATCAACTTGAATTGCACTCAATTCTATGAAAAAATTTATCCTATTTTTAAAATGATGCAGGCATATATGGTGGAGTTGTATCAAGATACGCTTGTGGACCTTCTATTACCAAAAAATATGAAGCGCCTAAAATTGGATATTAAAAAAGATTCAAAGGTGATTGCTATTTCCCAAAAGTGTATCTAATATTTGTTATTTCAAATCTTGTCTAGTTCGATTGTCATTATTGGAGCTCATGTATTACGTATTATATGATATACAGGGTATGGTTTCTGTTGAAAATGTGACAGTTGTATCCATTACTACATTTGAAGAATTGAAAAACATTATACAGAGAGGATCTGATCAGCGGCATACATCTGGGACTCAAATGAATGAAGAAAGTTCAAGGTCTCATTTGATTCTTTCAATTGTTATTGAAAGTACTAACCTTCAAACTCAGTCTGTAGCAAGGGGAAAGGTATTCATCTAATCCTTGATTGAATTATATGATGCTTCTATGCACTGAATGATTGCTGTCAGAAACATAATGTGCATGTGCATTTACTTGTCGTATGTTCTTTCTTGTGAGATTTGAAGATATAAGCTCAGTCATAGCTGCATCAAAATATGTGATAGCATGAAGTGCGAGCCTCTCTAGTTTATATTTTGGAGTTGAAGCTGTTAATTCATGCGTGACATCTTGATATCATGTGCAGTTAAGTTTTGTGGACCTTGCCGGTTCAGAAAGAATAAAGAAGTCAGGCTCTTCAGGTAGTCAACTTAAGGAAGCTCAAAGCATCAACAAGTCACTTTCAGCCCTCGGGGATGTCATTAGCGCGTTATCTTCTGGTGGTCAACACATACCTTATAGGAACCACAAGTTAACAATGTTAATGAGTGATTCCCTGGGTGGTAATGCGAAGACACTTATGTTCGTGAATGTATCTCCAGCCGAATCAAATTTAGACGAGTCTTACAATTCTCTAATGTATGTCTCTGTCTTCATAACATTCTTAACATATCTATACTGTTGGTGTCTTATTCAAGATTAGTATTGGTTAGTTTTAAGATGAAAGAATTAAGTTTGGCTAGAAGTTATCTCAACAAATCTCTTTCAGTTTCATGTATTGTTTTTGCCTTTCTTGGTATCTCAACATTTTGCCATTTCAGGTATGCGTCAAGAGTTCGATCAATTGTTAATGATCCAAGCAAAAATGTATCGTCAAAAGAGGTTGCTCGGCTGAAAAAACTGGTTGCACATTGGAAAGAACAGGCGGGTAAGAGAGGGGATGATGATGATCTTGAAGATATTCAAGAACAAAGACCAGTGAGAGAGAAGACAGATGGTCGTCATTCGATGTAGAGTATCTTGTTCGTTGAGGTGAAAATTCACTTCTGAGTCCGTTGGTTTTCAAGATTTTTTCGTTGGCTTTCTGGTAACTTTAACCACGCGGATGACTGGGGATTAACTAACTAAATTATGGATGGGTTCTGACGATCTCTAACTAATACCATACTGAGGCTGAAGAGGTTGTAATTGGCTTAAAGGATTTGATTTGTATAGTCTGAATTGTTTGTATATAATAACTCGCTCCTTTTATGTTGATTATACTTACAAATATGAATTGGTAGTTTAGCTCATTAATCCAAATGTCTTCTTCTGTTCAGACTCGTTAATGCATAAACTCTTAATCTCCTAAACTAAATAGAAAAAAAAAAAAAAATACTATACAAAAATATTTTTCTAAATTAAATAGAAAGTAATAATAACTAAGAAAAATAATCTCTTTATAAACTGTTCTTGAGTTCAAAATGTTGTTGCCTTAATGTTCTTGCCTTAATCTTGTGAACATCTAATAAAAAGTCTCTTACTCTTTACATGCTTGGCCTTTTAGCATTTTGTTTTTGGTTTTTTTTTTTTGATTTGTTTTTTACGGGATTAGTTCTATTTTTAAGGTTAATACAAGTTGATTTTGAGTTTTTTTTATATTTTTTTAAGTTGATTTTTAGATTTTTTAAAACTGATTTTTTCAGTTTCTATGGAGAATTCTTGTTTTCCTCTTTTTGTTTCTGCAGCAGAAATATATATATATATATATATATATATATATATATATATATATATATATATGTATGTATATGTGTCTATTTTAGGATAGTTCCATAATTGTTATTAATTACACATAGATATTACTATTAGATCCTATTCCTATAGAAAAGGATATCTGTCTATTTTTATATCCTATAAATCAGGTTCAATTGATCTTAATTCTACTAGAATCTTTAACACTCCCCTCAAGCTAGATGTAAGAAATCTTTCATTCCCAGCTTGTCCAAGATACTTCTGAATGATGGATTTTAAACGCCTTTGGGGAGTGATAGGAACATATGCTGTGCAAATCAATCCACTATCTAGTTTTTCTTTGATAAAATATTTACGTGTTTAGTTTTATCATGTTGTACTAAATTGTGTGCTATTCCAATGACAGATTTATTGTCACAATACAATCTCATTAGCTCATCCCATTTGATCCTTAAATCCTCCAGGTTAATCTTCATCCATAACAATTCATAAATTCTAAGGGCCATTGTTTTGGACTCTGCTTTTACACTTGATCTTGACATAACATTATGCTTTTTGCTTCTCCGCATCACAAGGTTTCCTTCTAATAGAGTACAATAACTTGAAGTTGACTTTCTATATGTTAAGACACCAACATAATCATCATTTGTATAATATTCAAGTTTAAAATTCTCATGCTTCTTGTATAGAATTCTTTTGCTAGGAGTAGACTTTAAATATTTGAGTAGTCTATAAACTGTCTGCATATGTGAATCTTTTGGATTGTGCATGAATTGGCTCACCATGCTCACTGCATAGGTAACGTCTGGACGAGTGCAAACTAAGTAGATTAGCTTACCAACTAACCTTTAGTATTGATCAACTGTGGCTCTTTCCTCATCATTATCAAGCCTATGCTTTAAATCAATAGGTGTCTCACATGGTTTACAGTTTACCATTCTTGTTTTTTTAGAAGATCAATGATATATTTATGTTGGGAGATGAAAATTCCCTTTTCTGAATGTGCAACGTTTATGCCAAGAAAATATTTCAGTTTTTCTAATTCTTTGATTTTGAATTCTGCAACAAGTTTTTTTTCTTAATATATCCCTTTTAATAAGATCATCACCTGTTATTATGATGTCAACTGCATAAACAATCAAAACAGTAACTCCCCCTAAAGTAGAGTGCTTAATGAATAAAGTACGATCTCCTTAACTTTGTCGATATCCCATTGAGATCATGATTTTTTTGAACCTTTCGAACTAGGCTCTAGGTGACTGTTTTAAGCTATAAAGTGCCTTTTTTAGTCTGTAAACTTGGTTTGGAGAACAAAAGTGGTTGAATCTTGGTGGTGGATCCATAAAAACCTCATTTTCCAACTCTCCATGTAAGAAAGTATTATTTACATCATATTGTTGCACACACCATCCAAAATTAGCTGATATATAAAAAATAAATTTGAATGGTGTTCATCTTAGCAACTAGGGCAAATGTCTTTTGATAGTCTATCCCAAATGTTTGTGTATATCCCTTTGCGACTAGTCTAGTTTTATACTGTTCTAGGCTACCATCAACCTTATATTTCAAAGCATAAACCCATTTACACCCCCATTGGTTTTTTTTCTTTCGGTAACTTAACTATTTTCCACATTTGATTCTTCTCTAGTGCATTCATCTCCTCTCTCATGACAATTTTCCAATTCTCATTTTCTAAAGCCTCATGTAAGGTTTTTGGAATATGTATGATGCTTATTTTTTAGAGGAAAACTCTATTTGATGGTGAGAAATTTTTGAAGGATATAAAATTAGTTATACGATATATGGGGTATTTAGTGCATTCTTTTACTCCTTTTCTAATAGTAATTGACTAATCAAGATATTAATATCAGGTCCAAATAAAGATGGATGAGAAAGTTCAATACCTTGCTTAGGTTCGGATTCTTGAGCTTTCAAGAGTGTTTGGACAGGCTGTATCCTCCTTTTATATATCTAAAAAGGTCGGACAATAATAGTTTTGGGCTATAAAGATTCATTTACATGATTTGGAGATTCAAATGAAGGTGAAATGAAGGGAGGTTGTTGTTGCCGAGTTGGGATTTGGAATGAAAAGATACCAAAGTCATTATTTTTATTTTTATCTTCTATGTAAATTGTCCTCCCCTTGAAGATAAGAATTATTAAAATAAGATTGTTTCTCATAAAAAATGATGTCTTGACACAAAGATTTTCTTTGAGGATGAATAATAACATTTGTAACCCTTTTGTGTGGTAGAATATCCTACAAAAACACATTTGAGGGCTCTAGGATCAAGTTCACTTCATTGATGTTTATGAATGTGAACATAAGTGACACACCTAGAAATCTTTGTAGGGATTTTAGAATAAAAATTATTTTTTGAAAAGAATTCAGACAAATAGTTTAAGGGATTTTTAAAACCAATAACTCTTGAAAGTAATCGATTTATCAAATAAGTAAAGTTAAAACAATTTCTCCCTAAAAACTTTTTGGAACTTGGTTTTGGAAAAATAATGCTCAAGTAATTTTAAGAAGATGCCTATTCTTTCTGTCTACTAACCCATTTTGTTGGGGGGGTATTAAAACAAGATGATTGATGAATAATCCCTTCTTTTTAAAAATGTGGTGATAAAATTTGATTAAAGCAATCCCTAGAATTATCGGTTCTAATACCTTTAATGCTAACCCCAAATTGATTTTTTTTAATCGTATTTGTAAAAATTGAAAAGATATGACTCACATCATATTTTCTTTTAAGAAGATAAATCTAAGTCATTCTGGTGCAATCATCGATAAACATCACAAATCCTTTTGCTCCTAAAATATTAGGAATTTTAAATGGTCCTTATATATCAGAGTGAATTATAATAAATGGAGACAAAGATCTTGAATCACTTAAAGGAAATGACATTTTATGGTGCTTTACAAACTCATAAATTTCACAATGAATTTGTTCAACATCAAGATTTTTAAATAAAGTTGGAAACATTTTCTTAAGAGTTTTAAAGGAGGGATGCCTTAAACGACGATGATGATTCCATATATCATCTTTATTAGAATTGACTGAAATGAAGGATCGAGGAAAAGGCTTATTATTGCTGCTTTACATTCCAAGTACGTACAACCCGTCCTTGACTTTAGCTTGCCCAATTGTCCTTCCCATAGCTAGGTCTTGAAATATAAAGTGATCAAGAAAGAAAGTTGCACTACAAATTAGGTCCTTGATTATTTTATGGATAGATAACAAATTGGCAGTAAGATTAGCTTGAAATATGTAACATTTTTTTAAGAGAGAGTGAGGGACTGAGGGAGATGTTCCTTGGCCTGCACTGTGGTTAGGGATCCATCAGCCACTGTGATTTTTTTACTGTTAGGACAAGGTTGGTAAGATATGAAAGAACCTGCATAATAGGTCATGTGGTCTGTTACACCCAAGTCAATGACTCAGGTGCTAGAATAACCTTTATTTGAGGCACTAAAAACATGAGAAATTGAAATTTTACCATTTCTCCATTGAGTCGAGTAAGGTTCTTAGACGTTCAATATACTCTTTATTGAGCCCTCTCACTTCTAGTGTGTTGAATTCACGGACTGCCACTTCAGAATTTGTCGAGTGTGCCTGTTCTTTTGACTGGTTCCATTTGTATCCTCCATTTCACCCTATCCTTGGTGGTTTTCCATGGAGTTTCCAGCAGGACTATTTTGTATGGCCTGTTTTCTTGCAGTTATTATAGAACTGTCCTCTTTAAAGGTTTTTTTTCCCTTTATTCTTCACCATTTCTGCAATATTCATGGCATCACTTGGGATCTTGCTATTGGTTATCATCATAGCTGACCTTTTGATATTAGGGACATCAAGTATCAAGGTTCTCCTCCCTTCTTCAACCTTTATCAATGAGAACATCTCATTGAGTGAAAGAAAAGATTCTTTTCTAAGTATTTGGACTCATACTTGGTCAAACTCTATATTGAGTCTTGCAAGAAATTCAAAGATCCTCTCTCTTTCCATATAATTCTTTAGAATTATAGCATATTCACTGCACTGCATCTTAAAATCTTGATAATAATTTAACTCCAACCAGAAACCTCTTATAGTATTGTAATATTCAATAACCATCATAGTACATTGTTTGGTTACTGAGAGCTTCATCTTAATCTCATAGATTAACGCAACATCCTTCACTTTGGAATAAGTTTTTCTTAATACTCACAAATATCCTTTGTTGTGGCTAGGAACATGTAAGGACCACAAACCTCTGACATCATAGTTTTATAGCCACGACATAGTCATGGAGTCTTTTTCATCCTAAAGTGTGAACTTTAGTTCTTCTGGACTAGGAGGACTGTCAATTAAATGGTTGATCTTTCTCTTCTTTTTCAAAAAAGTTTTCACTATTTATGACCACTTTAAATAGTTTATTCCATTCAGCCGATAGGACAATTGTAAATTCTGGAGTTCACTTGATGTTTGGCTGAATTAGGTTTCTTTTATGGTGTTTTCAGATATGATTAAAAACTGAACAAGTTTACTAGGTTAGACAACAAGAAATGGCAGGGCAGGGTAGGAAAGGAAGTATTTTTTTTTAGAGCTTTGAACCTAACTCTGATATAATATGGAGAATTCTTGTCTTCCTGTTTCTCATTTACTACAATAGAAATACATGTATATATAAAACATCTATAAGTCTATTTTAAGACAGTTCCATAATTGCTATTAACTACACATAAATAGACATTAGTAACAAATCCTATTTCTACAGAAAAAGATATCTGACTTTCTGTTTTTACATCCTATAAATCAGGTCCAATCAATCTTAATTCTACTAGAATATTCAACATTTTCTTCCTTCAACATTTGATTTATTGGGAATTGATCTTTATGCTTTTTTTTTTTCTCTTTTCTTTCTACGAGGTTATCTCAATCCTTTGCCCAACATCACAGGGTTAGTAGGTTAACCCGGGTTAACTGAAATTTATTTCTTTGTTTTTTTATTTTTTTAGTTTCTTCCTTTAATATTGAGTTGTTTGATAATCGAGCTTCATAATTTTTTTTTTCATTTTTTTATTGTTGTATTTTGTTTTATTCGTATTATTTAGATTATTCAAGTTTGTTAAACTCAGTCAAGTTAATAACTTAAGTCTTGAATTATTATTTTTTTGCTTTTTTTAGGAATGCTTGTGCGCTATAACATCTTTTTTTCCATGTCAGAACAAAATTTAGACTAGCCCATGATGTAGCGCGAATCTCCTATCTGGTTCGTCATGTCTTTGAAACAGGTTCTCAAAATTAACTATGGATCTGAGATCACTCTTCTTACAATCACCAGAGTTCCTCACTTTTGTCATCTAACAATTTAATTTTACAATTTGTCTATATATATATATATATCATCTATTACTAACTCATGAACACCTCTTTTAAATTTTGCAATCTGTCTCTACATGTCTTCTATCATTAATTTTTGAATGTTTTTTTCACGAGGGAGAATCTCCTCATCCCCTCATACGACACATCCTATACTACCATCTCTTTTAGCTATGATTATTCCAATACAAAACAAGCAAATAAACACTAGAATCGTTGTGCTCCGATACTAACTAATGCAAACAAAAACAACATATTAGAAAATAACAAACTAGAAAGACGAAATTTAAGCCGAATAAGGTTGTTATATAAAACCTTAATTCATATTTTTATTACTATATAAATAACTCTAATTTATATGTAGTCTGGATCAATAAGAGGTTTACAATTCCTTAAATAAATTAAAAAACCAACCATACCAAACTAGAAACCATGAAATAATAATGACTAAGAAAAATTCTCTCCCTGGATATCCCCCCCCGACCTGTGTAAATGATTCATTTGGGCATGTTTTTGAGCAATTTGATGAACCGAGTACATTGCATTTCTACCTACTTCGCTTGCCTTATATTCCGTTCATCTTTCTTGGATAATCCGAATTGATCGCATGACTTTGATGTCCATCCAAAACTTAAATGAGAAGCACACCTAATCCGAGTTGTTCGCATGGCTTTGATGCCCATCCATAACTTAAATGAGAAGCACACCTTTCTTACTGTCATTTGAGTACTATGAATTCCATTATATTTCCATCTTTTTGCACCGTCATTTTTGTTGGTTTTTATGCAGAACGGTAAGATTAATTTCCAACTAA
>Ga0325404_1002620_pt1 | contig 19216 bp, 10 predicted proteins | sample PopdelMetagenome_18_FD_205664 | JGI IMG/M metagenome (GOLD analysis project Ga0325404, IMG submission 205664) | Populus deltoides microbial communities from Bellville, Georgia, United States - Xylem-Control-R1 | ecosystem: Host-associated > Plants > Phyllosphere > Stem > Wood/Secondary xylem... | reverse complement strand
AAAAAAAATTAAAAATATATTATTCTAACACATTTATACTTTGAAAATCAAATCCCATTATAGTTCCGATGGCAGCACAACCACAAGTCTCCGGCTGGAAGCTACAGTAGACCGGGCACCAAAGGTTGTGCTGTTGACGAATGAGGCAGCCATGGTGATTGAGGCCATTTGTACATTGGTTACTGGTACTGCTATATTTGCGGATGATTTATTTCATTTGTTTTCTATATGGTCCAGGCTAGTTAAATTCCGGGAATACAAGTGAAAGGAAAGAAAAAGAAGTGGGTATTGTCTCTTATCCTAACACATACGTAGATCCACGAGTTCAGTGCTACCTATCACGGGGAAGAAGTAGTGGTCTTAAATCATCCGGTAGCTAATCTGTTTAGAGAATGAGAACCAGTGGTTCAGGGAATTGGGTCGACAGAGTATGCACATACAAGCTAGACTGCTCCAGCCCATAAAACTTTGAAAGGTAGAAACAAACTGCCATCAGAGACTTTCAAAGCCTAAAATTGTAATCCCATATGCACCGAAAATACGAGCACAAAAAATAAACCTAGAAAAATGTTAATATTCCAAAATCATCAGATTCATTGCCATACATTTGTAATTTTACCTGCTTGCAATTTGGGTATCCTGTTGTAATCCTAGTTCGAAGGCTTTGAGTACATGCATCCAAAGTGTTTGTACCTCAGTGTTGAGGGGCAATCATAAATCTTCTGATTTAACACATAATTCACACATAATGTTACACGGACCAATCAGCCAGGTCATCCAAAAAATTGCAAATGCTGTGTAAGCTATGGGATGTAGGAAGGTATAAATCAAGCCTCTATGTTAAGACTGAGCATATGCTACTACCTCCTCTGTTCTGGTTTCATAAGGTGGTGGAAGCAATCCCCGTACATTAGCAAAAAGATCTTTACGACCAGATGGTAGCTCCGCAACAGGTGAATCCAAGACAGCATCAGGAATCACTACTAGGGTTTCTTCAAAAAAGGATTTGACTGTCTGCAATATTCAGAGTAGTTTGAATTTAGGTAACAATTGAGTAACGGTAATCTCATGTTCAACAAAAAGGACACAGTGGAATTAGCGTGAGGTTACTTGATTAGAGAAAGGAAGACAAATTAAAAATAAGAATGAATCATTGCTTTCCTAAACTTCTGCGTTGACAGTATCTGGCTATTGAGTGCCTACACACTAGGAAATTTTTCCAATCTGGATATTGTAGTTCGAACACTCACAACCACCCTTGCAAACCAAACAGTAGGTTAAACACTGTCCAAGCTTGCCCCAATTCTTAAACACGATCTACTTTGCAAGTTAGGATTCAAACAGCCATCGGAACACAACAAAACTAGGTAGGTTATTGTGATCAACATACCGTGATATTCTTATTCAGGAAAGCAGCATCAGCTTTGCGTTTCCACAAACTGTTTCCAGGTTCAGAATAGAAAAAACCAGATAAAGGCTGCAGCATATTAACACTTTTCAGTTTTCAAATATATTATAGCAGTAAAAAAATGCAAATTCAAAGAACAGGATAACAGAGAGATGTAGAGCAGTTTCCATTCTTATCCAAGGGGATTAGAACATGAATAAATCCAAACCAAACAGTAGCCAAAACTTCAAGACGTGAAATGTGATTAACAAAAAAGAGTCCTACACCAATTGCATGTCTGCATATCCTTTTCTTACAACCCAACAAAATCAGAACTAAATCTAAATTTCTCGTAGCCAGCAGATGATGGCAAAAAGCAGCACAAGCTGTACACGCATCCCTATACACATTTAATTAGTAGACATGGACAAAAAAAATATAAATATTGTTCTGCACTATGGAGGGAGTATAGATGTATAATTATTCATCCGTGGCAAATACCAAGGAAACAGAGAGTTTTATGAGATGTAGCTTTATATTTCAAATAAGACATTCAGTTATTTTCAGAAAATGATTGCTTCAAAATAATCAGTAAAATAATCTAATGTACCCTTATCAACTCCCGCATATTAGGCCTATTATTCCCATACGTTCCCAGAACAGCATCCCCATATACTTGATATTGTTCAAGGACCTGAAAATCAATGAAACCAGAAAATGAAGTTAATAGGATATAAGGAAATCATAAAGGTTTGTGCCTATGGAAGGCCATATTTTCTCTTCAACCTGACGACGTGTAAGGCCGCTGCTTGGCTCGCCATAAACAGCAGAATCAACATGTGCCAGAGTATTCCAAAGGCTGGAAAAATATAAAGCTTTCTTTAGATTAATCATCAGAGGAGAACAATATAATAGAGAGAGGAATGCATAAAAATGGAAACGCAAAGCCTAAAGGTATGTTTGTCTTATATTTGTCGTATCCTATCAATAATAGCAGAAACTTGACCCATTATGTAAAAGTAGAGGTTGCTAGTTTGTCAAAGTCTGTCCACGAGACCAAAAAGAGCCTTATGGTCTCACATCAAACAAATGTCCTAACAAAGAAATTCTGGAGAAAATTCTACAGTTGCCCCTCTAGTTTTTTTACTGTCACATTAGAAAACAGGCATATAGTCTGTCCAGCAGTGTGAATGATGCAGCAAGTGTTTTACCTGTGTTTCTGCAATGGAAACTACTCTCTCCATATATGTATCTTTTACTTCTTCCCAAATATCATCACTATAATACCCCGAGACAGAAAAACAAGTCATTTAAAGTTTTTATTTTCTCCTTTACAATATGCAGTTCGTTTGATATTCAGAGTTTTTTATTTTCTCCTTTACAATATACAGTTCGTTTGATATTCAGAGTTTGTCACTCATTGAAATTCCCTACTGTGAGAAGACAAGGATTATCAGATCATGTCCACAGGGAGAATTTAAGGTTGCGTAAACCATGTCACCTGTTCTCCCTCCTCCACCCCCACCCCCTCTCAATAAAAAAAAAAAAGTCAGGTACAAGAAGTGCATAAAAAACTCATTATACATACTTATTGTAGGCAGCACGCCCAACCATTACACCATGCGCTCCTTCCCTTAATGCTGCATTTACCTATCAATTGAGATGTCCGGGATGAGCAAAACAATTTTGCCTTATCATGAGGGACATGGGCAATAAAAGAATACTCATAATTCGATGAACCTTTAAAAGCATTGTAAAAGCTAGAATCAAAATGTAAACAGAAGCTAATTATACAAGGAGAAAACAAGCCTCACCTCATCAACACAATCTATGCCTCCATTTATTGTAAATCTTAAGTCAGGAAAATCACGTAAGAGGGCGTAATAGTACTCATATCTGCAACAGAATGTTCATATCACAAATTCAAGCATATCATTATCTGATCAAAGGATGCTTAAAATTAAGGAGAAACTCATTTGTAGTAGCAACCTACTGTTGTGCTTAATAAATAATTTATGTAACGTCAATTTAATTATGTTAAAATTCAATCACAAACTAAATTTTTAAAGCCCATACATACTTTAGGGGAGGAATCCTTCGATTGTCAGCTGGGCTAATGCCATTGAGCAGAGCCTTCCGTGAATGTATAATAAAATGCTTAGTGGGAGATAGAGAAGAAACCTTATAGATAAAATCACCTGAAAGGGGAAGAAAACATTAAGATCAAGGTACAATGCCAGAAATTTTAGCACCAAAAAATCACTAGTAATTAGCAGTCGATATTCAGTATGGACAATTTTAATATGCATGGTCATCAGTCAAGCTGTTGTGTTCAAAGTTACATGCTAATCAAGGATGGTGTTATTGTTAGAATAAGCAAACTACCTCTTAATACATCCTCTTCACTCAGTGGCATAGCTAGAATGTTTTTTCGTTGGGGTCATATTTAACAATCTTGAATAAAATTACTAAAGATTGTGTAGCTGATTTGAAGTTCAAAACTTATATATAAAAAAAAAATCTGAAAGGAAATACTTAAAAAGAACAAAAATAAGTAGAGAGCTACAATGAAGAGGAGATATTAATTAGTAATTCTGTGACCTTGTTTTTTTTTTAAACTTGCACATAGACAGTGCGAGATATCTTCTTTATAAAATGCATGAACAGGACAGCAGTGGCTTTGGCAAGGTCTGTGAAGTACTTCAGAATTTACAGTAAAAACAATCACAAGGCTGTGGTTACAGGTCTCTGACACAATACCAAGATTCTAACCAGTGGTGAGGAAATAACTTGATGATGAAATGCATCCAAAGCGCATAAAAGCATAGGTACAAGAATTTAAAACCATTTTGCAAGCAATAGGTCACGTGATAAACCATGAAGAGGAACGATAGAGAACATCTATTCTCAGCTTTCCGATTATCTAGTTGTTCAAAGGTTAAATCTTTTGACGGGACAGGTGCTTGAATTACATAATCGTCTAATTTTGTTTTCCCTCGGAGAGACATAAAAAAGCAGATGCAGGGTCCTTACATAGCTCATTATAAGAATCATGATCATCTACACCAATTCGGCACTTAACACTGACAGGGACATCTGTGTTGGCAGCGATTACTGACATGGCTTCACCGACAAACTTTCCTTGTAAATACCAAAGAATTTATGAGAACATAATAATTATGAAAAAAGAAAATAAAACATCATCAAGACCAGGACTAATAAATTTAATTGGCACAGTTACCAAACCTTTGGATCGAGCATAAGACGGGCACCAAAACATCCATGTCCAGCTACCTTGGCACTAGGACACCCACAACTGGTAAATTTTGGAGGAAAAAAATAAGTTGACTCAGTTTATCCTAGAAAAAACAAAAAGAGAATTAAAAGAAAAGCAGAGAATTCTACGAACTTCAAGTTAATTTCATCAAAGCCATAAGCATTAGCAAGTTGAGTTGCTTTTGCAATGTTGTCTAAATTATTCCCACCAATTTGCAGCACAATGGGATGTTGTTCAGAAGGAAATGCCAAAAATCTGTCCTGAGCAATATAAACAAGAAATGCAGAATTAGTACTTTTCAAGAAGGAACTAATCAATAAGCCAAGATCTCACCAAATGAAGGAGAAATCCAAAACACTCAATGGCAATGATGAAAGAAACAGGCAAATATGTGAGGCAAAAGGTAGGTACATTCATTTACAAGAAGATACCAAGGAGGAAATGAGTTTCCATAGATGGTACAGATAACCTGAAATGATCCAAACTGCATGCTTAGGAGAAGGCAATTATATATATATATATATAAGAGCATACCCCATTAATACATTTCATCAATTATTTGGTTTCAGTGTGTATTTATCACGGACATGTGCGCACACATGCGTTTTATGACATTGTTGGAACCAGCTATGTGATTACTAACATGATGAAAGATCTAAAGTACTAGAAACATGTCTTCCTCTCAACCTCATTAGTCATCAGAAACTCCCTATCTCAAGTTCTTGAAACCGTTTGTTAGTCTACAATTCCTGGTGGATCCAGAAAGAGTCTGCACACTGGCACCTCACTAACCAATAAAAAATAATTCATTTCCATCCTCAATCTTTCACTCACATACCAAATTTCCTTGTTGATAAACAATTGTTTCCGCAGCAAGCATCTCCGTATACAGCCATGCATGTTTCGATATGATCCGTGCAACAGTCCTGTAATGTTTATCGGTCCACTCCATCATAGGTGCAACACTGCAAATATAACCAACCGAAAGCAATTGCAAAGAAAAATTCATTCTATCAACTCAATCAAACAAACAAATAAGAGAAACTGAAACACAAGTATACGCACCTGAACAAAGGAGGACGGTATCGCTCGGCACCCATCTCGATGTGAGTGTTTATATTATGTAATTGATGTTTAGTAGCACAAACAGAAAGGGTTCTTCTTGACTTGATTGAATTGTTGGAAAATAAATCTAATGCTGACAATCTGCGCTGTTTTTTTGAGAATAATACAATGAAAAGGAGTAAATGAAGACATCAAAGAATACCCAGGAAACTTCACCACTTCTTTCTCTCTTTAATCAGAGAAAGCTTGCTCCTCTTAGGTGCCTATATCCATATTAAATAGAAACTACATCATCATATAAATTATATTATACGCAGCAACCAAGTTGACATGCTCTACAACAAATCTCCCTATGGAGATATTAAACTGGTCACATTCTTGAATTATCGACTTCATTCAAGCCAAAATGATATATTTTTTCCTTTCTTTTCTATTCAAATTTTGGATTAGATAGTAAAGATAGGACTTGAAAGGACTCGGAGACATCTCGAGCTTGGGATTCTTACCATTAGACTATTAAATTCTTGTTGGAGCTAAGCGTTATGGTGAATGCATAAGAATAAACTGTTCTGGGTGCTAGGAAATAGGGGATGAAAGAAGAGAAAGTACTCTCTAACAGGCATCTAATCAAACAGGAAAGGAACAAGATGTTGAAATAAATACACTGGCTTACGCCCAAATAGTTTTGCGTAGGTGAACATATTGCAGTATAATTATGAGAAAATAACAGAGAGATTAAGGTTTACATTAGAGGAAGATATCAGCCGCCGAAACTGGAAAAGTGGCTCCCGCGCCTTCTTCGCGGCAGAGAGACCTTTGTGCTTGTTAGGGCACGAAAGTGTTTTGTTGAGGGAGGGCTTTTTCGTGGTCCTTTTTTTTTCCTCCTTGTCTTACCGTTAGAATTGTTAGGTATAATTCCTCAATCAATTTCTACTTTATCCATTTCTTCTATTTTGTATTTACTAGTGGTATTTTTCACGACACGATAATTTTTTAGAATTTATTTAATTATAAAATAATAAAAATATGTGAATAAAATTTTAAAGTAGAAATTTATTTTTTTTCATTGAAATAAGTTTTCTGATTTCGTATAATTTTTTTATTTCAAAAATAAAATATTTTTTTATTGACAACATATTTAATTGAATAAAAAGAAAAAAAAACATGTATTCAAAAAAACTATAATGATTTAAAACTGAAAAAAAATATTTTAAATCAAAAATCTATTTTTATTAGTCATGCAATTTTTTTACTTCTATGAAAAAATGTTTTGTTATTATAAATATTACCTAGAAGATTATATGGACGTACTTGTTCTTTTCTCAGCTAGTAAACAAATGCCCCATATATATATATATATTATTTAAAAGGTGTAGGAAAAATATTATGGAGGTGTTGTGGATACAGATTTATTATATTGTGGCTCATATTATAAATATAAAATATTTGTATTATAGAAAATACTGTAATACCATAAAAGGTGTTGTTTTCTCTATATTTTCTTCAAAAAGTTATTGGATCTAGTTTTGTTGTAAAATTCAATGCATTTTAGTTTTAGTTTAGTTTGCTCTCCAAACCCAATAACTGTCAGATTAAGTTTGATATAATATAAATTTTAATTGTATTGTGAACTACACTGTAGATATAAAATGATTGTATTGTGAATTACACTGTAACACTAAGGGATGCTGATTTTTTATTATTAATTCTAAAACTTGTCGGGTCATACTCGACAACCAAATCTAAAGCTATTAGATTTGACTTGTTTTTCAAACTTAATAAATGTCGCATCAAGCTTGATATAATAGAAATTTTGATTTTTTAATAAACTCGGCAAAAAAACTTGGATTCTCTCAGGAAAAAATAACAATTAGGGTAGGAATCGATAATTATGGAAAATGAGAAAATAAGTACATTTAATTCAAGAATTTCGTTAAGAAAAAAAAAGTATTCTTCGATGAATTTTTAGTTTATTATATATATATATAATGTAACAATATCAGTAGAGGACAAAAAAAGAAGGAAAACATGGACCCCTTTACTAATCTGTCTCGTACCGGTAACAAAAGAAGAAGAGAGGAGTTTTAAGAGATAATTCCGAGAAAAAGAGAAGGAAAATCCTGAGAGAAAAATAATAAAAAAAGCGATAAAAAAAAATTTTATCTGCAAAAACAAAAAGAGTCACCAACATCGAACTTCATTCTCTTTCACTAATGTTGAGACCATTTTTAATGCCTTTGCGAATCAATTGCTATTGGAAATTTCAATTTTCACCATTAATATTATCGAGTATTTTTCAAATAACTTTATTTGTCACATTTGTTATAATTTCTACTACTATAATTTGTAAATAATATTATTTTTATGCTATTATGTCTGAATTTGCAATTATAAACTTTTAAAATATTTTTTATATTTAAAATAAAAATTGTTATTGATCAATTACGAAATACAAATTAATACAATAATATATATGTATATATATTATGTATGTGTATACACACATCACTCGGTAAACAACACATTGCATTGTATTTGACTTTTCAACTATTTTTGGTGAATAGAAAGTAGAGGAATGAGTTTTTGGATTCAAAAACTTAATTTTGAAAAGTTTTTATCTAAAATATCTATAAAAAAAATCATCATAACCTTAATAAACTCACTTCAAACACAAAAAAAAAACCTATAATCGCTCTAAATATCAAAATTCAATCAAATAAAAATCAACTTTACAAGTCTTGGTCCACTTCTAACAACAAGTTCAAAGAAGAACATTTTTTTTAATTAACTAATCGCTATAAAATGAACTCATTAACACGAATATAAGTTTTTTTAATATTAAAAAATATGGTTGATTTACAACTTTCTATTATTTCTTACTTTCCCGTGTCTCTTCCCCGCCTCTTAAATTTCAGTTGTAGGAGCGTAAAATAATAAATTTTAGAGCTATAGTTTTTTGCACACCATGAAAAGTAAAAGACAAAAAAGTGCTTTTTTTATTCATGTTTTAAATTTGATTATTATTGTTCTGATTCTATAAATTATTGCTTTGCAAAATCACTTGTAGCACGAGAAATAAAACAAATTACTAAGCTTAAAATAATATCATATTATAATATGAAAAGATAATATTGAAAAAAAAGTGAGTTATTGATATAAATTATTTTTTCAAGGATTAAAACAAATGGCCAGTTCAAGTTAACCGTATATATTAGCCCTGTTTATTTCTGCGTTTCGAAAGCGTTTTTAATAAAATTTGAATTTTTTTTATTTTTTTATTAACTTCAAATTAATATGTTTTTAGTGTTTTTAAATTATTTTGATATGCTGATGTCAAAAATAATTTTTAAAAAATAAAAAAATATCATTAGCATGTATTTTGACATGAAAAGCTATTTGAAAAGCAATTACAACCACACTGCCAAACACGCTATCCTGTTTTAGTTTGTTTTATAATCATAATTGTAATGTAATTATAAGATAATTCCGGGGGTAAAGTATCGAAGAGATTTGGTTAAAAATGCCTAAATAATTCATAATTTATGCGGAAAAAAAACATTGCTTAATTTCCAACATCTTACTTAATTTTAGTTTGAAATATGTAAAGAAAAAACCTAGTTTTATTAAAAATTATCGTTTTGATTCGATAATTTTAAAAATAATTTTTAAAAAATAAAAAATATTATTTTAATAAAAAAATTATTTTAAAAAACAAACCAATTATACTTCTAAACAACTTAAGTTGGAAATAATAAAAAAATCATCATAATCATGGAGCCATTATTTCGATTGAAAATCATGTTGACTTTTATGATTGTTTATATTTTATGATAAAGACATTATCGGATGAACTCAAGTATTAACTGACACTATATTTCTCTTTATATTTTTTTAAGATCCACTTTACACACGAGGAGAAATTATTAGATAAATTTAATCTATAAAAAAACAAACATTAAAATTATGATCGCAGCAGCCGATTTGTAGGGCATGGCTACAAGAACCATCGTGGATCACCAATCTTATCCAAGCCCAGCCCATGATAGCCAACGGACATGAGTGGTGGATATATAATTGCCGAACTACCATGCTTATCAACTCTTCCGTCACAGAGCTTCCATGGCTACTCTTAGCTTCAATCCAACCAGAATTCCTCACAAACCCATATCCAAAACAGCTTCTTTTTCAAAAACCTCAGAGATGCCTTTCCCTTTCTCTCTAAAACCCTCAAGACACCACGTAAAACCACTCCATCTCCAATCAAACATCATAACCAAACTCTCAGTTTCAACTCAAGAAGAAGAAGTGGAGACTGAAAAAGAGGACCTCGAAGAAGATGACCCAACTGCAGAAACGGTCTATCTTGACCAGGAAACTGACCCAGATAGCATTGTGGAGTGGGAGTTGGATTTTTGTTCTAGACCTATACTTGATGTCAGAGGCAAGAAAGTATGGGAGCTTGTTGTTTGTGATGATTCTTTGTCACTTCAATTCACAAAATACTTCCCTAACAATGTTATCAATAGTATCACTTTGAAGGATGCTATTGTATCCATTAGTGTGGATCTTGGTGTCCCCCTGCCTGAAAGAATCAGGTTCTTCAGGTGATCTTTTACGGTAGTTTGTACATTATATACCTGTTTCTGTTATATATTTACTAGCGCAGACACACACAGCTGCATAAGTGATTGTCTTTACTAAAGATGGTATGTGCCCGATGGTAACATTGTTTCTTGGTTTATAGGTCGCAGATGCAGACAATTATAACCAAAGCATGTAAAGAGATTGGTATAAAGCCTATTCCAAGTAAACGGGTAGGTACTGTTTTCCGTTCATGTTTTACGAGTATGATTAATGAGGTGGTTTCGATCAAATGTGAAAATGGTCATAACCATTGAAGGTTAAATTTAGATGTTAAGAGTATTAATAAGTTTATCTATGCTTTAAACCTTGTATTTTATTTGCCTTCCGAAAAGCATGATTGGTACATTACCAAGTTAGACACGAGAAAATATCGCAATTTTTTCGGTTGCTAGTCAGCGAGAAAGGAAATTTAGGGGGTTCTTAAGATACCTCAAAATCACAGACATGCCACACTAGTTTCATGTACTTTGTCATGGAGTGCATTGAGGATTCTCTAGCTTCTTGCTAATTTAAGTTTGAAGTACGATTCGAGTTTTGGATTAGAACTTCTATGTTCTACAGTCACACCTTTGATAATTGATATGTTTTACAGTGCATATCACTACTTCTATGGCTCGAGGAGCGCTATGAGACTGTATACACGCGTCATCCTGGTTTCCAAAAGGGAGCTAAACCACTTCTGGCATTAGATAACCCTTTCCCAATGGAACTTCCAGACAATCTTTTTGGGGAGAAATGGGCCTTCGTCCAATTACCTTTCTCAGGTACAAGTAACTACATGTTGTTGTCACATATAACATTGAGAATGCTATATTTGGTCTCCGTCCGACACATAAGATAAATATGCCTTGCATATGAATGACATTTGTACATGTTATTTTAATTTGGTATTGCAGACTGTCTATCGGATCACAACTTTTACCACAAGTTAAAATTTTAAAAAGTGGCATGGGCTACAAGGGCCAATCTTTCTGAAGCTAATAACATACTGCCAACTTAGAAATACTATATGTTTTGATTTGTTTGAAAGCCTGCTCTGTTCTTTTCTGATGTATTTTCCTGCTTTCAGCTGTCCGAGAGGAAATTGCATCATTTGAGACAAGTTTTTTTTTTGGTGCAAGTCTGGATTTGGATTTATTGGGAATTGAGATTGATGACAAGACAATGATACCTGGACTTGCTGTTGCATCTTCACGTGCTGAACCATTAGCAGGTCTACTCTCCCTCTAATTCCATCTACTTTAGCCTCGGAAATGTTATTTCATGTGAATGTTGCTATAGTCAAAGACCATATATTGAAATGATTCGTCTGGTTATGTCCTCTGAATACCATGTGCATTCTAATTCTGTTGTGGCGTGGGAAATTTGATCCTCGTACAAGATACCGGGTTAAATTTTAACAAATCACAGAAAAAGGGAATATGGACTAGAAAGTTGATCCTCTGAATTCTGTTGTGGCGTGGGAAATTTGATCCTCTGAATACCATGTGCTTTCTCTGGGCCCTAATCGCATTCGTGATATCCCTGCTGATGACATCTTAAGTGATAATGACATTGCTCTGCACCATCGTTCTTATACAGGAAAGAAGCATGGCGTGCTTTTTCTTGTTTCTGAGTTTTGGGAAATAGCATCTCTACTTGATTATGCACTTAAAGAATTGGAACTGAAATTGCTGTATCGACAGCAGATGCTTCCATAATTTTTGGTGAATCCCAATGTATATCAAAATATACAAGAATCTGATTCCTGTGATGATTGTTACGAGCACTTACTATTCCTTGGGGAAAAAAATGTGATTGCCATGAACACTGTTTATTTTTTAACAGACTTCCCCACTTCCATCTCCATGAAGTCCTGTCTTACTATCTTGTGGTCTTTTAGTGCATCTAATTGTAAGTATGCCTTCTAGAACTTTGTGACGCTCGTAAGACTGAGCCACCTATTCGAATCTTTTCGTTTGCCATTGCAGCGTGGATGAACGGGCTGGAAGTGTGCGCGATTGAAGCTGACACTTCTCGTGCTTGCTTGATTCTATCAGTTGGAATTGCAACCCGTTATGTTTATGCTACCTATAAGAAAACTCCTGTAACAACAGCTGAAGCTGAAGCCTGGGAAGCTGCAAAGAAGGCATGTGGAGGTTTACATTTTCTTGCCATCCAAAACGACTTGGATTCAGATGACTGTGTTGGATTTTGGCTTTTACTTGACTTGCCGCCTTCACCTGTATGATTACTCATTGTTTTCTCATAAACCCTTTTCAGTACTGGTAATGTTGTAGGGCTACAATCTGCAGAAAATTAATGCAATAGAAGCCAGATTTTTGTTTCAGTTACGTATTCATGTGAGTATGGATAAAGATAAGTGCTTCATTCTTACCAATGGAAAAGGCACACCAAATGAAGAAAATAGGAGAGGAAATTGAGATGGAACGTCCCGATTGTGAGCGTTATAACCTAGGAGCTTATCGGTGTAAACACAGTATAGTTATATAATAAAATTAATAAAGCATTCTTTTATCTTTTCAAGTTGTTTTAATTACATTATATATTTACTTATTTAATAAAAATCTATATAGGGATACATGCATGCTGTATAATGTGAGACATATCTTATACAATATGGATACTACCATTAAATATCCTTATTCATAGCATAGCTTTGTTAAAGCTGGACATGAACATAAGTTGTCTTATTACAAATGTGATTTAGGGCTTGGAGGGTCACATGTATAAAAATATAATTGAATGTCTATATAATACGAATGATTAAGTACTTCCTATAAGAGTCCTAATGAGACTAGAATTCTACAAGAGTTTAATTTTTTCCAAGAAACTAGAATTCCTGATGTGATTAGGATTTGCTTCAAGAGTACCACTTGCACTAGAACTCTTGCAAAAACTCAAGTATAGATCGAATTTGAGATATCCTAGTGCATACTAGGCGTGAGGCTTTGATATTCCTATGGGCTTGTGACCCCACATGATAGCCTTGATGATCACCATAAAAGCCCACATGGAGTTGGAAGTACAAGCCCAACATATTGGGCCTTCACATAAGCCTAGCTCAAGTAGGGTTAAACCTACCATCTTGGAAGAAATTTGAATTAACTTAAGACACATGTTTCAATCTAAAATTGAAACTCAAAAGGAAGTAAAAGACCATATTAGAGGGGGTTTAAGTAAAGGAGAAACCAAGATTTGAAAGAGAACGAGAAGAAAAGTAAAACCAGAAAAATCTTGGACATTAGCTTCTCAAAGGAAAAAGACATTCATTTTCTATGAGTTGATCATTCTTGGAGCACAACTAGATTAACTCCAAAATATTTTTTCCCTGTTACAAAAGAATTTTAGGATTGGAGATCAGTATTCATGCTTACGTGGAACACTGCTAGAGGTCAAACAATTAAATAACTTACTTGTAGGTTTGCTATAACAAAAGCTTCTAGGAGAATATTTTTTTGTGTGTGCGTGTGATTGTTATCATCTTAAGAATATAGCATTTTCATGCCATTAAATAGATTTTGATTGATTTAGAACCATATGGATCATTATTGAGAGGTTGAAAAATTTCACTGTCTATAACTTACAGGGTGACCAAGGTTTGGTAACAAAATACCTCCGGCGTTAACAGTTTTCATGTGTAGAAAAATCTGAAAGGAATAAAAGTGGTTCTCTGTTCAGGTAAGCAGCGACGCGTAGGGCAAAAGTTGCCCAAAAAGCTTTCCTTGCTAGTTTATCAGAGTCGAGCACTCATGTTGCGAACTCCTAAAGATCCGGATATTACTCCTTCTGAACTATTTTACTGGCCACACCTTTTCTTTTTTCTTTTTTTTTGGGTGGGGGGGTGTCGGGGATTTCTTGGAGAAACATTCTCCCACTTAATGCCAAAATACTGGCATTTTAACCGCTAATTTCTACCATAGAAGTACCGGGTAATGGCATTTGCAACCATTTTGATTGCGATTCAGAAAAAAGATTATCATCCAGCTTAAAATTTCCCGGTCATTTTTCTGTTTTAGTAAAAAGTACATATTTTCTTTGTAAAATCATCCAGCTCTGATTCTCGATCCAGCTGTGAGCCAATTTACAGTTCTCAGTGCATCTGTTAACGACAGGGAGCTTGGAAAACCAGGGACTTGATTTCATATTACACATGCACCCATATATTAAATTAAATTTGAAAAAAGAAGAAGCAGGGGTTCCGGAGCTTTGTAAACGAAACTACAATTAACAAGGGCAACGCAACTTCCTACGCACATGTACTGATTATCAACCAGCAAAGTTATTCTAGAAGCCTAGGTAGATACAGGGCTCCAAACACTGGGAAGCAAGCTACATTTGAGCACATGAAGAGAGGGGTATGGGGGGCTGGAGGGATAGCCCTCCGTCAAAATAATCACTAGTTGTACAAAAGAATCACATAAATGCTAAAAGCACCATAGCAAACAATGCTCCGATGAAAGATCACCAGCCATATACGCAACTGATTTCTCTGTGGCCCTTAGGAATGGGCACTACCTCTTCAACTATAAAATGGGACGAGTATCTGGAGTCCAGATGCAATTGTCAATATTTGATAATAAGTTCAGCTTTCATGTTTTTGACCTCTTTTGCTTTTGAGAAACAAAGCGAACTGCTTGCTTCCCAAGTTCCAAGGTCTTTACTCTATCATCATCTAGAGTAATAGATAACATTGATGTGTCTTCAACAATGTCAGAGACAACTCCCTTGTGCCTGGGTATAGAAGACATCAGACATATTAAAGAAACATCAAGCCAATATTCAACCAAATTTCAAAAGAGTAGCAGAACATGAAGGTTTCCAAGTTCTAATGCTCATGATCAACTCAATAAAGCAGCAGCAAACAAGTAGCTTATAACATAGAAGCATGCACATGGATGGGATTTAGATAAATGATGGAATTGCATGTGTTAGACCACTGAGGAATCCTCCAAAACCAATTTACAAATTGACCCTCCCCACCACCAGTCTCCTCATTTTTTGTTTCCGTAATATGACAAATGTTTCCGTGAACAAGTCACTTCATGTTTTAAAACAGGCTGAGATGGATGACAAAAGGGAGTGCATCAATCAGGAAATATGATGGGTGTACTAACTGGCCCGTACCTTTTTATCCCTCACCCAAAAGGAAAAAAGGAAAAAGAAAACTCACCATGAATTGTCAGATGGCTGATGAACTTCAACTCTCTTTCCAATAGCATCATAACCCAATTTTTTCAATATCCAATTAGCCTCCATCATTTCACTGTCTAGATGTGACTGTGACATACCTTCATCTTCATTATAAATCGTTTTCTCCATGAAGTTCAAAGCTCTCTTCCTTTTTGACCTTTGGCCCCTTCTGTTACTCTTTTCTTCTTCACGAAGAGGTATCAGAGAACTATGATTTTCAAAATTAGGTTTCTTAATCTTTAGCTTCAAAGAAAATTTTGAATCCTTTTGTAATGATTGCAATATAGGAGTGTCACCAGATTCATCATTGCTTTCTGTATGCGTATCAGCCCTGACCTCTGATTGCTTTCCCACAGATAATTTGTCATTTCTTAATTTAGGGACTTCACCTGCAGGTGCCACTGCAGCCCTGCTTCCTTCAAGGCTCTTTTTAGCTGATGAAACACGAGCATAATCTAGGGGAATGGTTTCATAACCATCAGCATGACTCCCTCCATCGGATTTGGGACTGAAGTTTGAAGCTTCAGCTTTTACTTTTCCAAACTTAATCAAATTCCCTTCTCTCCTTGCAAACTTAATCAAGCCTTTTGTTTTCCCCGTGTGATCAACTGCATCTCGTGCAAATTGCAGAAATCAATCATGTCAGTGAATTGGTAGGTAAGATGATAACATCAGCATTTTTATATGATCACCAAAAAATTTATCAGCAAAAGAATGAAGAGAAACCACTGCAATAAAAAAATTAGCAATGACCAAAATATGGTAATAATGAAACAAAGGGCTTTGTCAATAAGAACATATTAATAATTGCACTAAGAGCAGTTTTATGACATGTGGATCATTACCATTGGAAGCCTTCCAATCTTGTTCGCCTTGGCAGCTTTGAGCATCAGATTTTGGACTAGTGATGTTTATTTTGCGTGCACCTAAATTTATTACTAATTTCTTTGCCTTAACAGACTTCAACTTGCCAGCATGTTTTTCAGTATCATACCCACTATCCAAATCATGAGGCTTATTACTCTTGATTTTAACAACTTTGGATGTCCTTTCTCCGTCGCTCACCATCACCTCGTCAACAAACTTGTGTTTCAAACCACCTGGCTGATCGATAGAGCAAGCCCCTTCAGTGTGATTCACAATTCCAGGAACAGGAGAAGAACATCTACCCAATCCTCCTTTTGCTTGATACTCTGTGTCACCATTCTTGTAATCATCCAAATCATGTACACAAGAATGAATGTCCTGCTGAAGTGGTTCTGTCTTACTAATTGAAGCAGCATAAGAATCTTTTTTATTGGAATATTTTTTATTCCAATGTTTCTTTCCATGATCCTTGCTCTTCTTTGGTGACTTGCTGACTATCCCTTTGAGAGAGGGTTTTATAGAATGCCCAAAATCATTCCTTAGTGCCTCCGGACCATTTCCATCATCATCTGAATAAGGAGAGATAGAAAATATGTCTTCTTGGGCGGGTAACCCAGCAGCAGCTCTCAAGCTTGCAATTAAACCTCGATCAGCCTTATCTCGTCGCCTCCACAGCTCTTGAATAGCATCTTCGAGATCCTTTACCTGGCAGTATAAATTTCCGAAGTAAGAAAAGAAGTTCTAACCAAACCATCCCAGCACACCACATCTAAGCAAGACTAGCCACATGTGTATGCACTTCAGAGAGAGATTTCCACAATTAACAAACCTGATAGCATTCCCCACGACATGTGGCACATTGGTACTGGAGGTTTCCGTCTACTTGAAACTGAAGATATTTTTCATCACTGCAAAACATTTCTTTCAGAATAAGCTATCTCATTTCTCAAAGGTGTAAACTACTTCCAATAAATAACTGCTCAGGAAAAGCTTTATTAGATATCCAATAAGAACATCAAACAATTACATCCAAGAAAAGTCACTTAAAAATCCCAAAGTAAAAACTGTGCAGCAGAATCTACCTAACATGCCATTAGCACTATGTATTTTGAGAGGGGAAAGACAAACCTTATGCCATCACAATGACAGTGCACCCATCGCTGGCATACATCACAGCAAACCATTGGAGTTGATTCTGAATCTCTATAAACCTATAAGGTTGAGCCAAGACATCTAATCAATTTCATTAATATTGTAAAGTATAAATATCAAGTTACTAAACAAAATCATCTGGGACATTGTTTTTGGACCAATGATGAAGCATTTAAATATAATGATCGATCAATACAGTCCACAAGCAGTAGTTAATTAACATAGAACTGTTTTTTTTTTTTTAATAAAAAGTTTGTGACAACCCAGAGATAGCATGAAGTCGACAATACCTTCAAGCAAACAGGGCAATAATTTCCCTTCACAAATAATCTTCCACAAGCATCACAGCAAGTGTATCCCAGAAACCACCTGCGTGTTTTAAAAACATATGATAAATGAACCTGCTAATAGTAAGAAGTAAAGAAGACTAAACCCTGTTGAAAAGTACAATCACACTAGAATTATAAATGTAACTATTGCATGTCGATAAACAACTCCTCCCACTAACTACCAAAACATGTTCCGTTATTTTCTTTGGCTTCAATTACTTTGCATTCTAAAGATCATCTGGGTAGTCTAAATGAGATATATCTATCGAAAAGTGCATAAATCAAACAAATTCATAATCGATTCACCTGCATATAACAATCACTTTCCAAATTGCCATACATACTCAGATAAGGTGTTACACTCAACGTATCAAATTGCAAGCATAATAGATTGGAGTGGGTAAGCATTCTCATTAACAGGTATGGGGCTGAAAGGCATGCTTAAGAGAGACTGAAACCAAAAATGACATTATTTATATATCTAGGTATTCCATAAGTCACAAAGCAATAAATATCTATATACTGGCACAAGATATGCATTTTCACATTTTTGCAAGTAACCACAGAATTAAAAAGAATAACTGAACATCAATTGTTCAAAAAAAGACCATATTTATGTGGAAAGGCTGACTGTTGATAACAGTACCTCACACTTAGTCCATTTCCTGGGACAGTAGATCCACAGCTGTGACATCTTGTATGTTTGCGGCACAAGTATGGTCCAGAGCTGACATTCTGCACCATGCAGGAATGCCTGTTAGTAGTGCCATTATAATCTAGATATGACACCCAAAAACGAGCCATTAACAGATCACCTTGTGTGGAGGATGCTGGCAGTAACAGTGGTAAGCACCATCACACCTTTTGCAAAACATAAACTTATTTGGATCTCCAGTCTTTCGGCATACCTATGGACAGAAGAAGTTATAAAGTGTAAGAGCAATGATAAGGTATTAAAAACGTTCTATGTGTCCAGAAAGCTTCCAGCACATGGAAACCACGCAGAACATAAATAAATCATCTGTTTTGAGAAGGACTTTAAGGAATAGAATAAACAGAACACTAGAATGAACTCACTCTAACTCTTAACATTTCATGGCCTTGCAGTTGTCAAGAGATACAACATTCAGATGCATAGAAGCATAAAATGACATTCATGGCCAAGTAGGAAGGCCTCTTTGGAAACCTAGAATTTACCTACATTTCTTGCCTAAAAAAAGTAAGGATGCAACTTCATTAATTAATCAACAGTGTATATCAATGAGCACCTCGCAAGTATGGCAAGATGGACAGGTCCACGAA
>Ga0325404_1002616_pt1 | contig 19256 bp, 12 predicted proteins | sample PopdelMetagenome_18_FD_205664 | JGI IMG/M metagenome (GOLD analysis project Ga0325404, IMG submission 205664) | Populus deltoides microbial communities from Bellville, Georgia, United States - Xylem-Control-R1 | ecosystem: Host-associated > Plants > Phyllosphere > Stem > Wood/Secondary xylem... | reverse complement strand
AGGTGTTTTCTTGTTTGATTATGAAATGGTAGCGAATAGGAATCGAATCATCTCTCTGTCTTTTTACGTAGTGGTGGCTATGGGGAGGGGATATTTCTATATTATTATGAGGAGGAGTGCAATGGCGGAATGGTTCTCCCTCCACTAAAAACTGAGTACCACCACTACAAGTCGTTGTAGCTAGCTAGTGGCACATCGCTATCAAAGCATAACCCTTAAGCGTGTCTTCTCTCCTCTTTCCTCCATTTCAACGCCTCCCTTCATCGCACTAAAGACCCCTTTTTCTTCTTCTTTTTATGGCCATAAAAAGTTAGAAACTCCTCCTGTTCATCGCCCATGTAGCGTCGACTACAAAGAAAGCAAGACTATGAAGTATGAACTGATATCTTGAGCAGGCATCTCAAGCATGCTCTAGTCAAAACCCTAATAATCACATGCATTGCATTGTCATGAATAGCCAAGATGCGCCTGGCCCTACTTCGCCAAAACCGAGAGGCTACCGTCCAAGACAATTGAGAGTAATGTTTTTATACATATATGTGGGTGTGTGTGTGTGTGTGTGTAGTATACAGAATATGCACCATGTCTGCAGGTACTATTTTGTCGCGCGTCCTCGTCCACAAGCTTGTGAATTGGAATCAGAAGGAGATGGATCCTCTTTCATGTGACCTTTGACAGAGCCTGTTATCGATTTTTAATGGCGCCATGGGATATCAGAAGCCTCGTGTCCTTTCGATGCTGGATCCTGATATATAATATATCAAAAGGCGATGAGGACTGAGGATAAGGACCTTAGAGTTTAAAATAGAATTCGCAAGGCCATCCTCTTTCTCCCCTCTGCCAGCCAATGCGTGTCTAGATTGCACAGCTCCAACTAATTAAAATCGAGAGACAAATCTCGACAATATGTCGTTGTAAGCTTGAATTAATCAGAAGCTATCCATATAATTAAAGAGTTTTAGTGTATTATCTACATCTACAATGTCGATCCTAAATTAATAATAATAAGCTGAGGAAAGTATCTAAATAAAGAAATCAAATAAAAACAAAAGGGTCAGAGGGATTCCCCATTGAAAAATGGCTCCAGGGCGACCTGATGGAGTAGCATAAACCGCCCCCAGCCAATGGGATTGTTATGATTGTGACGTAAACTCTAATTAACGATTAGATTAGCTTGGACTATTGATAATTCCCATACGTTGTCGTCGAGGATTTTTTTTTTTTTCAAATTAATCCTTATTTATTAATTATACAATAAGTATAGAAAACAGCCAATGGTCATGGAAGAGAAATGTGTTTTTTTTGTTAAAAATTGTTTTTTCAATTCTTGACAACAAAACCATTTATTTATTAGCAGTTATCGAAAAAAAAGCAATAACAACCATCCAGAAAAAATATTATGAAAAACCATAATGATATTAATTAAAAAGAGAAAAAAATACTTTTAAACAAAAATAATTTTCTTATCCATGTGTTTTTTTTCATTCTGATTAATATTTTTTTTATGGGAAGCATTATTTTTTTGAGCAAAAATTTATTATACTCGTCAAAGAAAGTTTCAATTAAAAAAAATTAAATTATCACGAATCAATTATTTTTATGCATCTATATCAGAAAATCCAAGATCAATAAATTTGAAAAGATATATAAAAAAAATTATAATAAAAAATAAGTAAAAAATATTTTATTTCCATTCAATATTAATAAGCAAATTATTTTACAAATTCTATATATTAGGCTAATACATAATTATTTATAAAGTAAATGATAATATTATCATAAAAAACCCTAATCTTCTTAAAAACAATGATGTAATTGAACAATCACTTAAATATTATTTTACTAAATTGATTTAAAAAGATTTTTTTGTCAAAAAATAAAATAAATAAATAAAAATAAAAAAACATCTAAAAAAAAGCTAGGCACGTTGGACCCAAGTAAATATTAATTCTATACCTGGGAGGCCAGACCCACATACCTATTTTTTTCTTTTCAACTATCGAACAACATCATTCACTCTCAATTTTTTTATATATAGCAAATGATGTGTCATTTGTTAAGGGGCATATGATATATCATCTTCTATTTGATTTTTTAACCACCTTTGATAGCTAAAAGGTCGAGATCCAAGTTTTTAGACCTTAAAAATTTGATTTTCAACATGTTTTCATTTAAGAAATACTCCAAAAACATCATATAAATTTTAATAATTTTATTTCAAATACCAAAAAAAGCCTATAATCACTCTAAAATTCCAAGATCCAATCTAATAAAAAACAACTTTAAGGGTTTCAATTTATTTTTTATGACTTGTTCAAAGAAAAATCACCTTCATTAAACCTTGTTTTCAAATATAAATCCATTAACAATAAGATTGGTCTTTTGGTGACTGGAATATGGTAGACAAAGTATTTTATCTTCTTTTCTTTTTTAAGGCGGCTATCTCTTTCTCTGTCTTCTCAAAATTTAAGGATCAAAACTTAAATTAAATAAAATTTGAGACTGAAGTGTGAAACCCTCAAAACATGAGAACTAAAAATTAAAAAATATAAAGACTCTGAAGATCAAACTATAGCTTTTTTTCTCCATGTAAACAGTGAAAAGGTTTTTTTTCATGTGTTAAATTTGATCTTTATTGTTTTAATTTTTTAAATTAAAAAAATTAATTTTAATTTGCAACATCGATGATCAATTTAATTTCAAGATAGTTTTTTATTTTATAAATACAACATAGCACGTCTAATGGAATAAATAGAGATTTGAAACTTTATGAATATAACGTGGAAGAATGAAACAAAAAAAAAATTGAGTGGCCATATTTAAATAGTTTTTCAATAACAAAAAAGAAAAAAAAAAGTAAAAAGAGGCTGACCCGGTTCCATTGTAACAATTCATTGTACAATTGAGTTAGGTGTCGTGTAAAAATAAAAAAAAATTACCATTATTTTTTAGTATTTTAATAATAATTATTATTATTATTATTTGACTTGGTACAAGTAGAACACCCAAAAGAAATATCTTTGGGAAGAGTACGGGTGTCACTCGTAGCACCGCTAATTAGTCCTCAGCCACAAGTTTACCATATTGATTTTGTTTGTATATTATATATAGGCATGTATGTATGTATGTATAGTATAGTATAGTATAGTATAGTATTTGTTTGTGTACTTGCTTGCTTGGTATTTCATGAGTGATGATTATTATTTAATTGGCTTAGAAGAAAAGATAGCGTGGGGCTGCAATTGTTAAAGAAGGAATTCTTATCATTGGTGTTGACCTACAATTAATTAATTAATTAATTAATTAATGATTATCAAGCCCATTACTTACCACCAACCCCATCTGTCTTCTACTTTTTAATTATTTTTTAAAGTGGTAAATAACTTCGTAATCTTTCGCTAATAACGATCCGATAAATGAGAGTTGTAATTTTGTGCATTTAGGGTATTAGCTAAAACCCAAAGATGTTTTTCTAGCAATATTTAGCTAGGAGCTCAGAGATTTAGATTCCATTTGTTTTTATGTTTTAAAATTGTTTTTTAAAAAAATTTAAAAGTTATTTATTTATTTTTTATTTTAAATTAATATTTTTAAATTATTTTGATACATTAATTAAAAATATTTTTAAAATAATCAGAATCACATCCCCAAATACATCCCAAATCTATAAACTGCAAAACTTAACCTCATATAAAAACTGATTTATAATAGTAAAAACTTAGTTGATAAGCACAAACTAATCAACACCCTACATTAAAATAATAATAATAATAATAGGTAGGGGGGGTGCTTTTCGTCCTCATATACGTACGTCATGCAATTGAGGGGTGAAGGGTGGGGTGGGGAGGCGCACTCTTGGACTTTCTTTTCACAATCGGGCGCCTTTAGGTGGTGATGATCTTATTCTTTGTCAAGGCATCCTTTATAATATTTTTCGATTTGTTTGGACACCTCGGAACCATTAATTAGCCGTAGGAATATTAACCTTTCAAGCCTCGCCCCTTGGCTCCGTCTTGATCTTGTTAATAACTACTACTACTACTACTATATATATAAGGGTGAGTGTTGAATATCAACTTGCCATAAACAACTCAAAGAAGAGAAACACGCCCCTCTTCCTCACTCTCCTTTTCCTCTCCTCTCCTCTCCAGGACAGGGTAAGGTTGTGAGGCTGGAATCGATTACTCCCCGCTTAAGTACAGCGATGACAAAGGTGTACCCTAACGTTGCTCCCGCCGCCGCCGCCGCCAATGAGAAGCAGCGCCAGCTGCTCAAGCTCAAGTCCTCTAATAATGCCTTAGACGCCGATCACGCGGTTGTTTTAACCGTGTGGAAGAAGTCTTTGTTGTTCAACTGCAATGGCTATACAGTCTTTGATAGCAAGGGCAACCTTTTGTTTAGGGTTGACAACTATATGGCCACTTCCGGTAGTAATGGTGAGATCGTCCTTATGGATGCTGCTGGCAAGCCTCTCCTCACCATGCGACGCAAGGTATATTATATATATATATATATATTCATGTACCAGCTTGAATAATATTAATGGGTCGGTTACTTAGGCAGTTATATTAATTAATGGCCTTACTCATTTTTATCTGATGTAATTAATAACAGAGGTTGAGCTTAGGAGATAGTTGGCTGGTGTATGATGGAGAAACAGCCATCAACCCCGAGTTTTCTGTGAAGAAGCATGCTAGCATCCTCAACAAAAAGTGTTTAGCTCATGTTAGCCAAGCCGCAGGTAGTAACAAGAACGTTATGTATGAGATAGAGGGATCGTATGCACAAAGATGCTGTGCGGTGTATGATGAGAAGAAGAGAAGGGTGGCTGAGATCAAGCAGAAAGAGAGAGTGGGTGGGGTGGCTTTTGGTGTAGACGTATTCCGCCTCCTTGTTGGCCCAGAAATTGACAGCTCTATGGCCATGGCTATTGTCATCCTCCTCGACCAGATGTTTGGTTCAACCAGACGATTTTCTACCTAATTATAACCAGCTAGCTATGACACTTGCCTCCTACGTATAAAGGGAATTAAAGGGTATATATAAACCGTACAGTGCATAATTAATTAGCAATTAAGGAATGGATCGTCCCATTCTGATTTTGAATTTTGATCTGCTGCTTGAACACTATGGGAACTGGAAAGTGAATATTGCAACACCACCTCCTCCCTGGCGGCCTTTTCCGTCATCGATTATAGCCCTTCTTGCATCCAAATCTCCACCTTTTATTTTCTTCTTCTATTTTCTTTTTACCGGTATGTCGAGCTTGGTTTTTTCCTTTTAAATAAAAAGCCAAAGCTTCATGTGGGGATGTAAGTATCTATTTCAATAGAAAAACAAACTACAATAGTTTGCTGTCTCACCTTTTTTTTCCTGTCTTGTTGGGCTAAGGGTGGAGGTTAAGTGGGGGTGATGATGATCATCTGCTGTGGTTTATTTTTCTAATTTCCCTTGTAATTTTAGTTTTCCTTCGTAAAAATAAAAGTAAAATTATATATATAGAACAATCAAATAAAAATTAGTAGTTACATTTTGAGAATCTCGGTATTTTATATTTATGTTGCTGTTTTAATGCTTGATATTTGAGCAAACTCTAACTTTGATCGTTGTAATTAAAAGTATATACTAGTGAAGAGTTGAGTGAAATTAGGGGTCTCATGTGAGCTTAGCCCCTCAGCTATAAGGGTATGGGTTTAGGCCATCAACTTGCGGGTTCGAAGGTCTACTGGGCGCCTGACATGGACTGGTATAGGGTGCGGGTTTGTCTTTCAACCTGCAGTTTAGCATATTGTCTTCTCAGTGTGATTAAGAAGATATACTCGATTTTTATAGTTTTTTGAGTTTAGATCTTGAAATCGAAAGAATTTATTAAAAAAAAATCAATTGCATCAAAATAATATAGAGAACATCTGCTTAAGATCATGTAATTAAGATTTTTAATTTTAGTAGACACATAAACTCCTTGTTATCGAATAAAAAAATAATCTACCGAATTATCATTTAATGAACAAATACCATAGGAGGGTATGTCATCCAATGCCTGACTAGAATCTAGTTCCATACTAGCTAGCTTTATTGTCCGCGCTCCGCTATACTTTGCAGTGTTTAACACTGGTTTCTGCAATCTGACATTTTTTTTATATAAAAAAAAGGTGTAAGCCTGTAATGTTCAATAAGGGAGTGATAGTTTTAGTTGGCACAGAGCCTTTCAATATACTAAATTCGAGAATCGTTAAGTTACAACATTAGCTTAGTATAGTAGCATTAAGAAACATGTTTGAAACAGAGAACTAAGCAAGACAAAAAGGCTCCATGGATTCTAACCAAACTAATGTTATCCTAGTATTTACTCGGGTTTTTTAGCATATGCTGTCCACCAACATTGAAAGAGTTGTGGCAGCCTACATGGTTAGCGGCAAAATGGAATCCTGGTGGACATCGTAGTTGCCAAATGGCTTCACTACTTCTGCAAAAGATAGTTGGAGTTGGTTCTAAACACCAATGACAGAGGAAATACAAGGAAACAATATCTGAATATTGAAGAACTTGAAATGTGGGCTGAACAGAAAGAAAAGAATGCAGTCACGACTAAATTTTTTGAATCTGTTGCAAAATATGTCTGAAATGCAAGTGCATGGCTTGAAAAAAAACCAGAAAACCATTTGGGAGATAGCTTATGATAGTCATCTAGTTATTTGGGTTTTTTTCGCATAGGACCATCAGTCATGGAGCTGAGTTATTGTATGAACCATCTATTGTGATGCTCTAGACAGAGTCAATATGCATGAAAGCAAAAAAAAAAAAAAAAAAACATAGAACGGATGCCATATTTAAACATCAATCAAACAATGTGCAGGACCAATATGAAAAAATAAGGAGAAAAAATATGAACTCAAGAGTACGCTCATTGTGATAGTCACAAAGGTGTCAATTGTAGCCTTTAGAGCAATCAAGGGTTCCTGGCTTTTTCAAAGAGCTTAAATAGTTAGTGCCAAAAAATCAAACACAAAGAGTGCTAACCCAAGGAGGCGGCAGCTGAAATAACTCATTCTAAAATCGACAGTAAAAAACTACATAGATGAAAGTTCACAAAGTCGTTGAAGGTATTTTACATCTTGGAGTTTCCACCATTTTAAAGGACTGTTGTTGTAATATTGTATGTGTAAAAGACAAATTTTTCTGGTTCCTTAAATTTTTTTTGGCATTGCTACATGGAACCATTACGTTTACAGTAAATACATATGAATCTTAAATGTTGAAACTGAGCTTCCATAATCTCAATTAAACATCACAAACCTTTGTGTTCATGCAAAGATGCCTCATAGACAATCCTAGTCTAACGCATAAGAACTAACAACAAGGTTTTTTTTAAGAGAGAGAGAGAGAGAGAGAGAGATGTGAGCAGTACTAGAATCAATCGGGAGAAAGTTCTATGAAGATCACTTCAAAAAATACAACAACCTCTCAAATCCATGATATAATTAAACCTGCAAAAGCAGTTCAATTTTTTGGTTATCCTTAAACCAGACAAACAAAGAACCTAATCCAGAGCTACCGAGAAGGCAACATCGCACCCAACACTTAATACACAACATCAATCTCATTTTGAAAACTAAAAAGCATAACAACATCTCCGCAACTTCAAAGCAAGAAAAAAGTGCGAAGAGCATAAGAGAAGTAGAATATATAGTTGCAAAAAAAATCCTGCAATCACAACAACGACGTAAAAGAAACAATGCATGAAAAATCAAGAAAGCATTGTACTCTGTACATGATCTCAAAAAGCTTTTCAAAAATAACAATCCTCTATGAATTTGTCTAGTGTGAAATGATATAAGCCAAAGAGAAACAGAATCACAAAGCAAACCTTTAAAAATAGAAAAGGTAGCAGTATCAGGATCAATTTTTCGAAACTCTAAACAAGATCTTTTTAAAAATAGTCATAACCTCTCAAAGGCGTGATGCAATTGAGCCTGGAAAAAGATTCAAAAAATCAAGTTATTCAAAGGCCTTAAACTAGCAACAACCAAATAAACAAAGAAATCATGACGGCTTTAAGCAACATGCAACGTTGTATTGATATGACACACAACCTATATCTCATTTTTTGTTAAAAAAAATCATAACATCTCCCTAAATGCAAAAAGACAAACACAAAGCAAATTCATCTAGAACAAACATACACTGCAGGACTCCAAAGCAAGAGACAACACAATCTTACCTAAATAAACAGCAGAAGTCATTTGAGAAACCAAAGGAAAATCCCGTAAACGAAAACACAGGGATGTAAATGAAAAATCAAAAGATAGCACAAACAAACAAATAAACAGCTCAAGCTATCCAAAACATCAAAGGCAAAGCTCGTAAACAACGACCCCTTACATATAATTGAAAAACAAAAAAAAGAAGTCAATAGTCATAAATTCAAAAGGATGAACCTTGTAACATCAATTTCCATCTCTAAGAAAAGAGCATAGACAACACATACACCTAAGAAAAACCAATGACTTCAATAGTAAAAATTGCAAAATGCAATCAAAACCAAGCGGAGTCAAAATGATAGAAAAACCCAACACCAAACCAAGTTGACTTCATAGACTATCGTGAATGTCAATAAGAAATCAAGCAAGAGTACTAAAGACTATATCATAGACTATCGTGAAAAAACACGTAAAGAAAGCACCTCCAAGTAGTGAAAGGAAGACCATAAAACTCCACTAACCTCCAATATAGATCAAAGGAAACGGAAAATAAAGCGACAGTGGCAAACAAAAAACAGATACAATATTTCCAAAGCAAAAGGAAAGATTCAATAATTGTTCTCACAACAACAGAACCAAATACAATTGATGATCAAAAACCATCACGGAAGAGTTAGAGCACGAATCTAAATGAAAAATCAAAATTAAATCAAACCATTGCAACGGAGAAGGAAAATTCACATTCATAAAAAGCGAAACACAAACTTCAAAAAGCCAATAGAGGAAGAAAATCTCACCCTTTAAAAGCCATTTTATAGGCAAAATAGCGAGTGTCCAAGCCATAAAAATGTATCAAATCAAGACAAAAATAAAAGACAGTGAAACAGAGAAAGTCATCATAATAAAAAATAATTAAACCAGCCTAAAATCAAACCATAATAAAGGAGAAACTTACCCGGTTACAATCCCCTCCCCTCGAAGCCTCTACTCTCCTAGGAGAAGTGTTGGAACCGACCCTCCCAATCAAGATTGAACTAAAAACTCCAAACAAGAGAGTAGCCACTCTCTCAATATCACACAGTAGTGTGCGTATTAAATGCACAACGATGCCTCTCTAGCTAAAGTCGCATAGCAGGGCACCAAACACAGCTGCAATAAGAGAAGCATGGCGCATAATTGTCGATCAAAAGTGTGAAAGACTGCTGAACAACTGTAATCAGAAACCCACCTAAAACCCAGTTGCCAGGAATAAATTGCAAGAGACTAAACTCGATGCCCCTCACAGTACACACACTTAAAACCCAACCCAACTAGAATAAAAGCCCAATAAGTTATGCACCCGCCTTTCTACCCTATACTCTCGCTCTTTGTCCATATCATATAATAATCAGACAGAAGTTGTAGTTGACCGCTCGAGACGAAGCTGGGAAACAAATAGAAATGTCTGAATCCACAGTGGTTTTGAGTCTGCATGCACAGCAGAATGACCGAAGAATTATAGCTTCGGAGTGCACTTCACCTCGATTTTCATATTAAAATAATATTTTTTTATTTAAAAAAATTATTTTTAAAATCATCCCGTTAAAATAATTTTAAAAAATTAATTTTTAATAAAAAAATTTGAATTTTTTTGAAATACGAGTTGGCCTGTATTTTCAAACACTTTCGTAATCTGCATCTATAGTAGTATTAAAGTTTCACTGTGTAATATTTATTAATGTCAAAATTAAACATATTATTTTTCATTTCAGTATTTAGCGATATCAAAGTTAGAAATATTGAATCTTTTTCAATACAATACTCATCAATACTAAAATTAAAGATATTACTTTCAGTTTAATATTTTTTAACATCATAGTCAAGAATGTTGAGACCCTGTGACAAGTAAAGCTCATTAAGACTCATTTTATGAACCTTTCTTATATCAATTAGGTTCCAACCGTTAATAAAGGTTTAACTTACCATAATAAACTTGTTATCACCATATAGATAGATTACATGTAGATTATATGCAATTGACTATTATTAATTTAAAATAAGACTAGCAATGTAATTTACTTCATGAAAGATACAACCAGTTCATTATCTTATATCTATGAAGACCAATTAGGGTTTTTTATTACCTATAATACTAAGTAGCAAATCTTTTTCACAAAATTAAGACATTTCCCCCCTCTTACACATACAAAAAGATGATTTAAGGTAATGGTGTCTTCTCTCTAGTATAACAAGTCCTTACGTTAGATCTCTAAACACCAGCAATACAACTTATCCCATATATGATGTTTTGGAATGATAGTATCTTCCTTCTAGTATAATCAATCTCTTACCTTAATTCTTTGAAAAGCAGCTAGAGTTTTTCAGTGATTATAATATAAGATGATAAGTCCATTTCACAACCCCCCACACACACACCCTTTTTTCTATGTCAGGTGTGACAACACTAAGTCTAGAAAACACATTTTAAAGGTTCTTTGTGGTTTTTCAATACAAGTTTTTCACTATTTTTAAAATTAAAAAAACAAACAAAACATTTTTTTCCATTTATATACAAGCACTTTTTAGCAATGTAAAAGATTAAAATTATTTTATATATATTTTCATATTATAAAGATTTTTTTAGTTAACAATATAATTTTTAATTTGAATTAAATAAAATTAATTTTTTAAAATTAGATTATTAATATGTGTGAAAAATATTTTTAATCTTGATGTATTTTTTTATAAAAAAAATATGTTATTTTTTTAATAAATGAACCTGTTTTTCAATTTTCTATTGAAAAAAGAAAATAAAACTAGGAAAAGGGAAAGAAAATCGATTCTATGTTACTAAACACACCCATGTATTTTATACATATATTAGCGTAAGAATATGTATAACTTTTTTAAGCAATAATAAAAATGAATATGGTTTCCATGTGTAAAAATTGGCCTGTCTAGCTAATGATTTTACTGCTAAAACTGCGTGGAATTATTTGTTTTTCTATTTAAAAAGTATTTTTAAAAATAATATTTTATTTTTATTTTTAGATAATTTTAATGTGCTGATGTTAAAAATAATTTTTTAAAAATAAAAAAATATATTATTTCGATATATTCACAAATAAAAAATACTTTAAAAAACAACCGCAAACAGTAAATTTTTATTTTTACCCTTTTGTTTTTATAAAACGAGAGCCATATCTTGTTTTGAAAATGAAATATGGTACAATTTTTTGCATGTGGTTGGGGTTTAACAAAGAATATAAATTAAAAAGAAATTCTCATAATCAAGGAACATTAATAAATACTTATAACGAAAACAATAGAAAATGCGCCGGCGGTAGGCGAACAAGAAGGGTAGCCTGTTAGGTGTGGAGTGTGGATGGGGGTAGGTAAGGCTTTCTATTCTATCTAAAGAAAATTTGTTTTGTTTTTCTTCCACGACAAAGAATATCTAATTATAAGGTCAGAAGATCAAGCAAATTAAAATGGCAGTTTCTTTCTATTGTTTTTACTTTTCTTTTAAAAATAAATAGGTCAATTATTTGTTTTGAAGCTAAGACTTGAGGAATGCATCGGATAAATTACTTAGAATAATTATAAAAATAATCTTCTATACTTTGGTTCTTTTTTACTCTTATAGGGTTTGAGAAATTATAGTTTTTCTCTAGTGTTAATGAGATAAATCAAATTAAAAGAAAATATATTCTTTTCCTTGTAAATAATAAATGTAAATTTATATAATTTTTTCATTAACCTCGATTTCTTTATAAAAAATGATTTTTCTCTCCAATCTTTTTATCTAAAAACACGACACACATAACAAAAAAAAAAACTAAATTTGAAGCACGATTTATTTTTGTATATCTAATCTTTTCGTACGAATATCAAGAGCCAAAAACCTCATCTTGATGTTATTTTATTCAACTTTTTTGTTGGGAATAATTGATAACAATGGAGAAATAAGTTTTTTAAGTAAATCTCGATTGAATGGCATGTGTGTCAATTTATTTATATTAAATTAGTAGGTAATAGTTAAAATATTATAAATATCCACTTGATTTAACAAAAATATAAATAATTTTTAATTTACCATGAACTTAATCTTGAAGCTTTGAAAACCCTAAACTATCGGATTCTTGGTTGATAATTAAGAAATTGGATTGTTCTATATATGTTTTAGGTATATTTTATACTAATTATGGAAGTTGCTATTCCTAAAGCTATAAGAACCCTAATTAATTGGTTTATGGCTTGATTGATTACAGGAGTATGCATTTTAATAATAGTTACATTATTGTTTATACTTGTAATGCATATTTTGTGAATTAAGCATCAAAACCCCCCAATTTAATAAATTAGGGTTAATGTGAATAATGGTATAAAAACCCTAATTAATTGATTCGTAAAGTGTTTTAGTAATATTTAAATTATTATTTATACTTGCTATGCATGTATATATTTACTATATGGCCTCTATGGATATATTATTCATATGCAAAGAAGAAATGAAGGGTCCTGTCTATACTAACATGTAAATTAATTTGTCAAATAAAAGAAATACCTGTAAGACCCGGTTTTATCTTAATAATAATATATAAAAAAAAAACCAACAAAGGGCCGGGACATGCATTGAAAAGCAGTAGGAGTATAATAAAAGGGATAATAAAGAATATTCCATTTCTCGACGATCAAGCCTGAGTATTAAATTAAAATATCGTTGGGAATTTTGATTTTTTTGAAAAATTTAAATTAATATTTTTTAGTATTATTTAATTATTTTAATATGCTAATATATAAATAAAAAACTTATTTTAATATATTTTTAAAATAAAAACATTTTAAAAAATAACTTTTATTTCACTCCTAAATATCTGAAACCATAAAAGGAAAAGAAAAAAATCTCGAGAAGAATCGCGTGGCCGCCTGATGCACGTGTAAGTAGAGAGCGATTGGTTACTATATATATATGATTTAGTCCCTGAAATCTCAATGTGATTATAACATAGTTCCTCATATTTTAAAATATGTAAATTAGCTCCTTAACTGTTATTTTAGAAAAAGATAAGTTGAATTCTTTTACATATCAAATGTAGTCTTTGATGTTTTAAAATCGATAGAGAAAAACCCAATAATGTGGGTTTTAAAGGAAAAAAAACAAGAAGTTTTGCTAAAAAAAATTTAGTAATAAGAGGTGAAAAAATAATAATAATAATTTTAAATTGACAATTTAATTAGCTAAAATGTAAAATTTTATTGAACCAACCATTTAATTGATGAGTCAAACTAATATTAAAAAAATAAAAGCAAGATTCAAGCCCAAAAAATTATTAAAAAATGATAATTAACTTAAATAACTAGAATTTAAAGTTTTGAATCCTCGGGGATATTGTTAGTAACTCGATGTCAAGAAATTTTATACTTGGTGATATTATTGCTTAACGAGAAAGTTGATTGCAATTTTTTTCCTCATTTTTTTGAGATTATTGCATTTTTTTTCCCATTATTTTAATTTTGGTGTACTAGAATTAAATACAAGGTACCGAGCTATAATCAGGGACTAAGTTATAAGGTATCAAATATAAAGCACCGAGTTATAGTCAGTCTTAAAATTTAGAGACTACAGAATATCTTACCCAGCCTACCAACTACGACTACTATTTTCTTTTTCTGTCAGAAAAGATCACGGGAGACGTAACCAAAGGCGAAAAGCAAGGTGTAACCCTTGTGTTGCTTGCTAACCCTAGAAAAGCAGCGATATAAACGGCGTTTAAATTGATTAACGTACCGCGCCGTTTGAAAACTCGGTACAAATAATAATTCATAAAAAAATATTTTGTTATTTAAAATTAATTTTTTATATTTTTATTGTTTTTTTTAAAAAATTACTTGGTAATTTTTAAAATTATATTTACAAACAAAAAAATATCTTAAAAATTAATCTCTACCGACTTTTAAACACCGTCTAATATGTTAGCAAGAGTGGTATCGTGTGTATAAATAGAACCAACGGCGACAGAAGAGGTTTTGGCCACTACCGAAACCAATCTATCAAACCATCGCCACCCACTCAGATCCAACTTCAGTTTCGGAAAGAAAAGCCTCGGTTTCTTCTCTTCCTCTTCATCCTCCATTGCTAGCTGCCTCTATCTGTGTTAATTAAATTGATTGAATCAATCGAATCAGAAGCCAGAATTTATAAAGAAATGGGGAGCGCAGGACAGAACGCATGGAAATTGGCGGATCATCCTAAGCTTCCAAAAGGAAAGACTATCGCTATGGTGGTTTTGGATGGTTGGGGTGAGGCTAAACCCGATCAGTATAACTGTATCCATGTCGCCGATACTCCTACCATGGATTCCTTCAAAACTGTACTATTTTTTCTCTTTTTTTTTTGTTGTCGTTAACAATGTAATCTAATCTTAAAAAACGTTTCCCCCCTTAATTATCACCTATTATTCTACTATTTAATAATAGTTTAAACAATAACTGTGTGTTCCTGTTGTTTGGATAGACTGCCCCTGAAAAATGGAGATTGATTAAGGCTCATGGTACTGCTGTTGGGCTTCCAAGCGAGGATGACATGGGCAACAGTGAAGTTGGTCACAACGCTCTTGGTGCTGGTCGCATCTTTGCTCAGGGGTAACTAACTTACTTCTCTTTTCCTATTTCTATTCCAATAGTTTCTTATGCAGATGGTTCATTCTCTTAAGAGTTTAAGAATAAAATACGATAACTAATATAACATGTTTTATGTTTATTTACTTGGGAATGTAGAGCGAAGCTTGTTGATCTTGCTCTTGCCTCTGGAAAAATCTATGACGGAGAGGGATTTAATTACATTAAACAATCTTTCGACAATGGCACATTGCATCTCATTGGACTATTGAGCGATGGTGGAGTTCACTCAAGGCTTGATCAGTTGCAGGTAAGATTTGGTTTTTATTACTCATCATTGTGCTCGCTTTGTTCTCCTGAAATCATGTAGTGTTTTTCCCTGATACCTTTTTCCTTGTCCTTTCTCTTTCTGCAGTTGTTGCTGAAAGGTGCTGCTGAACGCGGTGCTAAAAGAATCCGTGTTCACTTTCTTACTGATGGCCGTGATGTTTTAGACGGGTCAAGTGTTGGCTTTGTGGAGACTCTTGAGAAAGACCTGTCAAATTTACGTGAGAAAGCTGTTGATGCACAAATTGCATCTGGTGGTGGGCGCATGTGTGTCACAATGGACCGCTATGAGGTATGGCTGTAAATTCTTTTCTTAATTAAGGGGAAGAATTCCAATGATGCTTCCCATTTATGGTCTATTCTCGTATGAATTGCTGTTTTTTTCCTGCTTCATTTTTGTAACTTAATTTCTATGGAAACTCATCACTAAGTATATATTTCACACCATCGGGGCCCTATTCCCCTCCAAAAGAGGTGCGGCATGGACAGAGGAGAAATGACACCTAGGACCTAGTCAAACAAGATTTTGGGGAGGAATGAAGAATCATTCTTAGCCACTTTGGTCTTTTTGGGTGGCAACCAGTGGCTTATAGCTGGTATATTAATGACGTGCCCGCATACCAATCTGATGCAAATTAAGATTTCCTTATAAGATGAAGGTAAAGAGGTAGAAAGAGACTAAAAATTATGTGGATGGAAGTGGCATCAACTACCAAAGGATTAAACTATCTTTTTATTGAGGAGGATTTATTTTATGATCATGCTGAATGGTTCAACAGTGTAGCCAACCCCGAATAGTTTGAAAATAAGGCTTTGTTGTTGTTGTTGATAAGATGAAGGTAATCAATATCCTTCCTTTATAAGTTAGGAAGAGGATAGTAATTACCTTCTTGGTGATGTTTAACTTGCATAAATTACAAAAGTGATCTTTTCCTTGAATGTTGTTATAGATATCAGTTTGTGTGCACCTTTAGAGTTATAGATTTAGCTTTATTCCTTTATGCATGACTGAACCCTTTCTGCAAATCTTCTGCAGAATGATTGGAATGTGGTGAAACGAGGATGGGATGCCCAAGTACTTGGTGAAGCCCCATACAAGTTTAGAAGTGCTGTTGAAGCCGTCAAGAAACTGAGAGCAGAACCCAAGGCGAATGACCAGTACTTACCTCCTTTTGTCATTGTTGATGAGAGTGGAAATCCTGTGGGACCAATTAAGGATGGTGATGCTGTTGTCACTTTCAACTTCCGAGCAGATCGCATGACTATGCTTGCTAAGGCTCTTGAATATGCGGATTTTGACAAATTTGATCGGGTTCGATTCCCTAAAATTCATTATGCTGGAATGCTTCAATATGATGGTGAGTTGAAGCTTCCAAGCCAATACCTAGTTACTCCTCCTGAGATAGAAAGGACATCTGGTGAATACTTGGTGCATAATGGTGTTCGCACCTTTGCTTGCAGGTGAGCTAGCACCATTGATATCTTGATATGTGAATACTCTTTGCGTGCATCACACAGCCTGTGTTCTTTTTCTTGTTTCTGTATCTCTGTGTTCTGGATTGCAAGTAGATTTATCATAAATTGACAACTCAACTCATTTCAGAGCCATATTTTGGCAGAATGATGAAACACTAGTCAGTAAATTTATTCATTGAGGGTGGCCTCTAGTGTAGGCCTGCAACTTATAGGTTTGTACGTTCTGTCAATACTTATTCGCTGGTTTCTCCCAAGTACAATTTTGCTTTGGCATAGGACACTTGGATATTTACGAAGGTATTAGGCATAAAAGATTCTTTAGGTGGATAGTATTTGTGCTGCAACTTTTTACACTTTTGCGTCAACTTGATTTATCAACTGTTTGTTCAAGTATGATTGAGCATAAAATCAATTTCCCCTATTTGACTCCATATTCTGCAAAATTCAAGTCCTTGTTATTTTCTTACACATGATTGGCTTTTTGTACAACAGTGAGACTGTTAAATTTGGCCATGTCACTTTCTTTTGGAATGGAAATCGTTCTGGTTATTTCAATGAAGAAATGGAGGAATATGTGGAGATTCCAAGTGATGTTGGAATTACATTCAATGTCCAACCTAAGATGAAGGCATTGGAGATTGCTGAAAAGGCAAGGGAGGCCATCCTTAGTGGCAAATTTGACCAGGTAATTAATGCCACATATCGAGTGATGGATGAGGTCTCATTTCAAATAGAAATATTGACTGATATGTTGTTTCACATGCGTGTTTAGGTTCGTGTCAATCTACCAAATGGTGACATGGTGGGACATACAGGAGACATTGAGGCCACTGTAGTGGCATGCAAGGCTGCCGATGGTGCTGTTCAGGTACAACGTCATTGCTGTTAGATCTTATTATTTTTGTTCTGGACTTTATTGCTGTTGATCTATGCTAACCATTATTTCAGACTAACTTATGAACTGGTCCTTTCGGTGTCACAAATTCCTGAGTAGAGAAAATCTTAATTAGGTGTTGAGATTTGCAGTTGATTGGGGTAGGTTATGTTGTCATGCCTAAGTGTTGATGCTTTTATTCTTATTAGGTGATTTTTGTTTCATCAGATTAAAGCTAACACAATTAAATGAAACAATATTTACGAGAACCAGTACACACAGCAAACATTGTATCGCTTGGAAAATGGTTGGAAGTGATTGTGTTGCTGCCATTTTTTCCATTTTAGACTGTACCTCGTGAAGGTCGAATAAAAAGTTTGGTGCAATTTACAGATGTGAATAGCAAAGCCACCTCCCAGTTTTGAACTAACATGCAATAACTGAGGCAGAGCCGTAGATGCATGGAAAGGGTAAAATATGAATGGTTAAAAGGTTATACACAATGCTTAGATAGGGATGTGCACATAAATAATTGATTGTTTTGCCCATTCTGGTCAGGTAGCATGTGTATTTTCCATGAGTAAGTTGTATAATCTCTGTTCAAGACTCTGGATTCTTTCCTAATTCCTGGCATGTTGATGCCTTCTGGCTGACAAGAGATACTTTTTTAATGTAGATGATCATCGATGCGATAGAGCAAGTTGGTGGAATCTATGTAATTACTGCTGATCATGGCAATGCTGAAGACATGGTTAAGCGGGACAAGTCTGGTAAACCCCTTTTGGATAAAAGTGGCAATCTCCAGATACTCACTTCTCACACTCTTGAACCAGTAAGTAACATTGCTTTTTATTTTCTCCACTGAAGGACTAGAAGCATGGTCCTTGCTTCTTATTCTCCATTTTCTTGAATTGATAAGAGTCAACATATTTTCTCCACTGTGTAGGTGCCTATTGCAATTGGAGGCCCTGGATTGAAAGCTGGTGTCAGGTTCCGCAATGATGTTCCCACTGGTGGACTTGCCAATGTAGCAGCAACTGTGATCAATCTTCATGGATTTGAGGCTCCTAACGACTATGAGCCCACCCTCATTGAAGTTGTCGATAACTAGAAGTGATGTTTACTCAAAACCCACCAGTGTTCCTTGAATTTTGACTATTAGCAACTATAATTGCGGAAACCTGTTGAGTACAGTGTATTATCCGGTTAAATAAGTTCTATTTATTTTTGATTCTGGTCGCTGGGCTAGCGGACTTTACCATTCTCAGTTCAGAGTGAACATTTCAATTTCTGCTCCTCGGTGTAATGACAGAATTGTATTTCAAATGGCCATTTAATAGTTGGCGTACTATTTTCTTCTTGTATGTGATGTTTTTCATCCAGGTGCCCTTGAGTTGCGAGAGGATCTTCTTTTTACACTATTTCGGAAACCCAAGGACTCAAGAGGATGTATATGAAAAATATAGGATTTCAAATCCTAGCAGGAAAAGGAGGAGGAGGGAAACAGATACTCAATTTAAAGGGAGTAATCAGAATTCCATTCTCAATCTCATAGATACAGTTGTATTCTCGATGAAAGTTATGCACAGCTTGGAGGGAGGTCTGTCATTAAAAGGTTTCTTGAAGTTGTTTAATCTTAGATAGTTACTATCTTTATTTGTTACTAAGGGGTTTAATAACAGTTTATGCATTTCTTTTTCTCTTGAAAAAGAGAGACAAAATATACGAGGGAGAAGTAAGCTTATCAGCTGGACTTTTCCTAGTAGAGGTGGGCCAGA